>ENA-OOZQ01001744-OOZQ01001744.1-human-gut-metagenome-genome-assembly--contig:-NODE-1744-length-12473-cov-3.384361_pt1 | contig 12473 bp, 10 predicted proteins | sample MGYA00241188_ERZ501399 | MGnify/ENA primary metagenome ERZ501399 (study PRJEB25962, sample SAMEA2042658) | human gut metagenome | biome: human gut; feature: human-associated habitat; material: faeces... | reverse complement strand
TGCCGCAGAGCGTGCCAGCTTGGCCGTCAGCTCTGCGGCCTTTTTTTCAGCCAGTGCAGCTCGGCGTCCAGCGGTGACTGCGGCATGGACGCTTTTTTGTGCAGCAGCGGTGGCAGCCTTTTGGGCTTTCTGGGCAGCCTGCTTTGCGGTCGTGTCGGACACTTTCTTTGCAGTTCTCTCGGAGGTCTTGATTGGAACGGAAGAATTTCTGGTACGAATAGGCAGGTCGGATTTCTTCTTGATCGGGATTCCCTTTTTCGTGGGGGTATCACCCGGAGAAAAAGAAGTGTTATGGAAACCACTTGAGACTTGCGCAGATTCAGTTACGGCGGTGTCAGACGCTTTTGAAGTACAGGGGCTTGCTTGAGTGGTTTCCACCTGTTGGGAAAAGTGGGTGTGCTCGAAGCCCAATTCTTCCTCTTTCTGTTGCTTCTTTCGACCGGCAATGTCCTGCGCAGCAGCTTTTCGCGCCGCCTGTTGTGCGGGAGAGATGCCGGATTCGGCTGCGGAACTGTCTGCTGCATACTCCCGTGTGCGAATGGGGGCAGCATCTCGCACAGCCCTGCCGCGTACTTCCCGACGATTTCGGAGAACCTTTCGCACGGTTTCCTGCTGACCGGCGTTTTCCGCAGCTTGATGGCGGGCAGCAGGATTGCCGGAATACTCCGCAGCCGGGGAGGATGCAGAGAACGGTGTGCTGTCCATACTTGAAGGATCGTCGCCTTGTTGCTGAAGCATCCGAACACTTTCCCTTGCAAATGTCCCCACATCCCGAACGGCATCCTCTGCCGTCCGGGAGACTTTTTCCTCTGCATAATTGCTGGGGGATTCCGATTGCTCCGACTGCCGGTGCGCTGCTTGTTCCTGCTTGGCGCGGAGAAAACTGCGCTGCATTTGCTGTTGGGCAGTGTTCAATACCGACTGACTTTTATGTTTCGTCTTGATTTCCGGCATGGTTTGCCCTTCTGTCAGGACTGACCGGCAAACCGCCCCTCACCGGGGCGCGTTGTCATGAGCTGGTAGAGTTTCGTGTCCTTGGGGAAGCGGTTAATGAAAGGCACGAGAGCACTGCCGTATTTAATGAGGCCGGAACCAGCCTCCACATTGGTGATGTAGTTCATCTGCTCATTGGAGATATTCAAGAGCCTGCCCAGCTTCTCCCGGTCAGATGCCGCCTGATTCAGCATGACGATGAATTCGGAGTTAGACAGCATGGTGCTGGCCTGCACGGAATCCAGCAGATATTCCACGTTCTGGGTAATAGCAGTGGGGAAGGCGTTGCGCTTTCGGAACTGCCGCCATGCGGAGTTGAAGAAGGCAGCGGAGAACTCGTTTTCAAAAACCACATGGAACTCGTCAATGAATACATGGGTGCGTTTGCCTTTCTTCCAGTTCTGGGTCACACGGTTCAGCATGGTATCCGTGATGACCAGCAGGCCGGTGGGCTTCAGCTGCGCGCCTAGACCGTGAATGTCGAATACCACCACCCGCTTGTCCAAATCCACATTGCTCTGCTTGCCGAAGATGTCCAGAGAGCCGGTGGTGTACAGTTCCAGAGAAAGGGCAATCTGTTTTGCCTCCGGCTCTGGCTGCTCCAGCAGGGTGTCCCGCAGGGTGCAGAGGGTGGGAACGGTGCCGGAGAAAGCGGCATTACGGTAGACCATGGTAATGCACCGGTCAATGATGGACTTGTGCTGGGGGCCGACACCTTTTTTGTCGATCTGCTCGATCAGGGACATGATGAACTCGGATTTGACAACAATGGGGTTGTTCTCCCCGTAGCCGTCCACCATGTACATGGCGTTGAGCCGATCCCGCCCGCCTGCGGAAATGTGGATCACAGAGCCTATATCGCCCATGGCTTCTACCAGAGGGGCGTACTCGCCTTCGGGATCGCATACCAGAATGTCGTCCTCGGTGTTCAGCATCAGGAAGGTCATAAGCTCCTTGGCAGAGAAGGATTTGCCAGAGCCGGGAACGCCCAGCAGGAACGCGGACTGGTTCAGAAGATTCTCCTTGTTGCACATAATAAGGTTGTGGGAGATGGCATTTTCCCCAAAGTAGATACCGCCCTTGTCCATGATTTCCTGCACCTTAAAGGGCATGAACACCGCAAGGCTTTCCGTGGTCAGAGTGCGGAAGGCGTTGAGCTTCCGGGTGCCAATAGGCAGCACGGTGTTCAATCCGTCCATCTGCTGATATTTGAGAACCGCCATCTGGCACATCCGTTTTCTTGCTGTGGAGAGAATGGCATCCGTGTCCGCATCCAGCTGCTCTTTGGTGTCGGCAGTAATGACCATGGTCAGGATGCCGAAGATCATCCGCTGGTCACGGGTGGTCAGGTCATCCAGAAACTCCTTGCTCTCCTTCCGCTGCAACTCCATGTCATAGGGAATCACAGCAGAGAAATTGTTGTTGCTGTTCTGACGGCGCTGCCAGTTGGTGATGTTCGTCTCCACACCCAGCAGACGGTTTTCCACCTCACGAACAGCTTCGTCCGTGGGGATGGGCACCATGTCAATGGAGAGCATCATGTCCCGGTTCAAATCCGTCAGCTCGGACACGAAATCATCCTGAATATAGCTGGCGTAGTCCTTGAGGTACAGTACCCTCGCAAACCGATCTCCAATCTGGAGATAGTCGCTGTGCCGCTCGATAGAATCCGGGCATATGTAGTCCCGGAAGCTGTGACCCTTCCGGGCAGAATCCCGCAGAGAGAACCGGAACTCATTTTCTTCTCCGCTGCGGTAGAAGCGGTGGAGAATTTGCAGCCGCTCAATGGCGTTCATGGGGCCGCAGGTGGAACCAAGGGCCGCAAAGTGAGAGGAAAGGTCGGCTTCCACACGGGCAAAGAAGCTCCGGGCGGCATCCACATCTTTTCTGCGGACGGAGATGGTGATGAACTTCTCCTGAACAATGCCGTTGCCATTGGTGGCCTTGTCCAGAAGCATCTGGTTGTATTCCTCCCGGTAGTCGTCCAGACCGTCCCATTGCATAGGCATGAGGATGGACTTCTCAAAGTTGATCTGGCTCATGCGGTGGTTGAAGATGGTGATTTTTGTGGTGGCTCTGCAGTCCAGACTGTTGATGATAGCGGAGTATCCCCGAAACATCTTTTCCTTGCCCGGCTCCGATGCCACCTGATAGTTAATATCCGTGAAGCGGAAGCTTTTTGCGTACCGCCCGCCGGTGAGGAAAATCCCGTCCTCCCATATTTTCTGAATGGGGATCACGTCCTGAACACGTCGGGGAATGACATACTTCTCCCGATCCTGCCGCACCAGAGTGCGAATGGATTTCATCATTTCTTATACGCCTCCTTTTCGTGGTTGGAGATGGTGTCCTCCAATAATTTGTAGTAGAGATTGTCCGGCTCGGAAATAAGCCGTTTGGGTTCCAGCAGCTCCGAACGAATCCAGACCCGGACCAGCTGCTCGGCGGTCATGCCGTGGTAGTTGACAAAGCCCATGGCCGCAAAGGGCGCGGCACCCAGAATGCACATCCAGCTGACGGTTTCCGTACCCACATAGGGCTTCAGCAGAAAGTACAGTCCTACGGCCACCAGAATGGCGGCCAGAGAGAAGCCGCATTGCCGCATGGACAGACCTAAGAACATGGACTCGCTGTAGGATTGGATTTCTTTGTTGATTTTTACTTCCAATGGTTTCCTCCTTGTTTTGTGTAAAAGAAAAACGCCTCCCAATCTGGAAGGCGTTGAATTGCGACTAGGGAACTTTTTTACAAAATATCGCCTAAAAAATTCCCTAGATTAAAATGTCTTTACACATCTTTCTTTCATGAAAAGAAAAATGTCGTTGCTTCTATCCTCGTAAAAAGCCACAAGAAGCCGCTTAAACTCCGGCACCTCTTTTTCTGGAATAATCAGCATTCCTCCACCTCGTGAAATAAGGTAGTGGTTCGCAAAAATCACCGAAGCACGTTTGTTGCCATCGTTGAAAATCTGCGTTTTCATGCAGTAGAGGCAAAGTTGAATGGCTTTTTCATCGGCAGGCAGGTCGCATTTCAGAATATCTTCAAGGTGTTCTTTGATTACCGTCTCGATTGGCATGGGGGGAACGTAACTGGAACCGCCTATCGTTACCGGAATACCACGGATTCGTCCACCATCTTGAAAGAATCCTTCATTGACCAGCTTCGCAATATGGCACAGAATAGAATAGTCGCTGGGGTATGTGATCACATCCCGGTCAAGAATAAATTCCCATGCGTGTTTCAGATTCAGTATCTTCTGCACGTCCGTTGCTGTCATGCCGTTGACGATGCCGTTATCGATGATGTCTTCCGTTTGGGGAAAGCTGGTGGCGACACCCTCCAAAATTGCCTGATCGTAGATGTTGGACTTCATGTTGGCACGGGCGAAATCAAGGTTCAGTTGTACACGAGGGGAAACCCCCTGATCTGTGTAGCCGAGCTGTGCCAATTCCTTGTCTAAACGTCGAATGTTCTTCCGGTATTCTTTGGCATCGCGGGCATTGCGCAGCAGCAGCTGGTACAGTGTGTCAGAGTACACATCCACATATGTGGAACTCAGCCTCGACCCGATGCGTTTACGAACGTACAAATATTTCTTGCCGCCATCTTCCTTGACTTCCGGCGTTCCATCGTATGGCAGTAGGTTCAATCGTGCCTGATAGTCAGCCTTTTGATGGAGCAGTTCTTGAATTTGCGGGTAGTTGTTGTTCATGCGGCACCTCCTAGGGAACTTTTGCTGCCTATATTATAGCAAAAAGTTCCCTAGTTTGCAATCCCAATCTGTTCGCCTTTATATTCCAATTATAGCCCGTCATCTCCCGTACAACCCGGCCTGCTATCTTCATGGAACCAATGAGAATGACAAAATACGGACAAACCGGTTTTTGATCTGCCTATGACCCGGTGGGGTGCTTACTTTTTATCTAACAGCCAATCCAGCAGATTCAGGGATTTGATCCCATCGTAGGATTTGATGAAGTCCCAATCCATGGACAAAACGATTTTCTCGTAATTGTCCGGAATCATTTGCAGGGGACGCAGTTCCCGTTCCCGGGTTTCCGGGGAAAGCATACTCTCCGTTACCTGAACGTATAGCTTATCGTCCGGCTTTTCTGCTACGAAGTCTACCTCCGTCTCGCCCACCTTTCCAATGCAGACCCGATAGTCCCGGCGAAGCAGCTCCAGATAGACAATGTTTTCCAGAATATGCCCCCGATCCGCGTCCCGGTAGCCCAGCAGCATATTCCGAAAGCCCATGTCGATGATATAGTTCTTGCCCAGCGTTTTCAGTAGCTGCTTTCCCTTTACATCATAGCGGCCGACGGAGAAGAAAATATAAGCGCTGCGGAGCATGGAGATATACTTCTCAACGGTTTTCCCCGCGACATTCCGCCCTTTGATAGCGCCCTCGTTGTACAGGACATTGCCAATGCTGCTGGGAGAATTGATACTGCCAATGTTGGAGCAGAGAAACAGCATGATCTTCTGAAGCATGGCCTGATCGGCACCTTCATTGCGCTGTAAAATATCACGCAGGACGACGGTGGAATAGATACCCTCCAATGCCTGATTGCTCCGGGCTTCGTTGAACTGATACTCCCGCAGAATGGGCATACCGCCGAACTGCAAATACTTCTGGAATTTTTCTTCCAGCGTGACAGATTGGTCAAAGCTGTAGAAGGTCAGGAACTCCTTGAAAGACAGGGGCAGCATCCGGATTTCCACATATCGTCCGGAAAGCAGGGTGGAGAACTCTGTGGACAGCAGATAGGCATTGGAGCCTGTGATGTAAATATCCACATCGTAATCCAGCCGGAAGGATTCAATGGCCTTTTCCCAGTGGCTTACCGCTTGCAGTTCGTCGAAAATCAGATAGGTTTTTCCGCTATCCGGGATCTTTTGGCTGACATAGTCGTAGAAGGCAAGATAATCGGAAAGCGTTCGGTAGCGCAGAGACTCCAGATTCATATGAATAATGTGAGATTCCGCGACGCCCTGTTCCAAAAGATACTGATGGTACAGTTCCAGCAGGGATGATTTGCCGCATCTGCGGATACCGGTGACGATTTTTACCAAGTCCACATCTCGGTTTTGAATGAGCTGTCTCAGATATTCCGGGCGATTGACGAGTTCCGCCATTGCTGCATACCTCCATGGCTTTTCTTTTATTATACTCTGGAACAACACAATGTCAATAGTTTTGAACTTATAAGTCGAAAACTATTCTGGAAATGACAGTTTTCGACCTGACTATAGTCCCATCATCTCCCGCACGACCCGGTCTGCCATCTTCACGGACCCAACGAGGATCAGCATATTGAAAATCAGTTCTCCGATATAGCTCCATACCATGCTGGCCGCTGCTGCACCCGCATCCACTACAGGGGGCGAGGACGCAAAGGCAGAGAAAATTACACAGGCCAGCACAATGACAGCTCCTTCCAGACAGACGGAAGCGTAGCTTTTGAGAAAGCTCTTGCCGATGCTCTGCGTGGGTTCCCCGGCAAAGGTGGACAGGGGAATGGGGGCGATGGCTGTGTACATGAACATTTTGAAAAAGCGCCCGTAGACGCTTAGGATCATCTGAAAGGACAGCACCCAGATAAACAGCCCGCCGATCAGCGTCACCGCCCACAATGGAATGGATTCAAAGAATCCGCAGTCCTCAATGGCCGAAACAATTTCGGCTGGCAGTACCGCAGACTGCGGCCGACCAAAGCCTGCCGCCTGCATGATGGTAGAGATTACCCCCTGCACAATGTCCAGCAGTGCCAGCATCAAATCCATGCCGTAGGTAATCACACCCTTGGCAAGGGCAAACCGCACAAACAGCCGCAGGGCGTGTTCCGGGCGTTTCACCTCCGTCAGAGAGCCGCAGGTTTTCATGACACCGATCACGAAGAACAGCACCAGCAGGGCATATCCAATGGCCTGCAAGGCTCCGTGGATGCTGGACACCACATTCCAGAGGGTGCCGCCCTTGAAGCTGGTGGGGGATTGGGTAATGAGCAGCCAGATCTCACTTAGCTTGTCATTCCAGATATTAAGGGCCTTTTCCAAGTTTTGTACGACCCAGTTATCCGACAATGGTTTTCACCTCCTATCCGGGGCAGACCCGCGGGGGTCTGCCCGTGGTGTTTTTTCAACCTACGATCAAATCCAGAATCTCCTTGGCGAAGGTGATGACGATACCACCGGCCAGAGTCAGGAAGCCGTTGCTCCGCTGAGAAGGGTCATGAGACTGCAAGGAAAGACCCACCTGAACAATGCCCCAGCCCAGCAGGATAAGACCCACGGCACGGATCAGGCCAAAGATAAAGGTGCTCAGGTTGTTGACCACCGTCAGCGGGTCGCCCGCGGCATAGGCGGGCATGGCCAGACCGAGGATCATAGCCCCGGTGAGAACGGCGCAGCTGTAACGCCGGAAGCCCTTGCGGACATTTTCGGGCATGGGCAGACGCTTAGAAGTACGACGGGTGGTGGGGTGGATGATACTGTTGATGATGTTTTTCATAAGTTTCCTCCTGATGATTAGAATTTTGATTTTGGTTATTTTCCTGTGCTTTCCTGCGCATGAAGTCGTAGACTTCTTCCTCGGTAAGCACGACATAATCCCCAGTGCCGGTGTCCTCGGAAGCAGCCTGTTTCAGCTTTTCCAGATTGATGGAAACAGCGGCAACGCTCAACGGGTCTGTCCCGTGCTGATAGGCCGCGGCTTGTCCGTCTGTAGTGAGGGCAACATTGGGGTGCTTGAGAATGTTGTATTTCAGATCCTTCACGGGACGTTCGCCCCGAATAAAAAGAAGCGCGTAGCGGTTGTCCAGCATACGCACTTCATCCGGGGTCATAAGCTCCCGTCCGGCAGTCTGAAAGTTGGTAGTGTAGCTTCCGCTGCGGCCTTTGGATTGGCCGTAGGTGTTCGTGTCAATGGTCTGCTTCCCCAGCAGCTTGGACACATACTCATGGGTGGACTGCTCATTGCCGCCGAGGTACAAAAAAGTGTCACAATTACCCACAATACTTTCCCATTGCTTGTCAAAGAGAGCTTTCAGCTGGGCCAGATTCTGGAGGATGATGCTGACGGAGATCTCCCGGCTGCGCATGGTGGCAAGGAGCTTGTCAAAATCATCCGGCAAAGCGACGTTCGCAAACTCGTCCATGACAAAGTGAACGTGGACAGGCAGCCGTCCGCCATGCTCAAAGTCCGCTTTCCGGTAGAGCTGCTGAAAAAGCTGGGTGTAGAGCATTCCGACGATGAAGTTGTAAGAGCTGTCGCTGTCCGGGATCACCGCAAAGACGGCGGTTTTCCGCTCGCCAATTTCCCCCAGCTCCATTTCATCCGTCTGGGTGATACCCGCCAGAGAAGTCAGGTTGAACTTTTCCAGATGGGAGATCAGGGTGATCTGAATGGATTTCAGCGTCTTGCCGCTGCCGGAGTGGTAGCCCTTGTAGTACCGCACGGCGATATGTTCCGGATTTCTACGTTCCAGCCGCTCGAACAGCTCGTCCAGGGTAGATACATATTCCTCGTTGTCCTCCTTCACATCCCCGGCCCGGATCATGTCCATGACCATGGGGAAGTTCTGCTCCTCCGGGGGCGCTTCGTAGTGGAGATAGGAGATAAGGGCCTTTAGGAGCATGGCTGCCATATCCTCCCAGAAGTGGTCGGAGGATTTGCTGTCCTTTGGGGTGGTGTTCTTCATAATGTTGGTGGCAAGCCGCTGAATGTCATCGTCATCCCGGAGATACACAAAGGGATTGTAGCAGTGACTCCGTTCGGGATTGATTAAATCCAGGACCTTGATGACATATCCCTTTTCCTCCAACAGATGGCCGGTGTCCCGCAGTAGTTCTCCTTTGGGGTCCAGGATCACAAAGGAGGTGTTGGCCTGCATGATGTTGGGTTTGGCATAAAAACGAGTCTTGCCGGCACCGGAACCACCGCAGATCAGGACATTTAAGTTCCTATGGTGCTTCCTGCCATCCAGGCCCAGCGCTACCTGTTGGGTGAGCAGCTTATTGGCGTTCCCGCTCTGTTGATAGCGTTTGGCAATGGAGAGGGGATTTCCCCACCGGGCAGAACCCTGTTCTTCCCGCCGCCTGTAGACGCGTTCGTTGGAAACATAGACGCCAATACCCAGACCGTAGAGCATGAGGAAGATCAGCAGCGTTTTGAGGCTTTTGTCACACCAGACGATGTGAAAGGGATTTTCCAGCGCTGTGCCGAAGCCCTCCAGCAGCGTCCCCAGACCACCTTCCAATAGAGGAGCGGCCAGCAAGGCCAGCCAGACAACGGGGATAATACCGCAGACATAGAGAACGCAATTTTGCCGGGACAGCTTATCGTTCACGGTCAATCTTCCTTTTCGGCTTCTTCTCCGGCGCGTCAATGACCTTGATCAGCAGGGCGTTGATGTCCTCCGTGGGCTTGCCGTCCCGGATCAGGTCATTGCGGAAAGCGTTAAGGCCATTGACCATAAGCCGCTGCTCGTAGTCGCTGATCTGGATCAGATGCTGTACTTCTGCCATGCGCACCTCCTTTACCGGGCATCGTCCCGCTGCCGGGTGCCGTGGCTTTTGGCATCCAGGAAGCGGAACATATCAGCGGAGATCTGATTGGCGGCGGTGCGGATGGATTTTAGATATTCCCGCAGCTGCTTCGGCTCCATCTCCGTATACTTCTGGGGCAGCTGGGTAACGGCAAGACTTTTGCCATCGATCCCATTGCGCTGGCAGAGAATGTTGCCGACACAATGGGCGAGAAATATATTGTTTTCCCGGCTGTAGTTCCCGGTATCCAGATAGGCGTGGGCAAGCTCCTGAGCAACGCCCCGGAACACATCCTCCATGGACTGTCCCCGCAAGACAAATACGGTTTTCTCTTGGGGACTGTAAAGGGCACTCTGGCCATCCGGCAATTCGTCCCGGAAGTCTACCTTGCAGGGAGCGTAGCATACCATGGCGTTGAGAAGCTGCCGGATGTCTGGATTTGCCACCCGTTCGGGAACAGGAGACAACGTGGTCTGAGAAATATCAAAGACACGCTTGACGTTGATGCCGACACCCTTGGAGCCGTCCTTGCGGGTGTAGGAATTTCCGGGTTCCATAAGGAGAATACCGGATTCTCCTTTGCGGATATAGCCTCCCCGGCCACGCCAGAAGTTGGCCTCTCCCAGATCGGTGGCATCCGGTTTCTGGGCAGCGACCAACAGAGCGTTGCTGACGGAATACCGCTCGAATTTGGACTGCACATCTAAGTAAGTCTGGAAAGCCTTTCCGTCTGTGCCGACCTTTTTCAGAGCGTCATCCACGATGGCGTATGCTGATTCCCGATCCTGCTGCTTGCGGCTGGCCCATTCCTCCTTGTCAAAAAATTCGTTCATTTCATCGTTCCTTTCCTTTCGAGATTTTGTCCACTACTTTGTCGGCAATGGCGTTCTGGGGCTGGCGTGCAGCCTTTTCCTGCCGAATCTGCTTCATCGTCTCACGAACAGAGGGGCAGCTGTCAGAAAAGATTTCTTCGCCCCGTCTGTTCGGCAATGTACTCTCGGACGGACGCTCGGCCTCGTTCCGTCCGGTCTGAGGGTTTTCCTCCACAATGTGTTTCTCCGGATCCTCGCCAAACAGCTCCTTGACGAAATCATCGTTATGGGGCTTGTCGGAACCGGGGCGCACATCCGCGTCCTCCTCGGTGCGGGCCTTATCCTGCTCCTTGACAAGCTCTGTTTTCAGAGATGCCAAATCCACAGTGGCAAGCCCGAAACGGGTAAAGATGCGGTTGACTTTGGCGGCGTCCTCTGCCCGCACCATGATGTCCGTAATGCCGTCGGTGGCGTTTTTGTCCTTGAGGACGCAATAGAGAACGCCGTACTTCTTGGCTTCTTCGCAGAATTTCTGAAGGTCCCCATCCTTGACGGCGAATACCTTCAGCTCCTTGCCGGAGCGGAGCATATTGGTCAGACGGATTTTGCCTTTGGTTTTCTTCTGGTCTTTCAGAATGGCGTAAATCATGATCGCCAGCTGCTTGGCGGCGGAGCCGGACAATTTTGCCGCGACCTCAACGCCGTTCAGACTCAAACGGACGACCTGATCTGCCGCCTCGCCGGAATAGCTCATGCTGTTCTTCCTCCTTTCTTTCGATTTCCTGTTCCTGCTGCAATTGCTTCAAATTCCGTTCCATCAGAGCGGAACGGGCTTCGATTCCGTCACATAATTTCACCTCCTGACGCAGTGTTTTTATCTCAGAGGATACCTCTTTGATACGGGATTTAAGGTTTTCCACCGCGGGGGCATCCTCCCTGCGGGTGGCAGTCCGTAATTGATTGCGGAGCGTGTTGCGTTCCTGCTCCAATTCGGAAATTCTGCCTGTGGATTTCTCTTTGTGGGATTCCAGTTCGGCGGCGGTACCGAATTCGTGCTTGGCAAGGAAGCGTGTTTCCGCGTCCAGCTTGTCCAGAAGAATAAGGTCCTGCCGCATGGAATAAGGCACCCGCTTCACGGATGCCGGATGCTTTTGGATGATGCGCAGCTCATAGCAGTAGCGCAGGTATAGGGCATGAATGCCTTTCGCCTTGGGGTAGGGGATAAATGGATTGCGCTGCCGTGCCGTCCGGTCTGCCTCCGGGAAAGGTGTCTGCCGTCTCACGTTGTCGTAAACACGATCCAGAATTTCGGTCAGAGAATACCCCGGCCCCAGCCGGCGGAAGGGGAAGTAGCCTTTTGCTCCGGGCGGTTTCAGTGCCGGATATTTGAGGGGCTGCCCATCCGGTGTACGGGTCTTGAAGGTGTAGCCCATGGCCTGCATGGCCCCCAGAAAATTCTGCTGGGTGGTGGAGGCCAGAACGGCACGGTCAATGTCGGAGCGGATGACGCCGCGCAGGGTGGGCTTGCCCTCCTTCTCGGCGGCCCATTCGCTGTAGGTCATGCCCCGGCCTTTGGGGTTCCGAATCGTGGACAGGCCATACTCCTTGCAGAGCGCGTCGGACGCTTGCTGCATTTCCCTATAGTCCTGCTTGGTGCGGTGGTACTTGATACCGTCCACAAAGGACACCGTGTTGATGACAAAGTGGGAATGCAGATGGTTAGCACGATCCAAATGAGTTGCAACAAGTACCTGATAACGGTCTCCCCACAGCCGCTGGGCTAGCTTGACCCCGATCTCATGGGCAATCTCCGGCGTAGCTTCTCCGGGGGCGAAGGACTGGTAGCCGTGGTAGGCAATGACACCATCCTCTTTCCCGTAGAATTTCTTTATCTTCTGCATCTCCATTTTTGCGGTACGGGGATTGCAGTTGATACCGGACACGAACCGCTGAACGACCTTCTCACCGTCCCGCACAGGGGCCTGGCTGGTCTTGTGCTGCTGGATGGCGTAGTCAATGACATCAGACAGGTCGCCATCGCTGGTGGAAACAGCGGTGGTTTTCTCCGCGTTTTCCACATAGTCCAGACCCTTCCCAACCCTGCCATGGACACGCCAG
>ENA-OOZQ01001743-OOZQ01001743.1-human-gut-metagenome-genome-assembly--contig:-NODE-1743-length-12486-cov-2.605663_pt1 | contig 12486 bp, 12 predicted proteins | sample MGYA00241188_ERZ501399 | MGnify/ENA primary metagenome ERZ501399 (study PRJEB25962, sample SAMEA2042658) | human gut metagenome | biome: human gut; feature: human-associated habitat; material: faeces... | reverse complement strand
TGTTATTATGGAATAACCTGCAGCATTATCCTTTGCCTGATTAACTTTGTAACCTGTTGTCATACGGTTAATTGAGTTATTCAGACCTATGCTATTTTCGCCTAATGTTCGCTGTAAAATTAAATCTGCTACATCACTGGTTAGGGTAATCATTATATACCCCCTGTATTTAAAATACCAGTTATAGCCTTATTACTGCCCCCCCCCCCTACAGCTCAATACAGCACTACAAGAGGGTTTTAACCACTTTTTATTATCCTTAGCGACACTACATATCATATCTACATTATATATCACATTTATAATTCTCGCAACATGTTATACATAAAACTTAATTTTAAATTTTCCCTAATTTACCCCGTTTGGATGATTTACATCAAAATGTATTAAAGAAAAAAAACTCCCGGCCGAAATCATGATTATACGCAAAAGTTTGGTTCGGAGAAAATAATGACAAATACCCCTGCGATAACAATGGATGATAAGGCCGCAATTTTACTTGAGGAGGCCAGAGCTGCGCATGAAAATTATCTTATCAAGCAGCAGGATGCCGATTTAGAAAAGGCTATTGAATATTACATTGATGCAATAAAAGTTAACCCTTCTATATCAGAATCATATTACAGACTTGCTAGTCTATTATTAATGAAGGGACAAATATCTATTGAAGGCGCTCTTGAACAGTGCCAAACTGCGCTTACTCTTGAACCAAATAATGTAAATGCGCATATCTATTCAGGATATTTTCAATGTCTTAACGGCAACTTTGAGGAAGCAGAAAAAGAATTTAAGCTTGCTGTATCTAACTCCGGCAAAAATTCTGCACGCCCTAGACTTTTCTTATCAAAAGTCTTATTTTCAAGAATTAAAAATCATGACTCATCTGTAAAAGATGTCATGAAGTTTCTGTACTATTTTTTATCAGGGAGCATGATGATTATGTGGGACTGCCCGTCTTTAAAAATGTTTTGTAAATTCCTTGCGAATGACTTCTCAGTTTTTTCATATAAGACTCTTGGTGAAACATTTGAAAAAATGAAATTATTCCCGTCAGCATTGGAAGCCTATTCTAAAGGGCTTGAGAAGACTTCGCAGGGTAATTTATTTTACCAGAAAATGGGTGATTTATCACTTGAATGCAATGATATTGAATCCAGCATTGAATGTTATAAAAAAGCGTATGAACTTAACCCTTCTGACAGAGAAGTTTTAATTAAGCTTGCTACAATTAACCAAACATACTTCCCTGAAAAAGTTGATACGACTATTGATTATTACAATACTCTTTTAGAGTTCGGAATTGACATGGATAAAATTTATTACGAACTCGGACATTTATATCTAAACAAATCAGATAAAATCAATGCTGTAAGCGCTTTTAAGCTTGCACAGGAACTCAATCCTGAAAATCCATACTATAACAATTCACTGGCATACGCATACATCAAAGCTGAGTTATATGACGATGCAATCGAATATTACCAGCTCGCTATCAAGCTAAACCCTGATGCTGAATGGACTTCTATCGTATGCCATGCACTGGGTGCAATTTATGCTGAAGTTAAGAATAATTTTGATGCAGCAGAGGCGACTTTCAACGCAGGCATGGTTCTTGACCCTAAAAATGTTGATATTCAGCTTTCTCTTGGAGATTTATACATGGCTCAGGGAGATTTGGATAAAGCTATAAAGACCTACTGTGATGCTATTTCTGTTGAACCGGAAAATTACCTTACTTATGCAAAAACAGGACTTGCTCTCTGGGAAAAAGATTATCTGGAAGAAGCAATAGTTGCTTTCCACAAATCCATCGAGCTTAATCCTGAATTTGAAATTGCACAAAATAATCTCGGGGTTGTTTACCTTGATGGAATTGGCGACCCGAAAGAATCTATTGAGTATTTTAAAAATGCGATTAATATAAATCCAAATTATACACTCGCTTATTTCAACCTCGGAAGAGCATATCAGGCAACAGGAGATAAAGCCCTCGCCGCTGAGTATTACCAAATGACAATGGACTTAAATAAGATTACTGAAGAACTCTCTGATAAAGAAATCAGAGAAAGATTATACGATTTATTCAACTAGGGGGAGATTGCAAGCAAATCTGAATTCCCCCTACCTCTTGTAGGTCAAGTCAGGATGTCTTGCCGCAAGCGTTTCATCTACTTTCTTAATCGGAGTTGTCTGAGGAGATTTCAAAACATCTTCCGGATTTTCTTCAATCTCTTTAGCAATCTTTAGCATTGTATCTATAAACCCATCCAGAACCTCTTTTGACTCAGACTCAGTAGGTTCAATCATTATAGCCTCATGCACAATAAGCGGAAAGTAAACCGTTGGCGGATGACAATTTGAATCCATAAGCCGTTTCGCTATCCCCAGAGTAGAAACACCTTGATGGTGCTGTTTTTCTCCAGAAAGAACAAATTCATGCATACAAGGCTCATCGTAAGGAAGCTCATAAACTCCCTTTAATTTCTCCTTAATATAGTTAGCATTCAATACAGCATCTGCACTTGCAAGCTTAAGATTTTTACCCATCATAAGGATATAAGCATATGCCCTTACAAGAACGCCAAAGTTTCCGTAAAAACTTCTTACTTTGCCTATTGTATGCGCTACATTGTAATTTCTGTAATATTTGTTTCCATCAAACTCTATAGACGGCACCGGTAAAAATTCTTTTAAGAAAGATTTTACCCCGACAGGTCCAGCACCAGGTCCTCCTCCTCCATGAGGTGTTGCAAATGTTTTATGAAGATTCAAGTGCACAACATCAAATCCCATTAACGCCGGATTTGTCCAGCCCATAATTGCATTGAAATTCGCTCCGTCATAATAAAGCAGAGAGCCATTGTCATGCATCAATTTCGAAATTTCGAGAACATTTTCTTCAAAAATGCCAAGTGTATTCGGATTTGTCATCATAATTGCAGCAACATCTTTATCCAGAAGAGATTTCAGAGCCTCTATATCCACCTGACCTTTTGAATTAGATTTAACCTCGACAATATCAAAACCGCACATTTTTGCGCTCGCAGGGTTAGTACCATGTGCAGAATCAGGAACAATAACTTTTTTTCTGTTAGTTTCGCCTTTAACTTCAAAGTATTTTTTGATAACCATCATGCCGGTGAGTTCACCATGAGCACCGGCTGCTGGCTGTAATGTAACAGCGTCCATGCCTGTGATTTTTTTCAATTCTTCCTGCAGGTTGTACATAAGTTCCAGTGCACCCTGTGCATCCTCATCATCCTGAAGCGGATGAAGATGCACAAAACCTTCCAGAGATGCCAGAAGTTCGTTAACTTTTGGATTATATTTCATAGTACAAGACCCAAGAGGGTAAAAGCCCTTCTCTATACAGAAATTTCTGTCGCTTAATTCTTTATAATGCCGCATTACCTCCAGCTCGCTTAATTGCGGAAGCCCTACAGCTTCTTTTCTTAATAACGCCTGAGGAAAATAGTCGCCTAATTTACACTCCCCAAAACCGATACCTTCTACCCCGTTACTTTTTTCAAAAATTGTCTTCATCTACTATCACTTCTTCCTGTTTTAATAACTCTTTTTTGATTTTTTCTAACGCATTTTGGATAATTCTTGATATTCTCGACTGCGAGATATTAAATTCTACCGAAATATCCTTGAGTTTCTTATCGTAAAAATACTTAGCCTCAATCAAATCTTGTTCTCTTTGCGAAAGTTTCTTCATAACCTCGCAAATCCTGTGCTTAAGTTCAACTATTTCGGCTTTTTCTTCAGGGGTTCTGTGATTATCTTTTATTAAAGTAGGGTTCTCTGCATCTGCCATCTCTTCTATAGAAAGTATAGTTTTATAAACTGCATCTTTAATCTTTTCCTGCTCGGCATTTTCCTGATTTTTCATTACATACCACTTGTAACGCCTGCGCATCTCATTTCTTATAGCCCACTTAACAGCTTTTGTCAGATAAGCTGTATTATAGAGATCTTTGTTTTTAGAATTATTGACCAAATAATAAACAGTGTAATTTGCAAGGCTTATCACTTCTGTTAAATCAATCAGTCCAAGGTTGGAAAACTTCTTATATTCGACTTTTGATATAGTTTCGATTAAATCTTTATACTGGGAAAGATTAGCCCTGCCTTCCCTCTCTCTGTTTATAGAATCTAAATCTTTCATATAATATAATATAATATATCAGAAAGTAACACACAAATGCAAGGACGTTCAGAATTTTACAATAATGTTAAAACATGCTAATATATAAGTATAAAGAGAGGGTTATATAATGAAAGCTTTGAAATATTTAAAATCAGTATCACTGGTTATTTTAAGTGCAGGTATTTTGACAACAAGCGCGGTGTGTCTGGAAAAGGTTTCCGCACAGCCGGCAGCAACTACTGCTAAACCGGCAGCAGTACAACAACCGGCAGCTCAGACCGTTGCTGCAACTCCGCTTAGTATAGTTGATTCTCCTAAAACTTATTTAAACAAAACTGTTATTATGAAAGCTAAGTTTGATAAGTTCTCAACACTAGGACTTGATTATAAACCGGCTTTCAAATCTTCTGATGATTATATTTCTTTCCTGATTAAAAGAGATGACACTACTCACGACATCCCTCTTTCTGAAATGAAATTATTCTTAAAAAGAGATCTCGCAGAAAAATTTATTGATTTAAAAACAGACGATGAAATTGAAATCAAAGGCAAAGTATTCTCTGATGCCCTCGGAGATGCCTGGATTGACGTTTCAGAACTCAAAATTATCAAGAAAGCACCGGAAACTAAGAAAAATTAACAAGGCGGAAATATGCAGGAAAAGAACCCAGTAAAAGATAAAGAAAAACAGAAACAAAAGATTTTTTTAACAATACACGGGCATTTTTATCAACCACCAAGAGAAAATCCCTGGTTAGAAGCTATTGAGCAGCAGGATAGTGCTCAGCCGTTCCACGATTGGAATGAAAGGATTAATGCTGAATGCTATAACCCGAACTCTGTTTCTAAAATTGTTGATTCGAAAAATCAGATTTTAAATGTTGTTAATAACTATGAATATATGAGCTACAACTTCGGTCCGACGCTTTTGTCGTGGATGGAAGAATTTGCACCTCTCGCATATGAAAGAATTATTAGAGCGGATATAAATTCAAGAAGAATGCATTCCGGCCATGGTAATGCCATTGCCCAGGTTTATAACCATATCATTATGCCGCTTGCAAACGAACGTGATAAACAGACTCAGGTTAAATGGGGTATAAAAGATTTTGAATACCGCTTTGGCAGAAAACCTGAAGGAATATGGCTTGCTGAAACAGCGGTAGATGATGATACATTAAGAGTTCTTGTTGAAAATGATATTAAATTCACAATTTTGTCCCCGTATCAGGCACAAAGAATTAGAAAACAAGGTGAAAAGACCTGGCAGGACGTTAGCTGGGGGAATATTGACCCTGCCCGTTCGTACAGGTATTATATCAAATCTGCACCGGGTAAATTTATTGACTTATTCTTCTATGACGGTGCAATCTCACGTTCTGTTGCGTTTGATGAGTTGTTAACAGACGGAAATAAGTTTGTTAACAGGTTAAAAGACGGAATATCAGAAGCACGAAATTACCCTCAATTGATTAACATTGCGACAGACGGTGAAAGTTACGGACACCATACAAAATTCGGCGATATGGCTCTTGCTTACGCAGTAAAACTAAAAGTAAAGGATGCCGGATTTGAAATTACAAACTACGGTGAATACCTTGAAAAATACCGCAGCGACTGGGAAGTTGAGATTAAACCTGTATCATCCTGGAGCTGTTTCCACGGAGTCGGCAGATGGTGCGATGACTGCGGATGTTCAACCGGAGGACACCCGGGTTGGAACCAGAAATGGAGAAAACCCCTAAGAAATGCTCTTGACTTCTTGAGAGATGAAATGACTGCTCTTTATAATAAACAAGGTAAAAAGTTCTTTAAGAATCCTCAGGAAGCACGCGACAATTATGTTACTGTTATTCTTGACAGAAGTGATATAAGTGTCAAAAATTTTCAGGAAGAATACTTTATTGCAGGCTTAAGCGATGAACAAAAAGTTAAAGCAATGGAGCTTCTGGAAATTCAAAGACAGGCAATGCTCATGTATACAAGCTGCGGCTGGTTCTTCTCTGAAATTTCAGGCATTGAAACTGTGCAAATTATGAAATATGCAGCAAGGGTTATGCAGTTAGCCAAATCATTCTTAAGAAAAGATTTGGAAACACCTTTCCTGGAAATTCTAAAGGAAGCAAAGAGTAACATACCCGAATTTGGTACCGGCAAAGATGTTTTCGAACGATTTGTTAAACCTTCGGTTGTTACTGCTAAACAAATTGTAAGCTTATGGGCAATATCATCTTTATACACTGATATTGAAGATGAAGAAAACGTATACTGCTACAAGATTAGAAAACATTCATATAAGTCTGTTACAAAAGGAAATTCTAAGCTTGTAATCGGTCATATAGAAGTAGAATCAAAGGTTACTCTTGAAAAATCTAATATGATATTTGCGCTTCTACAATTCTCCGGCGGGGATTTCCATTGTGCAATCAAAGAATACTCAGATAACTTCTCTGATATTCAAAAAGAATTAATAAGAACTTATCTTGTATCACCTTTGACAGAAATTATCAGAAGTATTGATAACTATTTTGGTTCAGAATACTTCACACTTAAAGATATATTTATTGAAGAAAGACGTAAAATCCTTCAAACAATGCTTAAAGGTAAGCTTCAGATATTTGCCAATACGTATGAATCAATGTATAACGAAGGCAAAGGCTCCATCTACCAGATGCAGTCGCTTGGTTTGGAAATACCGAAAGAATTTAAGATTTCGGCTCAATATGTACTCACCAAGCAGTTTAACGACCTGTTTGTTGACTCAAGAGGCTTCTTAGATAATGACATTATTCAGCAGGCTTCTGATATTAACTTTGAAGCTAAAAGAATTGGTATTGAAATAGATAAGACACCAACGTCAAAAATCTTCAGCAAAAAGATTGCACAAAATATAAACAGATTATCTTATGCTCTGGACTTACAGCAGGTCGATGCCACTCTTGAACTTCTTGACTGTATTGCAAAGCTTGAAATAAAAGTGGATATTGCAGAAGCTCAGAATTATTACTTCTCAAAAATAGTTACTAATATTGAAGAACTTATCAAGAGAATATCCTGTCAGGCAGATAGAGATTTGTTAATAATGCTATTTGAAATTGGTGAAAATCTTAATATCAATATGGAGTATTATAAACAAATGTTTAACAAAACTCTTGTAGGAAAAGGTTAGATATTAAGTTTATATAAATATTTGCCGGTTATGCTCTTTTTTGTATTATACTTGATTTGTAGATAATTAGTATGGAGAAAGAGAATGACAAATACAGTTCTTGAGAAAAAAGGTTCAATACATCCTTCAGCGGTAATTCATCCGTCTGCAGAAATTGGCGAAGGTGTTATAATCGGACCTAACGTTGTTATAGGTGAAGGTGTAAAACTTGGTAACGGAACCAGAGTTATAGCAAATGCTTATATTGAATTTGCAGAAATAGGAGAGAACTGCACAATTTCTCCATTCTCAACTATCGGTTCAGAACCTCAGGATTTGGGTTACAAAGGCGAGCCGACAAAAGTTGTTATCGGCGATGAAACAATTATTAAAGAAAACGTAACAATACATAGAGGCGCAGCATGCGGTGATTTTACAACAAGAATCGGAAACAAATGTCTGCTTATGGTTGGTTCTCATATTGCTCATAACTGTGTACTCGCAGATCAGGTAATCCTTGCCAATCTGGTTACTTTGGGCGGTCATGTTCACGTCGGCTTTGGCGCATTCGTAGGCGGCATGAGCGTATTCCACCAGAACATTAGAATTGGTGATATGGCAATAATAAGCGGCTTTTCTGCTTCTCGTCAGGATATTCTCCCATACTCTAAAGGTGAAGGTAGACCTCCTGTTCCACGCGGACTAAACGTTATCGCTATGAAACGCAGAGGAGTTTCTCAAGAAATCAGAACAGCTACTAATGAAGCTTTCAAATTATTGATTTCTGAAGAATATAATACAACTCAGGCAATTGAAAAAATTAAAGCTGAAATTCCTATGAACGAATATATTGAAAAAATGATTGATTTTATCCAAACATCAAAAAGAGGCGTTCTTCTGAAAACCCACAAATCAGGATACCAATCTTTATCCGAAGAGTAATTTTATTTAAGACTTATATAATCAATATAAAGGGTATTAATTACAATTATTAATACCCTTTTTTAGCGGATAACAAATATGAAGTTTTGTAAAGCCGAAAAATGTAGTTATATTTTAATTTCAGGGTTTAATAAAAGTTTTATAAAAAATATTATTTACCCCCCTTGACATGAAATTCTTATGTGCAATAATATAAATACACACTTTAAGTGTAGCCGAAACACTAAATAGCAAATATAATAAACCCCAAAAATCATATAAACTCCTAGATAATAAACACTAAAAAGACCATTAGGATGCAGAAAACAAACCCACTCGAATCACACACACACCGAGTGGTTTTTTTTATGCCAGCAAATATTATTTTTCAGAAGGAAATCCCAGACTGCCGGTTTCGAGAGAAATTGGTAAAAATCAGCTATTTGAACCCCCTCATTCTTTCTGAAAATATGATGTGCTCATAAGTTTAGTAGGTTTGTCAGCAGGCTCACTTTCAGCCTTATCTTGTTTGGGGCTAAACTATTTAATCGGAAGTTTTGATCCAGTACTTCTTTTTATAGAAGCTATAATATCATTGCTTGCCGGAGTTTTTAGTACAATTCCAGGATGTAAGCATAATTTGACCGATGTACCAACAAAAAGATATGAAGTTTAAGAATTTTATGCATGATAAATTTGAAGGTTATACCAGGAAAAAATATATATTCAACACAGAAGACAATCTCAATACTGCAATAGAAAACATGAAGAATGAAATGAAAGGGTGTGAGGCACAGCGTAAATCTGGAATTATTCAATATAATAAAAGATTACTTTTGCAATAGAGATTATTATGAAAAGCTGCTGTTTTCTTTTTTAACAATTGGATGACTAATATGGCTGACAAATCAATAATAGAAAAAACGCGCAAGAGATGAAAGATAATTTGGATTAATATGGCATCATTGAGCGCCATAATAGGCTTCGGAGTTCCGGCATTCTTAAATAAAATGATATTAAAAGATGTCGAAAAATCTAAATCCGACAATCAGGGCTAATAGATTTCGCATTAATCATTGCATTAACAAAAACAATATAAGAGGTCAGAAAAGTGCTCATCAATGTAGCAAAAAATATACTAACAATATTTTTACCAGCTAGTCCCAGTACAAATATTAAAAGAATTCCTAGTACAAAATTAAGCCCGAATGCCAAGCCGACACCTTTCCAGTATCTAGGATAGTCCTGACTAATCAATGCATGAGCCCTCTTAAATTGCAGGAATGAGGTTATAGCTTGAGTATTTGCAAAAATCCAGTTTAAGGCTAAGGTATAAAAAATTAATAAAAGTACTGCACTAGTTATTACTAAGCTTAATAAAACAATAGCCAGAACTTTTGCTTTTAATATTCCGCAAATTAGTCCTATCATAAAAGCTGCTGCAACTGTAATAAAACCAAATATCAGACTTAATAGCAAAATTGCAATTATATATTTTAACCCGATAACAAAATTTGTTTTAACATTAAACATTGGCAATATAAAATTTTCTTTTTGTTCGGTTAGAGCCTTAATGCAAGACACTACATAGCCATAAGGAACCAAAAGCAATATTATGCCTGCTAGATATACCAGATGCAGCACAGGTTTACCTCCTGCCTTCAAGAGGATATTTGCATAATTAGTACAAAATGTTCCTATTAATAAAAACAAGAAATAAATCGATGACTTTTGGATAAACCTGTTATCCTTAAACATATAGGTAAATGCTTTTATCATATAAATCTCCTTTCTAGTTTATAATATGATATTTTTCAAAGAGTAAAATCATTTGTTTAGTTGAATAAAATTAGTAGTAAAATATAAATATGTACTTAACTTTAGCAGGAATTTTAATACGAATTTTTTCAAACTCATACCTTAACGTCTTTCAGAAAATTTTGACAACCAGAGGCGAAAAATCTTCTGTTATAAACTTTTACACGTATCTGGGGCTAAGTCTTGCCGGAGTATTGTTTCTTCATCAGGTATCATTAAACATTCTGCCTCTGGTTTTAATAATGGGATTTCTCGGAGCTCTCGGGAACTTTTTCATCATAAAAGCTCTTTCCATCGGAGAATTATCTACGCTTGCACCGATTAATTCATACAAACCTGTTGTAGCTCTTATATTTGGAATAATATTTTTGCACGAAATTCCAACCATAAGCGCCTTACTTGCTCTTGTCTTGATAATTACAGGGACATATTTTGTGCTTGGGGGCTGGGGTAAATCTAAAAATCGTAACATAATCGCCATATTTTACAGAATACTTGCGCTAATCTGCTCAGGAACAGAAGCAGTATTTATAAAAAAGATTATCTTGATTACCGGCACAACGAATTGCTTTATTTTATGGGCTTTATCTGGACTTTTGTTCTCATCTATGATAGTTGCTTTCTCAAGACACAAGCCCGTTATCAAAGAATATAAGTACCAGTTTTTATTAATTCTAGCCGTAGGAATTATGCAATATTCAACAAACTTTGTATTTGCAAGAATGAATGTTTCATACGCACTCGCTCTATTCCAGCTTTCAACATTGTTAAGTGTATTTTTAGGAGTAAATATGTTTCACGAAGCCGGTTTAAAAAAGAAAATAGCTGGCTCAATAATAATGATATTAGGAGCAGTTATTTTAATCTTGTGGTAAATCATCAAGAATAAATAAGCCTAAACGACCTTCTCTGAAGTCTTTTAGAACGTAAATTGCTGTGCGCTCTATATCAGGTTCACTCCCTTTCAAAATCCAATTTCTCGCAAGAGCAATATTTTCCAGAGTTAAATCATCTACCTTATAATACTCTTTTACTTCATCCTTATCAGCAAGATAAGATAGAAGCTCCTTTGCAACAGGTTCAGGAGAATACGCATTTTCAGAAACAGAGCTCACAAATGCAAGTTTAGCAGCCTGTGCCTGATTATCCTGTCTTGTAGGTATTATACCCGGTGTATCCAGCAAATCCAGCTTTGGGTTAATTCTTACCCACTGTTGCTGTCTTGTAACTCCTGCCTTTGCACCGATTTTTGTCTTTGACGATTTTGTTAGTTTATTAATAACACTTGATTTACCAACATTAGGCATTCCTACAACCATGGCCCTTGCCGGACGTCTAAGGAGTCCTTTTGCCATCAATGCCTGGATTTTCGGCTCACTTAACTCAACTGCAGTTTTTACTACGATAGCCAAATCTTTTGCGCCTTTGGCCTCTGTTATGATTACAGGACATCCGGTCGTCTGTTTAAGATAAGAAACCCATTTTTTTAACTCTGTTTTATCAGTTAAATCAGCTTTATTCAACAAAAGAAGCCTTGGTTTATCTCCCAAGAGCTTCTCTATGTTTGCATAACTGCTTGATAAAGGTAATCTGCTGTCACGTACCTCAATAACCACATCAACCAAGTTCAATTTTTCTTTGAGCTGACGCTCCGCCTTAGCAATATGCCCCGGATACCAGTGAATGTGCAAGGATAGTACCTCCTTAGATTTACCCCTTTTGATTTACCCCTTATCTTTTTTCAATTTTTTCTTTAATACGGGTTGCTTTACCTGAACGTTCTCTTAAATAGTATAATTTTGCACGTTTTACATCACCTTTTCTCTGAACAGTGATTTTTTCAATACGTGGTGAGTATACTAAGAATACACGTTCAACACCAACACCCTGGAATACTTTTCTTACTGTAATAGTTTTATTAATACCAGACCCGTGTTCTGCAATAATAGTACCTTCGTAAGCCTGTATTCTTTCTTTGTTACCTTCTACGATTTTAACGAATACTCTAACAGTATCACCAGGATTCATATCCGGTAATTCTCTTGTTGTGTATTCTGCTTCTAAATTCTTAATAATAGGATTCATTTTTGCTATTCCTTATATTTTGACTATCTTATACATTTTACATCCATCATAATTAAAACAAAATTTAAATACAAGTATTAGTTAAGTTTTTGAGCTGGAATATTTACTTTTGTAACAATTTCTTTTAAAATTAACAAAAAATATTTTTACACTTTTTATTACATCCAGCCGATTAAAATAGGAAAGGTTTTATTTTGAATCCGATAGTTTCCGGTAAAATATCCACAGCCATTACTAAAATGACCAAGGCAGACGCGCTTGCGCCTATTATTGCTCTTGAAGGGACTGTTGTTGCAGGAAGAACATATCAGGCGCCAGGAATTGAAAACGGCGCTGGATGCGTTGGAACCATTGGATCGGA
>ENA-OOZQ01001720-OOZQ01001720.1-human-gut-metagenome-genome-assembly--contig:-NODE-1720-length-12590-cov-2.806941_pt1 | contig 12590 bp, 7 predicted proteins | sample MGYA00241188_ERZ501399 | MGnify/ENA primary metagenome ERZ501399 (study PRJEB25962, sample SAMEA2042658) | human gut metagenome | biome: human gut; feature: human-associated habitat; material: faeces... | reverse complement strand
AAAATACCGGAAACAGGATATGAAACGACGATTGCTTCCGCCGCACTTGACTCCAAACTGGAACTGAATGGCGGCATAGAAAAAGATTCGTTCTGTGTCTCCCTTTCCAATCCTTTGCAGCTGGAACTTTCCTGGTATGTGTATCAAGGCAACCGCCTGTTGCAGAAAGGTTCGGGAAAAGAGATGGAACACAAATCCGGGGAGATCGATCCCTCTTCCGTCTATTACGTAGAAGTATTTTATTTCATGGGGGATAAGGAATGTATGTTGAAACGCTCGTACACTTCACCTTCCGAACGGCTGGTGATTGAATCTGATTTGCCGGAACGAGTGTATCCCGGTCAGAAAGTGAAAACAAAATTGAACGTGACCAATATACAAGGGCGTCCGGTATCCAACGTCGATCTGACAGCTTTTGCGGTCAACACGCAGCTGGATTATCACGTACCCGATTTACCCTATTACGGGAGTGCACCCCGTCCGCGCGAGCAACGTGCTTCCTACTCAATGAAGCAAAAAGAGTATCTACATACCGGCACATTGGATTATCAGCATTGGAACCAGTTGCTTCATTTGGATAAGTTGCCTTATTATCAGTTTGCTTATCCTTCGGGAAATCTGTTCCGTCAGACGGTTGATACACCGGATGGAACCACCCAGTTTGCTCCTTATGTGATGCTGAACGGGCGGGCGGTGAATATCTATGTGATTGAGCAGAACGATGTTCCCTGCTATTTTTCGTGGACGGAACAGCCTAAACAGTATTCTTTTCCTGTATTGCATCCGTCGGGAAAGCAGAAGATAATGTTGCGAATGCACGACAGGGCTTTCATCATTGATTCTCTGGCTTTCGACCGGGGCAAGAAAACGATTTTAAGTTTCGATATGAATCAGTTGCCGCAAGGAGTGGAAGTAGTCTGGTTGCGGCAGAGGAAAGGGAAATATGATGAGTATAAGTTTACTTCGGAAGAGAAGAAGCGTTATGAACGGTATCTTTGCCGTCTTCCGGTGATGGATGGGGCGGTATATACTTCGCTCGAACATAATGGAAAGCTGTTTCCGGTTTCACTCATGGAGCTGTCGCGCTACAAGAAAAAGATATTGGCAGGTCCTGTGGAGCCGGGACCTTGGAAATATATGAATGGTGTGTTGTATCGGCATGAGGGAGGTTTCTCTTATGAATTCGAGGGCAATGTGGTTTATAAATATAAGGATGAGGAACTGTGCCCGGCTTATCTGAATTTTTCGTCTGTGGCAAAGATTCCGACTTTGAATGATTACCATTTATCACCGGAAAGATTCCGTAGTCTGGTGGCCGAACTTCGCAAGGGAAAGAGTTGGCATCCCACCCGGATTTATTTCTCCCTGCCGGATAAGACGTTGAATTTCCGGCTTCCGGAAGAAAAAGATTCTACCGGAGTGGCTAACTTGCTCTTTAAAGACTGCACTACCGGAGAACTGGTTTATCCGGATACTTTGGTGCAAATGAATAGAATATATTCCAAGTTTCCTGCCGGAACGTATGATGCGATTTTGCTTTATAACAATGGAAAGTATCTGAAACAGGATGCTCTGACGATACAATCATATACCTATCTGGATGTAGATATGGAATCTCTGCCTCTACACGAACGCGATTCGTTGTCAGCAGGGTGGCTCTTGCTGGGAAGAGGAATTGGCAGGATCGGTACAAACTTTCCTGGTCACAGGGAAATGAGGATCAGGCAGTATGTACGCAATTACGGCGGTAAAGTCTCCGGTTATGTAACGGATGCTACCGGAGAGCCTTTAATCGGGTGCAGCGTGGTGGTGAAAGGAACGACGGAGGGAACGATCACCGACATGGACGGATATTTCGAAATGGATTGTGACAGGGGAGGGGATCAGCTTTTGTTTAGTTATGTCGGCTTTAAACAGCAGGAGATGAGAGCAACTCCCGGAGCCAATCTGTTGGTTACTTTGGAAGAAGATAGTCAGGCGCTGGAGGAAGTGGTCGTTGTAGGATACGGCATGCGTTCAAGATCTTCGTTGATGGGGTCTGTTGCCGGATTAATGGTAGGTTCTTCTTCTGCTGCTGCAACCGCACCTTTGGAGAAACTGGAAGAGCAAGAACAGAAAGCGAAAGAAGAAGCGGATAACGAACAGTTGTATAATGAACTGATGCAATTGAATGGCTTACGTAGGAATTTTTCGGATGTGGCTTTCTGGCAGCCTCGTTTGTTTACGGATAAAACCGGAACGGTACAGTTTGAAACAACTTTCCCCGATAATGTGACGAAATGGGAAACTGTCGTTTATGGCATGAACCGTCGTTTGCAGACGGGTACTTTCCGACGTTCCATCCGCTCTTACAAACCGTTGATGGCGGAGTTGAAAACTCCCCGCTTCCTGGTGGAGGGGGATCAGAGTACGGTGGTTGGGACTATCCTCAATTATCTGGATGGGCAGCACATAGCCGGAAAGACACAGTTCTGCGTCGGAACGGATACGTTGAAACGGCAGGAAGTGAGTTTCATGGAGGGATTTCATGAAACAGTGCCGATGCAGGCAGTTCATGCCGATAGCGTGACCATCAGCTATCTTTTCACTCGCGACGATGGCTATCAGGATGGAGAGGAATATACGATTCCGATACTGCCACAGGGAACTGAATTGGCGGAGGGCACATTGGGTATTCTGTCCGATGCAAAGACGGTCAAAGTGCAATCCGGCGAGGATGAAGAAGTGATGGTGAGTATCACTGACAATCAGTTGGACATCTATAAAGAATCAGTGAATTACTTGACAGGATACAAATATTTGTGCAATGAGCAGCTGGCATCCAAGTTAATCGGTTTGTTGGCTTACCAACAGTATATGCAGAGTAAGGGTGAAAAGGTGAAAGTAGATAAAGCAATTCGACCTATCATCCATCGACTGACGAATCATCAGAACAAACATCAGTTATGGTCGTGGTGGGGGAACTCTGAAAATACTTCTTTCTGGATGTCTGCGCATATTCTGCGGGCTTTGAAGATGGCGCAAGATGCAGGTTATCCTGTGGAGTTGAATCTGAATGGTTTGAAAGTGGAGTATGCTCATACGCGTCCTTATCGAGGAATGAAACTGGAAGATATAGAAATACTTCATGCTCTGCATGAGTGGAAAGTAGAGGCGGATTATTCTTCGGCAGTCAGATTATTGGAACCTTTCGTCCGGCAATTGGAACAGAAAGAAGACTCGTTGGCAAATAGAAACAAGTATTATCGTCCTCTTTCATACTTGAAAGAGAAGCTGCTTCTCTGGGAAATCAAGCAACAGGTGGATTCGGTGAATGTGGGTGATAGCGTACGTCCTTATCTGAAAAAGGATATGCTGGAAGGTGTTTACTGTGACGACGCACGGCGTACTTATTATTGGGAGGGAAATCAGATGATAAATACATTGATAGCCTACCGGATTATTAAAAATGACCCTTCCCTGTGTAAGTTGAAAGAAAATATGCAATTGTATATTTTGCGGACTAAGGAGCGCGGATGGAATACGTATCAGGCTTCTTCGGCTGTGGCAACTGTTCTGACCGATTTGTTGGCAGGTTCCGGAGGGATGTCAGGAACGTCGGTGTCTGTGAGCGGTAAGGATCATCAACGAATTACGGAATTTCCTTATCATGCCAGGCTGATAGCAGGCGACAGTCTGCTTATTTCAAAAACGGGAAAAGAGCCTTTATTGTATAGTGTCTATTCAATGAAGCGTGTGATGAATGCTCGTCAGAGTGATGCTTTCAAGGTGGAGGCGACTTTGGAAAAAGACTCTTTGGTGGCGGGTGTACCTGTTACATTGACAGTTACCTTGCAGGTGAAACAGGAGGATGCGCAATATGTGATGCTCGAAGTTCCTGTTCCGGCAGGTTGTAGTTATGCCTCAAAACCTGTTAATTTCTCCCGTTCTGAAGTGTATCGTGAGTATTTTAAAGAGAAAACTGTTATCTTTAGCGAAAAATTACCGGTAGGTACTTATCAGTTTACGGTTCCTTTGCTTTCACGCTTTACTGGAAAATACACGCTGAACCCTGTGAAAGTGGAACTGATGTATTTCCCGGTGGTGAATGCAAATAATGCGGGGAGAGAAATTTGGATTACAGAAAGAAATACAAAAGATATACGAAAGAAAGGGAATGATTGAAGCGATGAAATATATGAAGTGGATAACAGTCTTGTTTTGTCTTTTGGGCTTGGCGGCCTGTCGTCAGGATGCGCCTCGTTTCCGTATTGGGGTGGCCCAATGTAGTGATGACTCTTGGCGGCACAAGATGAATGATGAGATTCTTCGCGAAGCGATGTTTTATGATGGAGTGTCGGTTGAAATCCGTTCGGCGGCGGATGATAACCGTAAGCAGGCGGAAGATGTTCATTATTTTATAGATAAAGGAGTTGATTTACTGATAATTTCCGCCAATGAAGCGGCTCCCATGACTCCAATTGTGGAGGAGGCCTATCAGAAAGGAATACCCGTCATTCTTGTAGACCGGAAGATACTTTCTGATAAATATACTGCCTATATTGGTGCCGATAATTATGAAATAGGTCGTGCGGTAGGAAATTATATCGCATCAAGTCTGAAAGGGAAAGGGAATGTAGTGGAGCTTACCGGACTGGGTGGTTCCACCCCTGCTATGGAGCGCCATCAGGGATTTATGGCCGCTATCAGCAATTATCCGGATATCAAACTGATTGATAAAGCGGATGCTGCCTGGGAACGTGAACCGGCAGAAGTGGAAATGGATAGTATGCTTCACCGTCATCCGAAGATTGATGCGGTGTATGCACATAACGACCGTATCGCTCCGGGAGCCTATCAGGCTGCGAAGAAAGCCGGACGTGAAAAGGAAATGATTTTTGTTGGCATTGATGCCCTGCCCGGCAAAGGAAACGGACTTGAATTGGTGCTTGACAATGTGCTCGATGCAACTTTTATTTATCCGACTAATGGGGACAAAGTGATGCAACTGGCCATGAATATTCTTGAGAAGAAGTCTTATCCTCGCGAAACGGTCATGAATACTGCCGTTGTAGACCGCACGAACGCGCACGTTATGCAACTTCAGACTACCCATATCTCGGAACTGGATCAGAAGATTGAAACATTGAACGGACGTATCGGTGGGTATCTGTCGCGTGTAGCTACGCAGCAGGTCGTGATGTATGGCGGCTTGGTTATTCTTTTATTAGTAGCGGGATTGTTGTTGGTAGTCTATAAATCCCTCCGTTCCAAGAATCGCCTGAATAAAGAGTTGTCCGAACAGAAGAAACAAGTAGAGCAACAGCGCGATAAACTCGAAGAGCAACGGGATATTCTTGAAGAACAGCGTGACAAACTCGAAGAACAGCGGGATCAGCTTATCCAGCTTTCTCATCAACTGGAAGAAGCGACTCATGCCAAGCTGGTTTTCTTCACAAATATATCTCACGATTTTCGTACTCCACTGACATTAGTTGCCGACCCGGTAGAGCATTTACTGGCTGATTCGTCTTTGAGTGAAGATCAGCGCCGAATGTTATTGTTAGTTCAGCGAAACGTGAATATCCTCTTGCGTCTTGTCAATCAGATTCTGGATTTTCGTAAATACGAGAATGGAAAAATGGAATATACTCCTATTTCGTTAGACATTCTTTCTTCTTTTGAGGGATGGAACGAGTCTTTCATGGCAGCAGCCCGGAAGAAACATATTCATTTCTCATTCGATTATATGCCGGATACGGATTACCGCACATTGGCAGATGTAGAAAAGTTGGAACGCATCTATTTCAACCTCCTTTCCAACGCTTTCAAATTTACTCCGGAGAATGGAAAAGTAACTGTACGCTTATCTTCCCTGACTAAAGACGATCATTGTTGGATTCGCTTTACTGTTGCCAATACCGGCTCAATGATTTCTGCGGAGCATATCCGGAATATTTTCGACCGTTTCTATAAGATAGATATGCACCATGCCGGTTCGGGTATTGGACTGGCATTGGTAAAGGCTTTTGTGGAATTGCATAAAGGTACCATCACGGTGGAAAGTGATGAAAAGCAAGGAACTATCTTTACCGTTGATTTGCCTGTACAGACTTGCGAGACTGTTGTTTCTGAAAACTCTCCGGCATTCTCTGTCCCTGCTACTTCTGTAACCTCCACCGATGCTGCAACCTCTGCCGTTGCTGGGGCTCCCGTAACTCCTGCAACTTCTGGTTATTCCGGTTCTTCGAGCTTGAATGATGCTTTAACTTACGAAGAAGAGGAATTGGAAAAAAGTTACGACTCTTCCAAACCTTGCGTTCTGATTATTGATGATAACGCTGATATTCGCTTATATGTGCATGGATTGCTTCACACTGATTATACTGTTATAGAAGCTGCATACGGCTCGGAAGGTATTCGTAAAGCTATGAAATATGTCCCGGACTTGATTATCTCCGATGTAATGATGCCCGGAATGGATGGAATTGAATGTTGTCGTCGCTTGAAAAGCGAATTACAAACCTGTCATATTCCTGTTATCCTATTGACAGCTTGTTCTTTGGATGAACAACGAATTCAAGGGTATGATGGTGGTGCAGATTCTTATATCTCCAAGCCTTTCAGTTCGCAATTACTATTGGCACGCGTTCGTAATCTGATAGATTCACACCGCCGCCTGAAACAGTTTTTTGGTGACGGACAAACGTTGGCGAAAGAGGATGTCTGTGATATGGATAAAGACTTTGTGGAAAAATTCAAAGCTCTGATTGAGGCAAAGATGGGAGATTCAAATTTGAATGTAGAAGATTTGGGTAAGGATATGGGATTAAGTCGTGTGCAACTTTACCGCAAGATTAAATCTCTGACTAATTATTCTCCGAATGAACTGCTTCGTATAGCTCGTTTGAAGAAAGCTGCTTCTCTGCTTGCCTCGTCGGATATGACAGTGGCAGAGATCGGTTATGAAGTTGGTTTTAGTTCTCCTTCTTATTTTACTAAATGTTATAGAGAACAGTTTGGAGAGAGTCCGACAGATTTGTTGAAGAGGAAAGGATAGGATAGAATCTGCAAAATTTGGTGGTGAGCATTTATCTGTTTATACTTCTATGGAATTCATATGATAAAAATAAGAGGTAAGGAAATCTATTGACATACCTTACCTCTTATTTAATTCAGTATATGATTTACTGTATATTTATTAATTCATAATCAACTTATTCGTTTTTGGCTTATTCCACCATCTTTGGTTCTCTTGACCTCCCGATGTTACCCATTGTTCAAAGTCTGGATATGCTTCCAAGAAGTTTACTTCTTCTCTGGCATGATGTAAAGATGCAGGTACTTTTAATCCCCATATAAAGTTGTCTTCATTTACATAACTTTCGTTGCTGTTATAATAAACCGGGCTATAACCTTTTAAGTGGATTTCTTGTCCTTTATTAGTTTTTGCAATATAAAAGTCCATTTTACTGTCTTGTAGGCTTTTAACGTTAACAGGTGAGTTGAACACCAAGTAAATGGCCATCATTTTTTTAGGCTTTGTTTTTTCATTTACCTCCGTATTATAATACTTGTATCCGTTAGGAATGGCCGGTTTCTTTAGTGAAATAATCAATTCCCCTTTTGGGCCTTTTAGGATTTTGATATTTTCAGCCTCTTCAGGATTGTTACGCTCAAGATACATTTGAGTTTCTTCTAAATCAAGTTCATTATATTGTACTTCTGCCAAGCGGATATAAGGATTGTAGTCATATATACCTCCTATAGCTCTGATTTGGAATCCTATCATTAAGTATTCTGCATAACATTGATTGTGACTCCAATAAAAACCGTCAATTTGGAAATTATACCATGCAACAAAATCATTAAAATCATAATCGCCTAAAGCTGGATACATATCTTCGAACATAATAGTTCCGTTGCCATATCCCGGATAATTGAAGATGTTGTTCGTTTCAACTTCTTTATTAGCTCTTGTGGTAACTCTGGATAATGCCGTAGCGTTAGCAGGTACTACTATGGAAATAGTACCATTACTTTCAACAGGAACAGTTTGTATTTCAGAGCCATTACCATATTTTACATACACATTTTTTATATATGCAGGAATTTCAATTGGGAGTTCCAATTTTGATGTGTTGGCATCGACATCCATTCGAAGCATCAAAGCCTCTTCATTGCAATTTTCTTCTAGAAATACAGAAATAGTAGCAGTTGATTGACTGGCAATTTTCACTTTGGCATTTTGAGAACCTTTCCAGTCGAAATCGGCAGGTACTTCCAAGTCAGTCATCTTCTTTTCTTTCTCGGGTTGTTTACTTTCATCATAAAGGTTCTTCTCACAGGAGCTGAAAGCCAGTGCTCCCAATAAACAAGAAGCGAACAGGATAGTTTTCTTTTTCATAACAGCAGTGCTTGTTTTGTTAATAATAGGGTTGCTTTTAATGGGTACAAAGGTCGGGATTATTTGTAAATAAAGCAAATAAAGTTGCATATTTTATTTGAAATGCTTTTATTATTTGCAAATTCTTTTCTTTTTATCTAGTTTTGGAACTGAAATAAAGTAATGTTTGAGTGATGAAAGATTATAAAGTAGATAAGGCGAGCCTTTCCGCATCCTTTTGTCAAGAGGTGTATCAGGTTGTCCGAGAAATTCCGGTAGGTAAAGTTTCTACCTATGGGGGAATTGCCGCATTATTGGGAATGTCTCAATGTTTCCGTATGGTGGGGCGTGCTTTGAAACAGATTCCGGATGATTTATCTGCGCCTTGTCATCGGGTTGTCAATGCGTCGGGACGGCTTGTTCCGGGTTGGACAGAGCAGAAACAACTCTTGTTGGAAGAAGGGATCTCTTTCAAACAAAATGGATGCGTAGACTTGAAAAAGCATCTTTGGAATTACTCCGTACCTGAATGAAATTTGCATATTTAATCTATTTTCCTTACCTTTGTGCCAACAATATGCAAGAACAGACTGTTATTTATTTATGAAAATACTGTTTTCTACTGTTCATTAAGAGGATAATCTTATCAAATTCTATTCCTTTTAAACTACTCTGTCTGTTTTTTTTTAACCATTTAAAAAACGTCGGACCGTCATGTTATCATGTGACATGACTGAACCATGCGAACATTCAACTTGTTTATCGTAAGTGAGAATAAGGAATGCGGCAGTTGAAAACAAAACAAATATTATAATCTAAACCAATATATTATATGAGTAAAATAGAAATAAAGGATTTGTACCTTATTTTTGGTAACGAGAAGCAGAAAGCCCTCAAGATGTTGAAAAAAGATAAGAGTAAAGAGGAAATTCTGAAAGATACCGGTTGTACGGTAGGAGTGAAAGATGCCAATCTTTCAATTAATGAAGGAGAGTTTTTCGTGATAATGGGACTCTCGGGAAGTGGAAAATCGACATTACTGCGTTGTATCAATCGTCTGATACGTCCTACTACCGGGCAAGTGCTTGTAAACGGAGTAGATATATCTAAAATTTCCGAAAAAGAATTATTGCAGGTTCGTCGGAAAGAGCTGGCGATGGTTTTCCAGAATTTCGGTCTGTTACCTCACCGTTCCGTATTGAGCAATATCGCGTTCGGCCTCGAACTTCAGGGAGTGAAGAAAGAGGAACGTGAGAAGAAAGCGATGGAAAGCATGAAGCTTGTCGGATTGAAAGGATATGAAAATCAGATGGTGGGCGAGCTTTCCGGTGGAATGCAACAGCGTGTCGGACTGGCCCGCGCTCTGGCTAATAATCCCGAAGTACTTCTAATGGATGAGGCTTTCTCTGCGCTCGATCCTCTGATTCGTGTGCAAATGCAGGATGAACTGCTGGCTTTGCAGTCGAAGATGAAAAAAACAATTGTCTTTATTACCCATGACTTGAGTGAAGCGATTAAACTGGGCGACCGTATTGCTATTATGAAAGACGGAGAGGTGGTGCAGGTAGGTACTTCAGAAGAAATACTGACCGAACCGGCTAACGATTATGTAGCCCGTTTTGTTGAAAACGTGGACAGGAGTAAAATTATTACCGCTTCTTCTTTAATGATTGACAAACCACTGGTGGCCCGTCTGAAGAAAGAGGGACCTGAAGTATTGATTCGTAAGATGCGTGCGAAGAATATCACCGTATTACCTGTCATAGACGCCGATGATAAACTGGTCGGAGAAGTACGTCTGAACGACCTGCTTAAGTTACGTAGCAGACAGGAAAAATCCATTGAAACGATTGTGCGTACCGAAGTACATTCTGTATTGGAGGATACAGTGTTGGAGGATATACTTCCTTTAATGACAAAGAGCAATTCGCCGGTATGGGTGATTGATGAGACGCATGAGTTTTTAGGAACAATCCCGCTTTCCTCCTTAATCATCGAAGTGACGGGGAAAGATAAAGAAGAAATAAACGAAATAATTCAAAACGCAATAGATTTATGATAAATATAGGACAATATATAGAGACGGTCATCAATTGGATGATGGTACATTTTTCCACTTTCTTTGATGCCATAAATGCAGGCATCGGTAGTTTTATTATAGGATTCCAACACGTACTTTTTGGAATACCTTTTTATATAACCATTCTAGTGCTTGCTGCACTCGCATGGATGAAGGCAGGACGTGGTACGGCAATTTTCACCGCATTGGGATTATTACTGATTTATGGAATGGGATTTTGGGAGGCTACTATGCAAACCCTGGCTCTTGTTTTTTCATCTACCTGTCTGGCCCTGATTGTTGGTGTACCTTTAGGAGTGTGGACGGCAAACAGTCCGCGTGCAGAGAAAATACTTCGTCCTGTTCTCGACTTGATGCAGACGATGCCTGCTTTTGTTTATCTGATTCCTGCCGTTTTATTTTTCGGATTGGGAGCAGTGCCAGGAGTGTTTGCCACCATTATCTTTGCTATGCCTCCTGTGGTCCGCCTTACCGGATTGGGAATACGGCAAGTTCCTAAAAATGTAGTGGAAGCTTCCCGTTCGTTCGGAGCTACCCGTTGGCAGTTATTGTATAAAGTGCAGCTTCCTTTGGCGTTGCCCACTATCCTGACTGGTGTCAACCAGACAATAATGATGTCGCTTTCTATGGTTGTCATTGCTGCCATTGGTCTGGGAGAAATTGTATTGAAAGGTATTACCCAAATGAAAATCGGACTTGGGTTTGAAGGTGGTATAGCAGTTGTTATTTTAGCTATTATCTTAGACCGTATCACACAAGGAATGGCAGGACGAAAAAATAAGAACTAAACGGAAAGGATAAAATACGTATGAGAATATATAAAATAGTAGGAATAGTATTGTCAGCTATGCTTTTGCTAGCTTCCTGTACTAATTCAGGCTTAGAGAAAAAGAAAGTAAAAATAGCCTATGCCAATTGGCTGGAAGGTATTGCCATGAGTCATTTGGCCAAGGTGGTATTGGAAGAGCATGGATATGAGGTTGAATTGCAAAATGCTGATCTTGCCCCTATTTTTGTATCTATGTCAGGAAAGAAATCTGATGTCTTTCTGGATGCATGGTTACCAATAACGATGAAAGATTATATGGATCAGTATGGAGACAGCATCGAATTTTTGGGGGAGGTATATGGAGAAGCCCGTGTAGGACTGGTTGTTCCTCAATATGTTACGATCCAGTCTATTAGTGAGCTGGAAGCTAATAAAGACCGTTTCTCTTCTGAAATAGTAGGAATTGATGCGGGAGCAGGGATAATGAAGACGACCGATAAGGCCATTGCTGCTTACGGACTTGATGGGTATACCCTCATGACTTCAAGTAGTTCCACCATGCTGGCTTCTTTGAAAAAAGCGATGGACAAAGGAGAATGGATTGTCATTACGGGGTGGACACCGCATTGGATGTTCGACCAGTTTGACTTGAAATTCTTGGATGATCCGAAGAAAGTATATGGAGACTTGGAAGAAATACATGCTATTGCATGGAAAGGATTCAGTGAGAAAGATCCGTTTGCTGCCGAATTCTTTGGCAACATTAAACTAACGACAGAAGAACTTAGCTCTTTTATGACAGCTATGAAGGATGCCCGGATGGATGAAGAAGAAATAGCCCGCAAATGGAGGGATGAACATCGGCAGTTGGTGGATAGTTGGATTCCGAAGTCTGAGAATAAATAGATTGGAGCATTGTTATTCTTAATTTTAAATATAAAATAGACATGAACTCTAGTGGGAAAAAGGGAGTATTGTTTATGTTAGACAGAGTTCATACAATAAAAAAAACGGTAATCTTCTACAAGATTACCGTTTTATATTTATAGGGTATTACTATTATTCAGCACCCCAGTTTTCTCTAGCCAAACGTTTGTAGCTGTTGTAACGCCATTTAGCGTTTTCTTCAGCAGCTTTAAACAGTTCTTCAGCTTCAGCAGGATATTGTTTCATTACAGAAGCGTAACGAACTTCACCCTTCAAGAAACCTTGGAAATCTTCCCAGTTCGGTTCTTTGCTATCCAATTGGAATGGGTTCTTGCCTTCTTCTTCCAAAGCCGGGTTGTAACGCCACAAGTGCCAGTAACCGCACTTAACAGCTTTTTCTTCTTCTTCCTGGCTCTTACCCATACCTGCTTTCAGACCGTGGTTGATAC
>ENA-OOZQ01001716-OOZQ01001716.1-human-gut-metagenome-genome-assembly--contig:-NODE-1716-length-12599-cov-3.952328_pt1 | contig 12599 bp, 6 predicted proteins | sample MGYA00241188_ERZ501399 | MGnify/ENA primary metagenome ERZ501399 (study PRJEB25962, sample SAMEA2042658) | human gut metagenome | biome: human gut; feature: human-associated habitat; material: faeces... | reverse complement strand
TCGACATGACCAGCGTCCGTTTCTGCACCCCGGAGATGCTGGCAAAATATCGCAAGATACAGCTACTGAAAGATTATGTGGAGCAGACGGAGGAAGTGATTGAAAAGTACAATGTGGAAAACGGCATCGATAACTCCATCCTCGTCAACGGACGCCGCCAGACCAATCTGGGTGTGTTCCGGGCGTATCTGACGGCTTATTTGAAAAGTCTTCCCGACGTAAATCAGGAACTGACCTGCATGGTGCGCCAACTCCAGCCTACCGACCGCGGTATCCCGATAGAACTTTATTTCTTCTGTGCGCTGAAGGATTGGGTGCCCTATGAAGGGGTGCAGGCGGATGTATTCGACCATGTGCTGGCAATCATCCCCGAATTCGATTTGCAGGTATTCCAGTCTCCGTCCGGCAGAGATTTCCAGCGGGTACTGCCTGCTGCTTCCGAAGAAAAAGGAGCTTGATTCCGACCATCAAAAAGGCCTATATCTATTGTATTTCTCATAGGGAGTTAGTACCTTTGAGTCGTATACTGAAAGGTCAGAACATCCCCATCTTTTCTCCCAAAACATCCCCATGTTTTGGGGTATTACATCCGGGTGTTTTGGGTGAAAACATCCCCATGTTTTGGGGCAATACATCCGGGTGTTTTAGGTACTCAGTCGTATAGTGAAAGGTACTCGGTCACGGAGTCTCTGCCGCAAGGTATAGGCTTTGTGTGAGCAGGCTATGAATATGCTTCGCGTCGGGCGGGAATATCTTTCGTTTTTTACTAACCTAATTATAAAGAAAGATTGGTATGTCAATGAATTATGTGGTCCGCAAGAAGGTGGACAAGAGTGGAGACAAGGAAGTGGTGCGCTACTACGCGGCATCAAAAGTGCTTCAGCCGGAACCGGTGAGCAATGACGAACTGGCCAAGAGGCTGGCTTTTGTCAGTTCCTTGCAAGTGGGCGACGCCCAGTCCGTGCTGGTGCAACTGCCGGATATTATAGCGGACTATCTGGCGAGCGGGCGCACGGTGAACATCAAGGGGCTTGGAAATTTCTATCCTGCCATCACCAGTGAACCGGTGGAGCGGATAGAGGAGTGCACGGCAGACAAAGTCCGTATCTCGCGTATCTGCTTTAAGGCGGCAGGTAGTTTTATGCAGCGCATCTACCGTCATTTGGACTTGTTCAGCTTCCAGGTGCAGGAATTGAAAAAGGAGTTGAAAAAGAAGGGGTGATTGCTTGCAACCTTTTTTCCTGGAAATAACGCGTGCCCCTTGAATGCTTTTCTGCTCCAAGGGGCACGTTGTTGAAAGAGGTTGTGTGCTTCTTTTATTATTTTCTTCTTTAGGATTATTTTACCCAGTTACCGGCCATCCACTCGCACTCTGCTTTGATGTCGTCGAATGAAGTATATTTCAGGCTGGTGTCGACGGTGTTTCCGGCAGACACAAAATTGTCGTTGGTATAGATGTTCTTCTCACTTCTCAGTTCAGAGTCTACGGTCATGTTGGCGAGCTTGGAAGTACCTGCCAGCAGGGCGTTTTCGGTCTCTTCGCTTTCCAGGGTGACGGCGTTCTTCTTGCCGCACACTTTGGCGCCGTCTATCTCTACCTGGGTGCCGCGACGCAGACGGATGCCACGGTTGCCGGCAGCGGAGTTATTGCCTACAAGGATGAGGTTCTTCAGTACCGGGTGGGCTACCGGGGTGGCTGCATAGTTGTTTTCGTTGTTGTCGGCTTCGATAAGGCAGTCGCAGTCGTAGCCCAGGGTTTCTTCGGCTTCCTGGTAGGCCACGAGGTTGGTGGCGGTACCGTTCCAGCCTTCAGTCCAGTCGAAGGAGTCGTCGCTGCAACTTACGGATACCAGATTGCTGACGTTGACCGAGCCGCCGAAGAATTCAAAGCCGTCATCGGAACCTTTGTAGGCTTGGCAGTACTCTACGGTGGTGCCATTGCCTACACCGTAGAAGGTGATACCGTTGGCTTCGTGCTCTTCGTCGAAGGCAAATCCGGTGTACTCTACACGAACATACCGCAATGTACCGGAATTGTCGGCGTCATTATTGCCACCATAGGGTGCGCCGCCTATTTCCGAGCTACCTGTTCCGCCTTCGGCATTGGTGTGTGCGTATCCGCAGATGTGGATACCGCCCCATGCGCCCGGTTCTTTCTTTTCGGAAGTCATCACGATAGGGTTGCTGGCAGTGCCTTGTGCATCTATCTTGGCTCCTTGTTCTATGAGGATGTAGTCTACCACATCGTCATGTTTGGCAATAATGGTGACGCCTGCGGGAATCTTCAGTGTGGCACCATTCTTTACGTGTATGCCGCCACTTAGCGTGTAAGTCTTTCCGGCTTCCAGTTCCGTATCGCTTTCGATGTCTTTCGTCAGTTCATACTTGTTGTCTTCACCGCCGTCCCCGTTTCTGGGTTCGTTGTTGTCGGTACATGCAGTGAATAAGGTCATGCTTGCCGCAAGGGCCATAGTCATGAATTTCCAATTTGATGTTCTCATACTAATAATCGTTTAGTTGATAAAATGAGTTTCTATTGTTTGTCTCTCTCAAAATTTTTCTTTTCTCTTACAGGTCATAGCTGAAGCCAACTTCAAAGCCTGTACCCTTTCTGAAGCGCTCCACTTCTACTTTATCTCCGGTGGTAGGCACTTCTTGCTTGAAGAGGATGTCTTGGTTCAGCAGGTCGTTGACTTGCAACTTCACCGCGAAACGCCGGTTGAAGCGGTAACTGCCTGTAAAGTTCAGTGTGTGTACCGGCTGTTGCTTGATGTCTCCCAGACCGGAGATACCTACGGAGTGGATGCGGGGACCTTGCAGATTGTAGAGCAGGGCAACGCTGAGTTGGCGATCGTTGCTGAAAGCGGGTGAATAGGTGAGGTCTGCATTTGCCAGGTAGGGCGATGCTCCCTGCAAGGCACGCTGGCTGTTGGTGTAGGCACCACCTTCGGGCAGTTTCACGTTAGTGTACATATACGAGCCGTTCACGCCGAAACGCAGGTCTTTCACTATCTCTTTGCGGAATTCTATCTCCACCCCCGTTGCCATACCGTTGTCCGCATTGCGGAAAGAATGCACGGCGGAACCGCCTGACAGAGTCTGTACACGCTCTATCGGTGCTTTCAGGTGCTTGTAGTAGGCGGTGATGGAGAGCATATCCCCATTCTTTTCAAAGAGTTCGTAGCGCAGATCGATGTTATAGTTGTAGCCGTTTTGCAAATCAGCGTTACCGCGTATCTGTGTCGAACCGTAGGATTCCTGATAGAGGAAGGGGGCCATTTCGATAAACGAAGGACGCGTCACTGTGCGTGAGAAGGCAAAGCGCAGACTGTTCTTTTCGTTCATCTGGTATTTCATGTTCAGTGAGGGGAAAAGGTCGTTTTTGTTCAGTTCACTGCGTTCGGCTTTTCCGCCATCGGTATAGTAGTCTACCCATTGCTTGCTGATTTCGTAGCGTACTCCCAGGTTCACCAATAACGGGGCTACGGGGTAGTATTCAGTGGCAATGTATCCTGCATAAATGCTGTTACCGGCTGTATAGCTGTCTTTGGGCTGCTTCTTCCGGTCTATGGTGATGGAACCGTTTTCTACATTTTCCATGTTGAGGAAGGAGTCGGTATCGTAGATGTCGGTGATGGTAGGGTTCAGTTTGTTCAGGTTGTAGTAGAAGCGTGTACCCATATAGTCACGATTCTTGTCTTTATAGGTGAAACCGGCCTGCAACTTGTTGTTGTCGCCAAAGCGGTAGCTGGCGGTGAGGTCGCCCACCCATTCATCTTCATTCAGTGAGCCAAAGTAACGCATGGTTTCTTGGCGGTTCAGTTTGAAGAGTTTTATCTGGTCATCTTCACGGATGAACATTACTTGGCGGCGGTCGGGTTCGTCGCTGGAGGTCTTGCTGTACGAGCCGCTCCAGTTGAGGTCCCACTGTTTGCCGAAGTAGTGCTTGCCGTTTACTTGATGGTTTTGCAGACTGTAGATGTGTGTCACGTTGTTGCTGCCTATCAGATGGTGGTCTTCGTAGTCCACACCTTCGCGCCTCATATAAGTGTCGATGGCATTGCGGGCGTAGAAGAAGGTATATCCGATGTGATCGGAAGTGCGGAAACTGTAGCCGAGATTACCCAGTGCGGCAATCTTTAACTCGTTGCTGTAGCTGTCGTAGTTAAATTCATTCAGGGTATTTCCTGTAGCTTCTAAGGTACGTATGGAGGCATTGTCCATGGTTTGCAGGTCGTTGCTTACTCCTATGGAGCCCAGAACGCTGACTTCATTTCCACCCAGGGTGAAACGTTTGCCGAAGCCGATATTTCCGCCGAATTCGGGTAGGGCGGTCTTTTTACTAACCTGAAAACTGGTGTTAAAGAGGCGGTTGTGGCGTGCATACTCTTCAAAGTCTGTTAATGACATGTCTATCAGTTTCTGATCCAGAGAAGGAGTCTTGAACAGAGAGCCGTCGCGGTCCATCCGGTAGAAATCTTTGCCTAGCGTATTGAACTTGCCACCTGCATTGAAGCTGATGGACAGAAAATCACTGCCTACATTCTCTTTGGTACTGATGTCGATGTGTGCTCCCGAGTAGTCGGCGAATGCACTGGCGTCATATACTTTGCTCACGGTAATATTCTGTACGGTAGATGCAGGGAAGATATCCAGAGGGATTAGTTTGTTGTCCGGATTAGGAGAGGCGATGGGAAGTCCGTTCAGAGTGGTGGTGCTGTACCGGTCGCCCAGACCGCGCACAATCAACTGTCCGGCACTGGCGATGGAGATACCGGTTATCTTTTTTACACCTTCTTCCACATTGCTGATTCCTTTGATACTCATTTCTTTGGCACCGAGATTTTCGATTGCAAGGGTGGCTTTCTGCCGTTCCATCTGCAGGGCTCGTTCACCTTCCAGATTCTTTTTGGCCACTACGGAGACTTCGCCTAACGCTTGTGCATCACTCTCCATCTCAAAGTTCAGCAAAGTTTCGGCCTTGACTTTTATGCTGTTGAGCAGGATGTCTTTGTATCCTATATATCTCACGGTTATGGTATATGTACCGTCATTTACATTCAGTGTATAATTGCCGTCAATATCGGCTACCACACCCAGCGCTGTCCCGGTTATCTGTATGGTAGCTCCGGTCAGTGGCTCTTTCGTCTGTTTGTCGAGGACGGTTCCTTTGATGTTTCCAGCCATGGCGGTCATGGTGGAAAGCACCAATAATAAAATGAAGAAAAATACTTTTCCTAAATCCAGTTTCATGCTCATCTTTTATCGTTTCTTGTTTCCGGTGCAAAGATGCGGCAACGGAATTACAACCGTAATACACATGTCATACAATTGATTCTCAATTAGGTTACAATTAAATGACAAGCTGAATTGTTGAAAAAAGTGGTTGATAAACTCTTCTGACTTACTACATTAACGAACCCAAACTTTCTTTTTTTTGTTGATATGAATAGAGTGGAAATTAATAAGTAAGCATTATCTTTGCACTATTTACGAATATTAAAAGCACAATCGTATGAGTGGCAACCAATCACATGAGGCAAAACGTTTTCAGCTCCTTTCATCTGTTGGACAAATAGGCTGGTGGGAAGCAGACTTCGCTACGGGGGAATATCTTTGTTCCGAATATGTTTGTAATTTGTTAGGCTTGGAGGGAGACACTCTGACTTTTCGCCAGTTCGGCCAACTGATTCGTGAAGATTACCGTTGCCGTATCACACGTGAATTCCTTTCGATAGAAGAAATCGAGGTATATGAGCAAACTTTTCCTATTTACTCTTCACAAGGCATTGTGTGGGTTTGTTCCCGTCTGGGTGAAAAGTGGCTGACAGAAGATGGGCATCCAAAAGCATTTGGTATCCTTCAATTGGTCAATACCCCTGCAGACGCACAATCCGGTGATATTCTGAAACAGTTTAATGAATTGCTGTTCCGACAGCATTCAGTGTCCCAGTCCTTACGTAATTTTCTGAAAGATAAAAGCCTGAGTGAAGTGATTTCGGGAGTATTGAAGGATGTCCTCGAACTCTTTCATGGCGGACGTGTCTATATAGTGGAATACGATGCTGAATATCGCACACAAACTTGTACCTACGAGGTAGTGGCTGAAGGAGTTAGTCCGGAAATAGACATGCTGCAACAAATTCCTACTAATGGCATGGAGTGGTGGCTTAAACAAATGTTGGCAGGCAAACCCATCCTATTGAATACTTTATCGGATTTGCCACGGGTGGCACGTCAGGAGTCTGAGATACTTGCTATGCAGAATATAAAGTCACTCATGGTGGTTCCGCTCCGGAATACCGAACGGGTGTGGGGATATATCGGTATTGACTTGGTAGATAGGTACTATAAATGGACGAATGAAGACTATCAATGGTTCTCCTCTTTAGCCGATATCATTAATATTTGTATCAGCTTGCGTCTTGCCAGAGATGAGGCCGACCGTGAACGTAATTTCCTGAGTAATCTCTATAAGTATATGCCTATGGGTTATGTACGCCTTTCCATTCTTTGCGATGAAGAAGGTGAACCTTATGACTATCTTATCACAGATGCTAATCAGTTCAGTGCCGATTTGTGCGGTTCGCCTTTAGAGAGATATAAAGGGCGTTTTGCTTCAGAAATCTATTCTTCAGACAAACTGTCAACCAAGCTTCGGATTCTTGCAGATATACATAAGCATGGTCTGTACAGGGAACTGGATGAATATTTTGAAGAGTCAAAGAGGACTTGTCATTGTATTATTTATTCTCCCGAACCGGATGAATTGGTTTGTCTCTATATGGATGTCACTGAGATGCGTCGTACGTATATGGCTTTGGATCACAGCGAGAAACTATTGCGAAATCTCTTTTCCAATATTCCTGTCGGTGTGGAGATTTATAATAAGGATGGGATACTGATAGATCTTAATAATAAAGATATGGAGATATTTGGGGTTAAGGACAAATCAAGTACGATTGGAGTGAACTTCTATGAGAATCCGAATGTGCCGTCTGATATCCGTGAAAGGGTGAAAGTGGAAGATGAACTTGACTTTTCGCAGGACTATGAATTCTCCAATGTGAGCGATTATTATGAATCGGAGAAAAGAGGTGGAATAGAACTTTATACGAAAATAAGTAAGATATACGATAAGCAGGGCGATAACAATGGTTTTGTACTTATCAATATAGACAATACGGAACGTATCAGTTCCATTAACCGGATACGTGATTTTGAAAACTTCTTCCTGTTGATTTCTGAATATGCCAAAGTAGGTTATGCCAAACTGAACCTGCTTACCCGTAATGGATATGCCATCAAGCAATGGTATAAGAATATGGGGGAAGATGAAGATACGCCATTGGTTGAAGTGGTAGGAATTTATAATAAAATGCATCCGCAAGACAGGGTACGTGTATTGGCTTTCTTTGAGAAGGCCAAACGGGGGGAAGCTACGAGTTTCAAAAGTGAAATGCGCGTGCTCAAATCCGGAACATTGAACCAGTGGAACTGGGTACGTATGAATGTAGTGCTCAACCGCTATGATCCTGAGAATGGGCTGATTGAATTGATCGGTGTTAACTACGATATCACTGAATTGAAGGAAACAGAACAAAAGCTGATTGAAGCCAAAGAGAAAGCTGAAGAGGCAGACCGCTTGAAGAGTGCTTTTCTGGCGAATATGAGTCATGAGATACGTACACCGTTGAATGCTATTGTAGGTTTTTCAAGTTTGCTGGTGGAGACGGAAGATCAGGGAGAAAAGCGGGAATACTCAAAGATGGTGGAAGAGAATAATGAACTTCTGCTGCAACTGATTTCTGATATTCTGGATTTATCGAAGATTGAGGCGGGAACTTTCGACTTTAAAATAAGGGATCTGGATGTGAATACTCTGTGTGGAGATGTTCAGCGCTCCATGAAACTGCGTGTGAAGCCGGGTGTTGAGCTTTTATTCGAACCGACTTTACCGTCATGCGTCATTGTGAGTGATCCTAATCGTTTGCATCAGGTGGTTGCTAATTTTGTAAATAATGCGATTAAGTTCACTACAACCGGCTATATCCGTATCGGATATGACCAACCGGATGCAAAGCATTTACGAATATATGTATCGGATACAGGTATCGGTATTGCCCCGGAAGCCTGTGAGAAGATATTCGACCGCTTTATAAAGTTGAACTCGTTTGTTCAGGGCACCGGCCTGGGACTTTCTATCAGTAAGAGTATTATAGAGCAACTAGGAGGCACTATCGGTGTGGATAGTGAATTGGGTAAAGGATCGACGTTCTGGTTTATTCTGCCGGTGGTATAAGAGTTACGAGCTACGAGTTACAAGTGCTTTGCGGTGTAATAGCGCAACCACTCGTAACTTGTAGCTCGTAGCTTTTGTAGCTCGTAACTAATTCAGTCCGAACGAGAACTTGTCGATGGACTGATAAACCACGCTCGCAAGGCTCAATACAATAATACCGAGCGTACAGATGACAAGGCTGGCACGCGTGTAGTTATCGCTACGGAAAGTGGCGATAGGCTCATCACTCTTGTTGATATACATGGACTTCACAATCTTCAGATAGTAATAGAGTGAAATAATCGTATTCACCAATGCGATGAACACCAGCAGATGGAAACCGCCCTGGAAAGCTGCTGCGAAGATAAAGAACTTCGAGAAGAAGCCTGCGAACGGAGGAATACCTGCCAATGAAAACAAAGCAAGCGTCATGAGGAATGCCAGTTTCGGATTGGTACTGTATAATCCGTTATATTCTTCGAGCGTGAAACGCTGGGCACGAAGGGCGATAATCGTAATCACTGCAAATACAGAGAGGTTGGCGAACATGTAAATAAGTACATAATACACCAATGATGCCATACCCTGTTGCGTTCCGGCAATCACACCCAACATGATGTAGCCTGCCTGCGAGATACTGGAAAATGCCATCAGGCGTTTCAGGTTTTCCTGACGCAGGGCGAAAAGGTTGGCAAGGGTGATAGAAGCTATGATAACCCAATAAAGAATTTCCTGCCATTGATCCACCATCGGAGCGAATGTCTTGATAAGGATAGTCATCAATACAAAAGCTGCCGATCCTTTAGAAATAACACTTAAATAAGCAGTTACTACACTCGGGGCACCTTCGTACACGTCTGCCGTCCAGAGGTGGAAAGGAACAAGGGAAAGCTTGAATCCCATGCCGGAGAAGAAAAAGACAAATGCCATTATTTGCAGGGCGCTGCCGTCCAGGTGAGCCGGGATATCATCGAAATAGAGAGTACCTACTGTTCCGTAAATAAGCGAGATGCCATAAAGCAGCAGTCCGCTGGAGAAAAGTGCGGTGAGGATGTACTTGGCACCGGCTTCGGCGGAGTGGTGGCGGTACTTGTCGAAAGCAACCAATGCAGCCATCGGGATACTTGCTGTTTCCAGTCCGATGAAGAACATCAGGAAGTGTCCTGCGGAAATCATGAAGTACATACCCAGCAGGGTAGAGAGCGTCAGCATATAAAATTCGCCTTGCTTGATTACAGTGTCCGGTCGTTTCAGCCACTCATGTGCCATCAGGAAAACAATCAGCGTACCGACGCTGAGGATGGACTTCACGATGCTTTGTATCGGGGCGTTATGGTACATACCACCGAAAGCATCGGCAGGACCGGGTATGATGGTAATCAGCGTGTGTATCGTGAGCAGCACGACGGGCAACATGGTGTTGAGTCGTGGATTACCGTCCTTCTTGTGAGCATCGGGGCTCATGAAGAGGTCGGCCACGAAGAGGATCACGATGACAGCTATCAGCGAAAGCTCTTCTTTGAGAATAAGGAATTGGGAATAGTCCATATCTATTGAATGATAAGTTATTAGTTATAAGTTATTAGCATACCATTATTGAAATATACTCACCAGGGGCAACACGCTGTCTCCAATCATATTGCTGATCCACAACGGAGCAAGACCGAGGCCTGCAACGCAGACAATGAGAATAATAACGGCAGTGCGTTCATCCCAGGTAGCATCAGTCAGCGCCAGATGGTGCTTGTTGGTGCAAGTTCCATACAGTATCTTGCCAACCAGTCGGAGGATATAGACTGCGGTAATCACGATACTGGTACAGGCAATGATAGTCCACGTGCGGTGGAAAACATCTGCATGCTGGAAAGCACCGTTGAAGATTGTCATCTCGGCAACGAAACCGCTGAGTCCTGGAAGTCCGAGATTGGCAAGTCCGGCAATGACATAACAGACAGCAAGGAATGGCATGATTTTCATCAATCCTGAAAGCTCACGTACGTCGCGTGTGTGGGTACGACCGTAGATCATACCGATGAGGGCAAAGAACAGGGCAGTCATTAATCCGTGGCTGAGCATTTGCAGGACAGCACCGGTACAAGCCGTTTGGTTCATCATCAGGATGGCGAAGAGCACGAGGCCGCAGTGAGATACGGAAGAGTAGGCGTTAATATACTTCAAGTCTGTCTGTACACAAGCTGAGAAGGCACCGTAGACAACGGAGATACCTGTCAGTATCAGGAATATCCAGCCGAGTTCCTGAGCAGCTTCAGGCATCAGATACATGGCGATACGGAAACAACCGTAACCACCAAGTTTCATCAGTACACCTGCATGGAGCATACTTACGGCAGTAGGCGCCGAAGCGTGGCCGTCGGGGCTCCATGTGTGGAACGGGAACAATGCACCGAGTACACCGAAACCGAGGAAGGTAAGCGGGAACCAAATGCGTTGCTGTTCGATAGGAATATTATGCAATTGGGCTATTTCCAGCAGGTTCATACTGGTGGCACCGGAACCGAAATAGATACCCAGAATACCAATAAGCAGGAATGCGGAACCACCCATCAACATCAGTGTCAGTTTCATGGCAGAGTATTCCTTACGTCCTGATCCCCATACACCGATAAGCAGGTACATCGGAATCAGTGCTACTTCATAGAACATGAACATGGTGAACAGGTCCGTAGAAATGAAGAAGCCGAACACACCCAGAGAGAGCAGGGTGAACCAAAGGAAATATTCTTTCGTCAACGGTTGCAGACGCCAGGAGGCGAAAGTACCGGTGAAGACTATGATGGCAGAGAGCAGCAACATGGCTACTGAAATGCCGTCTACTCCCACGGAGTAGTGTATGTTGAGTGCCGGATACCAGGGTACATCCGCACGGAAGAGCATTTCGGCTGTGTCTCCGGCAGCACGCGCTTGCAGATAAGCAATGGTTAGGCCTACGGCGGCCAACACTAATGCCGATGCACCTGTCACCATCACCGTGCGTATCTGCTTGATGTTGCGACTCAGCCAGAGACCAAGTAACATCAACAGGGGGATGAGAACAAAAATACTTAATATGTTCATTTTTATAATTACAAATTACGAATTACAAATTACGATTAACATTTCTCTACTATAGCAGCAATAACAATATCAATGCCAGCGTACCCAACAGGAATACGTAAGTGTACTGTTGAATTTGTCCACTTTGCAGACCGCGTATTTCATCACTGGTGGCATTGGCGCTCCAGGCAAGGAAGTCGAAGAAACCATCTACTACGTGGCGGTCGAACCAAGCGATGGGGCGGGAGATGCAACCAAAGATTATCTTATGAGTTACGAACTGGTACACTTCATCGATATAGAAGCGATGATAGGCAGCTGTCCATAATCCGCGGAAACGACGGGCAAGGGCATTGGCAACGGGTTGCTTTGCCCGTGCGTACATGGCTGTGGCAATTGCGATGGAGATGACAGCTATAGCAATGCTGGTACCTGCCACCGCCCAGTCGAGATGAATCTCGTAAGCCGTACCGTTGGAAGAGATGAACTTACCGAAGGGGATGAAACCGGCTCCGATAGTAACAACGGCAAGAAACATCAGCGGGAAAGTCATACTTAACGGACTTTCGTGGGGAGTATGTTCAGCATGAAGCTCTTTATTCTCTTTGCCCCAGAAGATGCCGTAATAGAGGCGGAACATATAAAATGCCGTCATTGCAGCAATCACTGTCATAATCCAGCCCATTACAGGACTGAACTGGAAGCATGCTGTCAGTATTTCATCTTTAGAGAAGAAACCGGAGAATGGAGGAATACCTGCAATGGCAAGACAAGCAATTAGGAACGTAATATGTGTCACAGGCATGTACTTGCGCAGTCCACCCATAGCGGACATTTCATTGCTGTGTACCGCATGGATAATGCTACCTGCGCCGAGGAAGAGTAATGCCTTGAACATAGCGTGCGTGAACAGGTGGAACATACCGGCCATATAGCCCAGACCGCCATGATGCGGATCAGCAGAAGTACAAACTCCCAGTGCCACCATCATAAAGCCGATCTGTGAGATAGTAGAGAATGCCAGCACACGCTTGATGTCACTTTGCACACAAGCTACCGAAGCAGCATAGAATGCAGTGAACGCTCCAACGTAAGCTACCAGATGCAGCACGTCGGGTGCATAACCGATGAACAGCGGGAACATTCGGGCCACAAGGTAAACTCCGGCTACCACCATGGTCGCTGCATGGATCAATGCGCTGACGGGTGTCGGGCCTTCCATTGCATCCGGCAGCCAGATGTGTAATGGGAACATGGCACTCTT
>ENA-OOZQ01001714-OOZQ01001714.1-human-gut-metagenome-genome-assembly--contig:-NODE-1714-length-12618-cov-5.444480_pt1 | contig 12618 bp, 13 predicted proteins | sample MGYA00241188_ERZ501399 | MGnify/ENA primary metagenome ERZ501399 (study PRJEB25962, sample SAMEA2042658) | human gut metagenome | biome: human gut; feature: human-associated habitat; material: faeces... | reverse complement strand
TTTAACATTTTATTTAAAATATATCAACTTTTCAACACCAAATTTTTAAAAAAATAGGCAATTTTGGTGTTTTAAGTCGTGGATTCAACTAAAATTTTAGGCAAAATCACAACTTTTTTAAGAACTTTACAAAAAACACTTGTAAAAACTTAGAAAGTCATGAAATTCTTTTATTAAATTTTAAACATCTAAATAATCTTCTTCTTTTACATTATCTGGGGATATTGTGTCTATTAGTTCACCGTTTATTTTTCTTATGATATGAGTTCCATCATAATCTTCATCCTCGTATTCCCAATAAAACTCTTCATCAGAACATAATTCGCTATATTTTTCTACAATTCCTGATGGAACACTCCAAGCAGTTGGAAAAGACATATCATATTCATTTTTATTCTCATCATAAACAACATCTACATCATCTTCAACATTCCATTTAGTTCCCCAATTTTCTACACACCAATCATACCACTGAGGATAACCATATTTTTTAATATTTTCAATATATTATTTTCCTAGTTCTAATATATTACTAAAATGTTTTTTATCATCAAAATCAATAAGACCATGATAATTATCTATTTCTTCTCTTAACTTAATAGGATTATCTTCAAATATATCAAATCTTTTACTGCTTTTGTTTGGCTTTGCGATGAATCGCCTAACTTACTTAATCCTGTCTCAAGAGTATTAAAAATTCCATCATAAACCTTTTTATGATTACTCTTTATTAATCTTGTAAATGCTGATAATGCATCTCTTACATTAGAAATATCAAAATCACTCTTCATTTCAATCCATGTTGAAAATAAATTATTATATGCAATAAAATATCCATTTGTATCTTGTAATGATTTAACGATACTTTCCTTATCTTCAGTTATTTCATTTAATCTTTCTTTAGGATAATGCATTGTTTCTAAAGTTTTTAATTCTTTATTAGATAAAAATTTATAAAATATAAATCCTAGAATATAATCTTTATATTCATTTGCTTCTATTTTAGAACGCATCTTATTTGCTGATTCCCATATTTTTGATGCTAATTGTTGCTTATTCATATTTACCTCCTCTAATATCTTAATCATGCATCTTAATAGACATTAATCTCATTTACTTTATAATATAAAAAGTGTAAATTTACATTGATACACAAAGAAAAAGTTCAACTTATAAGTCAAATTTAAAAAATTAAATCTTGAACAATTATATTTTCTTCTTCATTTTTATTAATTTATTATATTCCATAATTGCATTTATTATATATTGTTCCACATATCTTTTATCTCTTTGCTTTATTTCAGGTGGCAAAACATTTTCTATCTTTTCTTTATTAAAAGATATTTTATCATTTTGATTTCCCTTCTTTTCGTTTAATATTCCTTCTAATATGTCAAAATCAATTTTTTTATCTTTTGCAATCTTTTTAATTTTAATTGCTTGAGCATGACTAGGTGTTACCAAACAATACTCAATAACTCCTAATACCAATTTTTGTTCTGCAAATCCTAAATAAGATAACTCTACAGCAGGCTTTATACCCATAGTAAGATCATTCTTATTTGTTTTTAAAACTGTTTCATCAACAAGTTTTAATAATTCAGGTATTAAATAAGTTAATCTTATATAATTTCTTATTGTTTTTTCTCCATCTGAATTATTTTGTGCCATAACTTCGGAACTTCTTAACTTTGGGTACTTAGTACCCAAAGATTTTCCTTGATGTTTTATAGCATCCATTTTCATTTTATAAGCAAATGCTTTTTCACTCGGTAAAACTCTTTCTCTATATATATTAGAATCCACCATAAATATTGTGGCTTCATCATCATTGAGTTCTTTTAATACAACTTCTATTTCTTGTATTCCTAAGATTTCTAATGCTTTCTTTCTTCTATGACCAGATATTAATTCATATCTTCCATTTTCTTTTTTTCTTACCACCATAGGATTCAATAATCCATTTTCTTTAATACTTTTAACTAATTCCATTAATGAACTATCATTATTTACTAAAAATGGATGTTCTTTAAAATTATCTATCTTGCTTAGATTAACTTTAATTAATTTATCATTCATAGCCTATCTTCTCCTTTAATTTCATAATTTAATTTCCAGTTTAAATATTCCTCATAAGATATTTCGTGCTTTTCTCTTTTTATTTTTTGCTTTTTCCATTCTTGTAATGAGTTAATTAATAATTTAATCTCTGGCTTATTAATATTTTTGACTTGTGATAAATCTAATCTATAATTTGGAATATACTCTTCAAGCCAAAAAAACAAATAAATTAAATCTTCGGGATTTTTATAATCATATTTCTTTAATGAATTAAAATTAACTTTAAGAAATTTGGCAATATCTTTTACTCTATCATCCTTTGGATTCCTATCTCCCTTTTCATATCTTGTCATCGTTCTTCTCTTGCATTCGCCAGTTAATCCCAAGTGTTCTGAAATTTTATCCTGTGATAAATGCCTTAATTCTCTTACAAAAGCTATTCTAGATCCTTGAGATAAATCCCTTAATTCAGGTTTTACATACAACAATCGCATTTTTCTTACCTCCTAATTCTTGTCGCATATTATTTAATTTCAACCAAAAAAAGATTGAAATATGCGATAAAAGTATCTATTTCAATCTTTAAAATAATATTTTCACTTCAATTTAGAATTGGAAGCAAGAATGTTTAACCATTCATTTTTTTAGTTTTTTATATAATCATTGGATTTACAGTATTTTAAGTAAATTACTTTCTATCCCCAGATTTGATTGCGGCTTGAGCAGCAGCTAATCTAGCAATAGGAACTCTATATGGTGAACAAGATACATAGTTTAGTCCTATATTATGACAGAACTCAACAGATGTTGGTTCTCCACCATGTTCTCCACATATACCAAGTTTAATATCAGGTCTAGTACTTCTACCCTTTTCTGCGGCCATCTTAACAAGCTGTCCTACACCTACTTGGTCTAATTTAGCAAATGGATCTATTTCATATATCTTATTTTGATAATAAGCATCTAAGAATTTACCAGCATCATCTCTAGAGAAACCAAATGTCATTTGAGTTAAATCATTAGTACCAAATGAGAAGAACTCTGCTTCTTTAGCGATAGCATCTGCGGTTAAGGCTGCTCTTGGTATTTCTATCATAGTACCAATATGATATTTCATATCAGAATTATATTCTCTCTTAACTTCTTCAGCTACTTCTACAACGATATCTTTAACAAACTTAAGTTCTTTTTCTTCTCCTACTAGAGGTATCATAATTTCAGGTGTAATATCATAACCTTCTTCTTCTTTAACCTCAATAGCGGCTTCCATTAAAGCCCTAGTTTGCATTCTAGCAATCTCTGGATAAGTAACAGCAAGTCTACATCCTCTATGACCCATCATTGGATTAAATTCATGTAATTCTGCTATCTTATTCTTTAAGTGTTCTACAGTAACATTCATATCTTTTGCTAAAGCAATTATATCTTCTTCTAAAGTAGGTAAGAATTCATGTAGTGGTGGATCTAAGTATCTAACAGTCATTGGAAGATTCTTTAACTCTTTATACATAGCTTTAAAATCACCTTTTTGGAATGGTATTAATTCATCTAAAGCTTTTGTTCTATCTTCTACTGTCTCTGATAGAATCATCTTTCTAATCTTAGGTATTCTATCTTCTTCAAAGAACATATGCTCAGTTCTACATAATCCTATACCTTCTGCTCCTAGTTCAATAGCTTTAGCAGTATCTCTAGGATTATCAGCATTAGTTCTAACACCTAGTGTTCTATATTCGTCAGCCCACTTCATTATTCTACCAAAATCACCACTTACTGTAGCCTCTTTAGTAGGAATATCTCCTGCATATATCTTACCAGTGTTACCATCAAGTGAAATATAATCTCCCTTATGGAATGTCTTACCGCCTAAAGTAAATTCTTCCTTTTCTTCATTAATATTAATAGCACCACAACCTGCTACACAGCATGTACCCATACCTCTAGCAACAACGGCAGCATGAGAAGTTCTTCCACCTCTTACGGTTAAAATGCCTTGAGAGGCAACCATACCTTCAATATCTTCAGGGGTAGTCTCTAGTCTTACAAGTACTACTCTCTTTCCTTTACCACCTTTACCTAATGCTTTTGCTTCTTCAGCAGTAAATACTACCATGCCAGCAGCAGCACCAGGACTAGCAGGTAATCCTTCACCAATAGAAGTACTCCTTTTTAATTCTAGAGCGTCAAATGTAGGATGAAGTAATTGATCTAGACTCTTAGCATCAATTCTAAGTACAGCCTCCTCTGGAGTAATCATACCTTCATCTACTAGATCACAAGCAATCTTAATTGCAGCTTGAGCAGTTCTCTTACCATTTCTTGTTTGTAAGAAATATAACTTACCTTCCTCAATAGTAAACTCCATATCTTGCATATCTCTATAATGATTTTCTAGCTTTTGAGCAAGTTCCATAAACTCTTTATAACATTCTGGTAAATCTTCTTCTAGTTTAGTAATAGGTTCAGGAGTTCTAACACCTGCGACTACATCTTCTCCTTGAGCATTAATTAAGTATTCTCCATAAATACCTTTTTTACCAGTTGCAGGATCTCTAGTAAAGGCAACACCAGTGCCTGAAGTATTACCCATATTACCAAATACCATTGATTGTACATTAACTGCTGTTCCCCAATCTCCTGGTATATCATTCATTCTTCTATAAACGATAGCTCTAGGATTATCCCAAGAACGGAATACTGCTTTAACTGCTCCCATTAATTGTTCTCTAGGTTCTTGAGGGAACTCTTCACCATTCATGTGATCACTATATACTTTTTTAAATCTATTTACTAATTCTTTTAAATCTTCTACTGTAAGTTCAGTATCATAATGAACACCTTTCTCTTCTTTTAATTCATCTATTATTTTTTCAAAGAAAGATTTATTTACTTCCATTACTACATCTGAATACATTTGAATAAATCTTCTATAAGAATCATAAGCAAATCTAGGATTACCAGTCTTTTTAGCAAATCCTTCTACTGCTACATCATTTAAACCTAGATTAAGTATTGTATCCATCATACCTGGCATACTTGCTCTAGCACCACTTCTTACTGATACAAGTAGTGGATTATTTATATCACCAAACTTCTTTCCTTGTAATTTTTCTAGTTCTTCTAGTGCTTTAAAGATTTGAGATTCTATCTCTTCAGATATTTCTTTACCATTATCATAATAATTAGTACAAGCCTCTGTTGAAATAGTAAATCCTTGAGGTATAGGTAATCCTAAATTAGTCATTTCTGCTAAATTAGCACCTTTACCACCAAGTAAATTTCTCATATCCTTGTTACCTTCTTTAAAGGTATAAACATATTTTGTCATCATATCATCTCCTCACTCTAATATAATAACAAAGTCAAGTTAAAATTTCAATATGATTACACATTTTTTACATATTTTTTTATCACTTTCAGACTATAGTCTTCCAGTGTCATTTATAGCCTATAGTCTATAAATGATATATCAACCATATCTATCATATATAAGCCATTAATACATACAAAAAGAAGTTACAATTAATGTAACCTCTTCTAAATTATCTCTTACTAAATTGTGGAGCTCTTCTTGCACCTTTAAGACCATATTTCTTTCTTTCTTTAACTCTTGGATCTCTAGTTACAAATCCATTTGCTTTAAGAATTCTTCTATATGAATCTTCGTTAGCAGCATTATCTTCATCATATACTAGTAATGCTCTTGTAATACCAAGTCTGATAGCACCAGTTTGTCCTGAAAAACCACCGCCAATAACTTCTGCATTAACATCAAATGTGTTTTCGTTATTAGTTACTACTAATGGTTGTTTTAAATCCATTACTAATACTTCATATGGCATGTATTCGTGAACATCTCTACCATTTACAGTTATTTTACCAGTACCTGGAGTTAATGTAACTTTAGCTACTGAACCTTTTCTTCTACCAGTTCCATAAAAACTTCTTTTTTCTTTAGCCATTATTTGTTACCTCCCATTTCTAATACTTTTGGCATTTGAGCAGCATGTTTGTGGTCTTCACCAGCATATACAAATAATTTTTTGTACATTTGTCTTCCAAGTCTATTATGAGGAAGCATTCCTTTTACAGCTCTTTCTACCATTTCTACTGGATAATCTTGTCTCATTTCTTTAGCAGTTCTTTCTCTTAAACCACCTACATATCTAGAGTGATCATAATAAATTTTTCCCTCTAGTTTGTTACCAGTTAATGCTACTTTATCAGCATTTACAATGATAACATAGTCTCCACAGTCAACATGTGGTGTATATGTTACTTTATGTTTTCCTCTTAATATAGTAGCGGCTTTACTAGCTACTCTTCCTAGAGGAATGTCTTTAGCATCTATAACATACCAAGTTCTGTTTACTGTTTCTTTTGATTGCATAAATGTTGTTTTCATTCTTTTTCTTCTCCTTTTAATATTTTATAAGTTCGTTTTTGTATATTAGATGGTCCCAATATCTAATATCCTCCAACAAAATGTACCGATTATGATTTTACTATTATTTTATGATTTTGTCAATATTTTAGAGCTTTTTTCTTTATTTTTCTCAATATTTTTTTAATATTTTATCTTTTTATTAATAAAAGACTAACTTTTTATATTTTTAACTTATATATAATATGTATGGTTGATACTTTATCTTTAGACAAAGTATTTGGCTAAAGATAACCCCCTAGAACAATAGATCTAGAGGGCATACAAATACTACTTACTTAATCTTTTAACTACTTCATTAGCATGTTCTTTTGTTAACCCATCTTCGTAGAAGTTAGTTTTTATTAGATTATCTTCTAGTTCTTGATAATCTTTAAATACTTCATCATCTATTATACAAAAGTTATCTACTTGATTATCTGCTAGATAGGTTCTTATTTCTTCACCTCTTTGACCCTCTAGAAAAGGGGTTTCTCCTACTATGGGAAGGCCAATATTTATTAGGGCTTCTTTGATAGAAGGATACAATTTCATTCTTCGCCAGGTTGATGATATAACTATTTTAGCATGGGATATGCGGACTACTTTTAAAAGTAATTTTACTTTAGTCATATCAATATCTAGAAGGAGCTTAGCTACTGGGTCAGTATATGTATCTTCTTTATCTTCGATACTAGAGAAGTATTTATCACTATTTAAGACACCATCTATATCTAAAAATATTATATTATTTATCATAATTATCTAGAAATTCCTTAAAAGTAATTGCAGTATCTTTTGGTAATATTTTTTCTAGTTCTTCTAGTGATGCTTCTTTCATTTTGGATATAGTTTTATATTTCTTAAGTAATTTATTCTTTCTTACTTCTCCTATTCCTTCGATATTATCTAGTACTGTTGATAATGCTCCCTTACTTCTTATTTGTTTATGATAACTTATTGTAAAGTTATGTACTTCAGTTTGCATCTTTGTAAGTAAAAGAAATAAGTCACTTCTTTTATCGATAGGTATTTCTACTACTGGGTCAAAACCAAGTAAAACATTAGTAGCATGTTTATCATCTTTCTTAAGACCACATACTGGAATATCTAGTCCTAATTCATTAATTACTTCTCTTGCTACATTAATTTGCCCTAAACCACCATCTACTATTACAAGACTAGGTTTTACTAGTCCATCTTTTAATACTCTAAAATATCTTCGATATATTACTTCTCTCATTGTACCATAATCATCATTCTTATCATTAGTTATTTTAAATTTACGATAATCATTCTTTGAAGGCTTACCATCTACAAAGACTACCATTCCTGATACATTAAAAGTACCAAATAAATTTGAGTTATCAAATAGTTCTATTCTATCTACACTATCTAATTTTAATTTATCTTTTAATTCTTCTAAAGCATTAGTAATCTTATCTTCATCCCTCTTAATATAAGTCATTTGCTCTTCATAATATATTCTAGCATTATCATAGGCTAGATCTAGTATTTTTTTCTTTTCACCTTTGATAGGAGTCATAAATTTTATCTTAAATACTTCTTCAAATACTTCTTTATTTAAGTTATCTGGTACTAATACTTCTTTAGGCATAGATACATTCTTATTATAGAATTCAGATAAATATCTAGAAAATTCTTCTTCCTCTGTATCAATCATTGGAAAGATATTTCTATTTCTATCTAGTAGTTTACCTCCTCTTATAAAGAGTATTTGTATACTAATATAGTTATCTTTAGCATAGTAAGAAGCTACATCTATATTAACACTGTTATCTAAATCTACTTTTTGTTTTTCAGTAGTTATATTGATATAGTTTAATAGTTCTTTATATTCTAAAGCCTTCTCATAATCTAAATTATCAGAGAATATCTTCATTTTTTCAGTAATTCGATCGGTTAATACTTTAGTATTACCATTTAAGAAAGATATAATTTCACTTTTCATTTCTTTTATTTTATTTTCATCAACTTCATGAGTACAATATCCTAAACACTGTCCGATATGATAATATAAGCATTCTCTTTTTTCATAAGTCTTACACTTTCTTAATGGATAGATTCTATTTAGTATTTCTACCACTTTACGAGCCGCTCCTACATTAGGATATGGACCAAAAAGATTATTTTTTACTTTCTTTACATTAATTCTTCTTATTATTCTAAGAGTTGGAACTTTATCACTAGTTAGTTCAATATATGGATATGATTTATCATCTCTATATAATATATTATACTTAGGATTATATTTTTTAATTAGATTTATTTCTAATAATAAACTTTCCATCTCCGTATTTGTTACTATGTATTCAAAATGATCTATTTCTCTTACTAACATCATTGTTTTACCTGTATGTTCTCTTTGAAAATAAGAAGATAATCTATTTTTTAAGTTCTTACTTTTTCCAACATAAATAACAATGTTATCTTTATTCTTCATAAGGTAACATCCAGGTAAATGTGGTACTAAAGATAGTTCTTCCTTAAACATATAAATCACCTTCTTATTATATAATAAAAAGTCCTTAATGGACTTAATTTTTATTATGGCGGAGTAGGAGGGATTTGAACCCTCGCAGCAGTTTCCCACTCTATACCCTTAGCAGGGGCACCTCTTCAGCCTCTTGAGTACTACTCCGTTGCTACATATATAATTCTATATTAAATTAAACGAAATGTCAACTAATTTTCACCATTTTTATATCTTCTTTATCTTTATAAATGCTATTCATATCCCTTATAATGTCTTTTATTTCATCATTATTAGTACTATTACTTAATTTTTCATCGTATTCATTTAATTTATTTATTATTTCTTCATCATTTATTAAATATTTATTTATAGTTAATTTCTTATTATATAATTCTTCTATCTTACTTATATTATCTTCATTCTTAGTAAGAGCCACTACTACATTATATTTACCTTTATCTTCATAATATATATAATTACTACTTATTGTACTAGCTTTCATTTCATCATAATTATTATATGATGTATCTAGCAATAAATATATAACATTAGAATTTAAAGTACTACTACCCTTCTCTTCATAGATATTAAACATTAACCTGCCACATAAAGCTCCACAGATGACTGCTAAAAAAATAGGTATAACTATTTTCTTTAATTTGCTTTTCATTTTATCACCAAAAATAGTATATACCTATTATTATAATTTTTTTGTCGAATTATCTCAAGATAAGATATAATATTCGATAGTGAAATACTTTCTAACTAAGATAATTTCAAATAAAAAGAAGATAACTAGTACCTTCTTATTAATAATTTTCATAAAATTCACAATACAATGTATTAGGAATACCATTTGTTATTTCCAAGTAATATCCCTGATATCTCATAGTATCTAGACTATTAAAATTATATACATTTTTCTTTTCTTTATCAAGATAACAGGCCATTAAAGTAGTATTTTGAGAAGAATCAAATAACTGATCATAGTTAGCAAATAAGTCTACATTATAGCCATTACTTTGTTTCTTATCAAACGAAATTGTAGTAGACATTTCTCCACGTCTTCCCGACATGTATAAGTATATTGTTGCAACCTCTTCTTCTTGTCTAACTAAATTAATAGGGATAACCATCTCATAAGCATTATCAGTAAAGATATTTTTTAACTTAATATTAAAAAAAACTATTCTATCACTTGGTTTAACATTTCTATTAATATTACTACTAATCTCTACTTCACTAATACTATCATCTACTTTTTTTGCATATAAAGTTACTCTATCCTTTCCTTCTTCAGCACCTTCAGAAAATCTAATTTCTTTACTCTCACTATCATAGTATAAATATCTTTCTTCCGTTGCTCCACCTACTCTTTCACCCCAAATATTACATTCATTATTTTTACATTCAACTAAAGCTAAACCATCTGTTTCAATAATATAATCTTTTATCTTTTCTTTAATATTATTAATTATAATAGCATCATCATAAGCAATAACTGTTTCATGATAAACATCATCTGTCTTACTAACTAGTTTAACGGTAATTTCAATCAAAAAGAAAGCAATGGCAAAAGCAATGGTAGAAGCCAAAATAATTTCTACGGTTAAATATCCTTTTCTATTTAATTTCATATCATCACCTTACCCTTAGTCCATAGTAGTAGCAGTCATCCCCTGTTTTACATATTTCTGTTATAAGCATATATTCATATTTTTCAGTATAATCAAAGTGTTCTTTTAAATAAGAAATATAATCTTTAAAAGTTGTATTACTATTCATGCCTGCAAGTGAACCAACGCTATTAGCATCATAAAGTGAGAAATACATTTTAATGCCTCCACCCAAAGCAGTATTAATGTTGTATGCTGAATAAAAATTATAACCTGAAAATACATTCTTACTTAAATCTACTTCTTTACTTTCACTAGTACTAATATACTCGTTAATATAATTCATATAAATAAGAATATCATTTACTTCTTCAGTAAAATATAAAGTATTAATATCATAATATCTATTTCTAGTATCATAAGCATTATTAATTCTTACAAGTGAAGTGTATAAAGTAACGAGTACTGTACATATTATTACAGAAACTACTACTACTTCAGCCATCATAAATCCTTTACGATTTAGTTTCATAATTTATCACCTTTTTATTATTTTATATTGCTATTTAATTAATTATATTATATAATATTTATAGAATAAAATCAATAAAAAGAATGAAAAGAGGGATAATATGCAAGGTAATAATAAAGTACCAGTTAATAGTGTTCAAAATAGTCAAAACCAAGTAAATAAAGGTAATCAAAGAATAAATAATAATCAAAATATTAATGCCAATATGCAAAATAATAATAATATTCCTCAAAATAATAACATGCAAAATAATATTGATTTTACCAAAGTACCAGTTGTTACTACTGTTAACAATCTTATACTAGCAGCAGTAAATCTTGGTGCAAGTGATATGCACTTTGATCCTACGGAAGATGGTATAATTGTAAGATTTAGAATAGATGGCTTATTAAGAAATTATGTTTCATTACCACAAGAAATTAAACAAAATTTAATTACGAGAATTAAAATAATGGCTGGCATGAATATAACTGAAACTAGATTACCACAAGATGGAGCTATTAAAGATAAATTAAATGGTAAAGATTTAGATTTAAGAGTATCCGCCTTACCTACTAAAAGAGGCGAAAAAATAGTAATAAGAATTATGGATTATTCTATGAGTTTAAAAGGTATAGAATATTTATATTTTAATGAAACTAACTATAATAAAATATTAAAAATGTTAAATTTTCCTAATGGTATAATATTAGTTACTGGTGCTACTGGTACTGGTAAATCTACTACTCTATATTCTTTTCTTCAAAAATTAAATGTTGAAGGATCTAACTTAATTACAGTTGAAGATCCAGTAGAAATGGATATTAAAGGTGTTAATCAGGTTCAAGTTAATAGTGATATTGGACTAGATTTTGCTACAGTTCTTAGGAGTATTTTAAGACAGGACCCTAATGTTATAATGATTGGTGAGATAAGAGACTCAGAAACTGCTCAAATAGCGGTAAGAGCTTCAATTACTGGACACTTAGTATTGTCTACAATTCACACCAACAACTCTTTAAATACTATTGAAAGACTATTAGATATGAATGTAGAAAGATACCTACTTGCATCAGCATTAACCGGTATCGTATCACAAAAACTAGCTAGAATGTTATGTAATAGTTGTAAAAGAAAAAGACCAGTAACAGTAATGGAAAAGAATCTTTTCAAAACAGTACTAGGTTTAGATATAAATGAAGTATATGATGCTAACCCATCAGGATGTCCACATTGTAGTCATGGTTATAAAGGAAGAATTGCCATTCAAGAAGTTCTTCTAATAAATCAAGATATCAGAGATGCTATAAGTGCTGGTATGCGTAAAGAAGAACTAAGAAGTTTAGTATATAATAAGGATGTAATAACAATGTTACAAGATGGATTATACAAAGTAATATCTGGATTTACCACTACTGAAGAAATATTAAAACAAATAGAAGTTGAAGATGAAGATTTTGGTATAAAAAAAGACTAAAATAAATTTTAGTCGCCATCTCCCTTTTGGGAG
>ENA-OOZQ01001688-OOZQ01001688.1-human-gut-metagenome-genome-assembly--contig:-NODE-1688-length-12772-cov-2.066840_pt1 | contig 12772 bp, 8 predicted proteins | sample MGYA00241188_ERZ501399 | MGnify/ENA primary metagenome ERZ501399 (study PRJEB25962, sample SAMEA2042658) | human gut metagenome | biome: human gut; feature: human-associated habitat; material: faeces... | reverse complement strand
GTGCTTAACAGAACCGAATGTATTTCGGCTTCCGGATTGCCACAGATGAGTCCGGCATTATCGTAACTTTCCTGTAAACTCAAAGGAGCGAAGTTCTCTAAAATAGAGAGGATGTCTCTGACATATAGGGGCCGTTGCTGGTTTTGCATGTCTGTACTTGGGACCGTAAGTCCTGATTATTGTAATTGGTCTTTAATCTGAAGTAATTCTTCCTTGATTGCTTTCAGGCGTTTTACCACTTCGAAGTTGGTTTCGGTTTCCGCTTTGTTTTCCCGTAATTTCATCTGAGCACCTTTGAGTGTCATGCCTTTTTCTTTGACCAGATGATAGATCAGGTGAAAATTGTCGATATCTGCCTTGGTAAACTGGCGGTTGCTTTTTTGTTTTTATGTGGTTTGATGACGTCGAATTCTTTTTCCCAAAAACGAATCAGTGAGGTATTCACTCCGAACATATCGGCGACTTCACCGATTGAGTAGTATACTTTTAATGGTTGTTTCTCCTGTTCCATAATCTGAGGTATAAAGTTGCCGCTTAGTCCATGGTTTGCCCGTTATTGTTTGCTTCTGTTACGAGTTTATCATATTCATCGGCTGTTAAATCGTTGAAATAATAGTTAATCGGATCGACAGGAATGCCGTTTTTCTTTACTTCATAATGAATATGAGGCCCGGTAGACATCCCTGTATTACCCATATATCCGATGATATCGCCACGTTTGACTTTTTGGCCTGCTTTAACATTGTAAGCGCTCATATGAGCGTAAAGGGTTTGATAATTGAAGCCGTGGTCGATCAATACGCATTTTCCATAACCTTGATGAATTTCTGCATATACGACTTTTCCGTTTCCCGTTGCATAGATCGGCGTACCGACGGCTCCGGAAAAATCCATCCCGGCATGGAGTTTTACCGTTTTATAAATCGGGTGCATCCGATAGCCGTAGGAGGAAGAAAAACGGGTACTCGGATCTTTAAGTGATACGGGTAAGATGGCCGGTATCGATGCCAGCATTTCGATCTTATTTTTCGCCAATGTTTCTATTTCATCGTACGATTTACTTTGGATATAAAGCGCTTTCGATAATTCATCCAGTTTTTTGCTGGTATTGATGATCAATTCGGCATTGTCCATGTCTTTCAAGGACTCATACCGGTTTACTCCTCCCGAACCTGCCCGGCGGATAGAAGCGTCGATCGGTTCGGACTCGAATATCACCCGATAGATATTGTCATCCCGGGTTTCCAGATTTTTCAATACCTCGTCCATACGCTCCAATTCGTTGTTCAGAATATGATATTGAGCCAGTATTTCTTCTTTTTCTCTTTTCAGCGCCTTTTCTTTCGGAGAATCGACGATAGCGGAAACAATCAAAAAGATGACCAGGGCCAGGGATAAACTGGAAAAGAATTTTACGACCAGCGACCATAGTTTCTTTTTTACGGAGACATGTATTCTATCATAAGACAGTGTTTCGGGATTAAAACGATAACCTGTTTTCGCCATTTTTTATTATAAAATTGATAATTTTCGATGCAAAGTTAAAGAAATAATCTAATTTTGCAATTCTATTTTGCGTCGATACGGGAGAGACAGTCTTGGGCAGGTTCAGGACGTGGAAACACAATCCCGTTTTTTTATTGTACTTCTGAGTACAAAAAACGATAGTTACAACTTGTTCATTAAAAAGATATGAAATCAGCAGAGATCAGACAAAAGTTTCTGGATTTTTTTGAAAGTAAGGGACATACTATCGTCCCTTCAGCACCCATGGTGATTAAGGACGATCCTACGTTGATGTTTACAAACGCAGGAATGAATCAGTTCAAAGATATTATTCTTGGGAATATCAATCCCAAACACCGGCGTGTCGCGGACTCGCAGAAATGTCTCCGGGTTTCCGGAAAACACAACGACCTGGAAGAGGTAGGACACGATACATATCATCATACGATGTTCGAGATGCTGGGGAACTGGTCGTTCGGTGATTATTTCAAAGAAGATGCGATTGCTTTTGCCTGGGAATTCCTGACCGGAGTAATGGGGCTGGATAAAAACCGGTTGTACGCTACTGTCTTTGAAGGGAGCAAAGAGGACGGACTGGAAGGAGATGCAGAGGCACGTAAAATTTGGATGAATTATTTGTCCGAGGATCGAATCCTCTTCGGGAATAAAAAAGATAATTTTTGGGAAATGGGGGATATGGGACCTTGTGGGCCTTGTTCTGAAATCCATATCGACCTCCGGCCCGAGGAGGAGAGAAAATTGAAATCCGGTCGTGAACTGGTGAATCAGGATAATCCACTGGTGATTGAAATCTGGAACCTTGTATTTATGCAATACAACCGGAAAGCGGACGGAAGTCTGGAAAATTTGCCCAATCATCATGTGGATACAGGAATGGGATTCGAACGGCTTTGTATGGCTGTGCAAGGAAAAACTTCTAATTATGATACGGATGTTTTTACTCCAATCATCGATGAAATATCCCGGCTTAGCGGTTTGAAGTATGGGGTGTCACACGATGCCGATGTGGCTATGCGGGTGATTGCAGACCATTTGCGTACTATTTCTTTCTCTATTACAGACGGGCAATTGCCTTCGAATGTGAAAGCAGGTTATGTGATCCGCCGGATCTTGCGGAGAGCGGTGAGATATGCTTATACTTACCTGGATCAGAAGGAAGCTTTCATGTACCGGTTGGTGCCTGTTTTGATAGAAGTGATGGGAAAACATTATCCGGAATTGGTCGCTCAGCAAGAATTGATTGAAAAAGTGATACGGGAAGAAGAAAATGCCTTCCTGAGGACATTGGATAAAGGTATCAAATTGCTGGATCGGATTATCGAGAAAACTAAAGCAGAAGATTTTCTGACGATTCCCGGTAATGTTGCTTTTGAATTATACGATACTTATGGATTCCCACTCGATTTGACCGAGTTGATCTTGCGGGAGAAAGGGTTGGTGGTTAACCGCCGGGAATTCAAAGCTGAAATGGAAGCCCAAAAAGAGCGTTCCCGTTCAGCATCTTCTGTAGATACGGACGATTGGATCGAATTGATCGACGACGATGTTCAGGAGTTCGTAGGATATGATTATACCGAGGTGGACGTGAAAATCACCCGCTATCGGAAAGTAGTTACCAAGAACAAGACCCTCTATCACCTGGTATTCAATATTACTCCTTTCTATGGAGAAGGAGGAGGACAGGTAGGAGATAGCGGAGTACTGATCGGAGAGAAAGAGACTATCCGGATTATCGATACTAAGAAAGAAAATGGACTGACCATTCATTTGGCGGAGAAGATGCCGGAGGATGTAACCCAGACTTTCATCGCGAAAGTGGATGAACATAAGCGGGTGCTGACCGCTAATAATCACTCGGCTACCCACCTGCTGGATTATGCTTTGCGGAAAGTGTTAGGAAAGCATGTCGAACAGAAAGGTTCTTATGTGAGTGACGAGCATTTACGGTTCGATTTTTCACATTTCCAGAAAGTGACCGATGAAGAACTGGCCGAGGTTGCTGCCATTGTAAACCGGTTGATCCGTATGAATATTCCTTTGGAAGAACATCGCAGTGTCCCTATGGCTAAGGCACAAGCTATGGGAGCTTTAGCTATTTTCGGGGAAAAATATGGCGATCTGGTCCGGGTGATCAAGTATGGGGAATCTGTCGAACTGTGTGGAGGTACACACGTTCCGGCTACCGGACAAATTGGTTTTTTCAAGATTCTGTCTGAGAGTTCGGTTTCTGCCGGTGTGCGTCGTATCGAAGCGATCACAGCCGATAAAGCGGAAGAGTACATCAATAACTCTTTTGCTATCATCCGGGAAATGGAGAAAATGTTCAAATCCAATAAAAATTTGATGGAATGCGTAAAGAATGTTTTGGAAGAGAACGAAGGATTAAAAAAGGAAACTGAAAAATTTGCTAAAGAAAGCTTACGTTTATTGAAAGAACGGTTGAAAAACGAGAAAAAGGTATACCGGGATATCAATCTGATTATTACGAATTTGTCTATCCCCGCAGCTCAAGCGAAAGATATCGCTTTTCAACTGAAAGGGGAATATGAAAAAGTGATTTTCATTGCGGGAGGTGTAAATGCCGGGAAGCCTCACCTGACCGTGATGATCAGTAATAGTATAGCAGAAGACTACGGGTTGAATGCCGGTCAGATCGTGCGTGAAGCTGCTCAGGAAATAAAAGGTGGCGGAGGCGGACAACCTTTCTTCGCAACTGCGGGAGGGGCCTATCCGGAAGGAATAGAAAAAGCCATCGAAAAAGCAGAAAAGTTAGTGATGCATAAAATTAATGTAGATTAGTTTCAATATTTTTCCAGATAAGTGAATGTTTTAATATTTTTTTATACATTTGCTTTGCTTATTGAGCAACCAATTTGAATATTAAGAATAAATTTGAAAGTGATTATGAAAAGAACATTGAAAACTGTTGCTACCGTTGCGTTAGCCGGGTTTGTTGTTGCTTCTTGTTCATCTCTGAATAAGATGAAAAGATTAGAAAAGAACATTGCTTATAAGGTAACTCCTGAAATGCTGGAAGCTAAAGGTGGCCAAGTAGACCTTAAAATCGATGCTACTATTCCTGCTAAATATTTTAACAAGAAAGTAACTTTGGTTGCTACTCCGGTTTTAAAATTCCAAAATGGTGGAGAAAAAGCTTATGAACCTAAAACTTTCCAGGGCGAAAAAGTGCAGGGAAACAACGAGGTTGTACCTTATGCTACCGAAAAGACTGTCAATTATAGTGGAACCGTTCCTTTTGAAGAAGGAATGAGAGTTTCCGGCTTGTATGTGAAATTTCAGGGATCTAAAGGTAAAAAATCTGCTGATTACGAATCCCGTAAAATTGCTGATGGTGTGATTGCTACCGCTACTATGGTGAATAATGCTCCGGCTATCGCTATCGGTGCGGATCAGTTCGAAAGAATCACCAAGGAAGAACAGGAAGCTGCTATCTATTATTTGATCAATTCTGCTCAGATCCGTACCAAAGAAATGAGTTCAAAAGAAATCAAGGCAATGGAAAAATTCATCAAAGATGCGAAAGCTGCAGAAGATATGGAATTGAAAAATATCCAGATTCAGTCTTATGCTTCTCCTGATGGTCCGATGTCTTTTAACGAGAATTTGGCTAACAACCGGGAAGGTGCTGCTGACAAGTTCGTTAAAAACAACATGAAGAAAAATAAAGTAGAAGAATACAAAGACTTGGATTTCTTCAAAAAATATGTTGTGGCTGAAGACTGGGAAGGTTTCAAAAAAGCGATGGAAGAATCTAATATCCGCGACAAAGAATTGATCTTGCGTGTACTGGCTATGTATTCAGATCCTGAAGTAAGAGAAAGAGAAATCAAAAATATTTCTTCTGCTTATTCTGTAGTGGCTGAACAAATCCTGCCGAAACTGAGACGTTCTAAATTTGTTGTAAATGCAGAACGCATCGGTAAATCGGATGAAGAAATCCGTAACCTGGCAAAATCTAATCCTTCTGCTCTGAATGTTGAAGAATTACTGTATGCAGCTACGCTGTTCGATAATAATGGAGATAAATTAGCTATCTACGAAGCTGCTATGAGACAATTCCCGAACGATTGGAGAGGTTTCAATGACGCAGGTATGATTCTGTTCGAAACGGGTAAAGTTGCTCAGGCTAAAGCTGACTTCGAAAAAGCGAATGCTCTGTCTGCAAACAATAAAACGATTAAGAACAACTTAGGTGCTGTTGAATTGATCAACGGTAACGTAAAAGAAGCTGAAGTACTGTTCGGTGCTGCTACCGGTGCTGGCAACGAAGTAAACTACAACAAAGGTATCGTGGCTATCATGAAAGGTGACTATAAAGCTGCTGTAGACTATTTCGGAAAATGCAACTGTGTCAATGCTGCTTTAGCTAATATCCTGGCAGGTAACAATAACGAAGCTGCTAAAAAACTGAATGAAGGTAAAGATGATTCTGCTTTGGCTTCTTACCTGAAAGCTGTTATCGCTGCCCGTAACAACGATAATAGTGCAGTGCTTTCTAACTTGAAAACTGCTTGTAGCAAAGATGCTTCTATGAAGAAATTAGCTGCTACTGATATGGAATTCGCTAAATTGTTTGACAATGCTGATTTCCAGGCTATTGTAAAATAAGTTGAATGCCATAGTTCAATATAAAGCTGCGGATTTTATTTCCGCAGCTTTTTTTATTTTCTTATTCAGAACAATCTTTTCTTTTAGCCTTTCTTTAACATATTTTTCCCGATTGTTGTTTTATATTTGCTAATCAGAGTAATATGGCTTATTATGGCTGATAATTGGCTGAAAAATAATGAAAGAAATAATTGTTTTAATATTGGTGCTGGTTTCTTTGTTTTCATGTTCGAAAAGTGACGTTGTACAAGTCAGTGGACGGATTGAGAACGGAGATTCTATTGTCAGTATTTTGGTAGACGACAGCATTTATACTTTGTCCTTGGATCAGCAAGGTTTTTTTTCAGGTAAGATCGATATGGTAAAAGGTGGATATGCCACGATGTTACATAATGCCCTGAATCTTTATCTGAGTCCGGGAGAGGATCTGGAAATCTATGTGAATGCAAAAAATTTCTCGGGGTCTTTGTATTTTCGGGGGAGTTTGGGTGGGATCAATAGCTACCTGAAAGAACAGGAGATTGCAGTCTTTTTCGATAAAGACTATTACGCGCTGAACGAAGAAGAGTTCGTGCAGAAGATGAGGGCACTTATCGATGAAAAGGTGAAATTGCTGGAAGCGAAAAATTTTGACGATTCTTTTACAGAATTGGAAAAACAACGAATCGGATATTCCATTGCTGTAAGAGCGTCGTTGTATCCCTCTTTCCGGAGGAATATGTATCCGGACGAAGACTATCGTCCGGGGAGTGTTTTTTCCGATTTCTTATCTTCTTTCTCGATTAATAATGAAAGACTGATCGGAGCAAAAGATTACCGTGATTTCTTGCTGAATTATGTTTATATACAAGGAAGTCGCGGTGCTCAGGGATGGGAGAATTATTCCGACGGGATTGCCGATTATATTCTGGCTACCGTAAATAGTCCGACGATTAAGAGTTTTTTACTGACTCAGCTCGTTTATAATTATATCTGTGAAAATAACGGAATTGAGGGAGCTGATTATTTGTTGTCCGTTTTCCATCAGGAATGTACGGATCCGAATAAAATCGCTTATATCGACGGTATGGTAGAATTGTGGGAAAAGATTCTACCGGGACACGATGCTCCTGATTTTGCCCTTCGGGATACCGAGGGGAAAACAGTGACTTTAGAAGCTTTCCGGGGATCCTATTTGTATATCATGGTATGGGCGACTTGGTGTGTACCTTGTAAAAGTGAGTTGCCTTATTTGAATTTATTACAAAAGAAATATGCCGGTAAAAATATTCAATTTTTGACTGTCGCGGTGGGAAGAAACGCTGACGAGCAGAATACCTGGCTAAATTTTCTGCATCAGAATCCCTATGCTGGAAATCATACCTTTAGTGGGGCTGCAGATAAATTTGCAGAAGATTATATGATTATCAGTGTGCCGAGATTTATCCTGATCGGACCCGATGGGAAAATTTTAAATTCGAATGCCCCCAGACCTTCGGGACAGATTTTGCAATTATTTGAAACATTGGAGCTTTAAGGGTACACGCTTTTTAACTTTTGCAACCGAAACAAATTCTTAAGTTTTCTTGGTTCATTTGGTTTTTTTATATCTTTGTAGAAAATTGCGCTATAAAATTTACAAAGTGAGATAAGAAAATGAAAAGGATTTGTTTATTTTTAATTGCTTTTACGCTTTTATTAGCCGGATGTAATTCTAATAAGGTAAAAGTCAGAGGGAAAGTTATTGGTTTACAGGGTACTGTAAAATTGTTGGCAGAGATGCCGGGACAACAAGGATTGGTGATCTTAGCCCAGCAAGATGTTACTGACGGTAATATCGATCTCGAAACAGAGGCATTGCAAATACCAGCTAGAGTATGGGTGGATGTGGCAGGAAAAAATACATTGGAATTTATTCTCGATAGTAAAGATCAGATATGGATTCAGGGAAAAATTAAATTCCCCGATCAAATTGAAGTGAAAGGTTCGGGCCTGGATATGGAATATGCGAAGTTGAAAAAAATGTTCAAGGAGAAATATGAAGGACCGATCGAACCGATCGACAAAGCAATCAAAAAGATCATGGAAAAACCCAAAAGATCGAAAGAAGAAGAAGTATTGTTGGGAGTTCATCAGTTGCAAAGACAACGTTATATCCGCGCTCGTGCTAAATATGTCAAGAACCTGATCGAAGTTAACCCGACGATGGAATTGTCTCTTTTCTTATTACAAGACGAACTGAAAGATAGTCTCGATTTACAGAGAGAGCTGTTCAAAAAATTGGAAATTGCCAATAAGGAAAGTAATATTTATAAGACTACTGCAGAAAAATTGCAATAAAAGTAAAGCCATGTAAATGGTTTTGTTTTCCCGTTTTTATTACTTAGTTGTTTTTAGGGGTACCTGTCCGGTACCCCCTTTTTATTTTCATATCATACAGATTTTGATTATTTTGTAATAAATACTATTTTTACGGAGATATTCCTGGAGTATGATAAAGAAGACAATTATTAAAATTCTTTTGGTTGTGATGATGGCTGCATTTACGGCAGTAGTCGTTGTGCAATGGCTGTGGATAAAATATGCTATCCGGGAACGGGAAACGAAATTTACTTCGCAGGTATACGATGTATTGAACCGGGTGGTCAACCGGATCGATGAATTCAATTACCTGAGATACAAACAGGAAATGAATGAACAGATCGGGGAGATTAAAAACTACAATGACCTGATCGCTTCCCAGCAAGGGGGAACCTCCTCTGAATGGTATTCCAACAATTTGTTTAATATTCTGAATAACGATATCAATCGGTTGAAAGGAGAGCGTTCCTATTTGTTTTCGGTTGTCCCGTATGCCCGTTCCGGAATCGGGAAGAAAATAGATCAGGAATTTATCGAGCAAACGATCCGGTCGATGGAGTTACCTCAGCGGGATAGTACGGCGCGGGCTGCCAGACTGGCACAGTTCAGTCAGCAGATGCAAGAATTTCTGATACGTTTGCTTCATGAAAAAGATCCGGAAAATGTATCTGCCGAACAACGTCTGGCTCATATTGATATCGATAATTTATTATTGTATGGTTTCCGGACTTATAATATTCATTTGCCTTTCACTTATGAGATTATGACTAAACAGGGACTGCTGAACAGGGTAAAAGGTGGGGCTCCTAAGAATTTTTATTATGTGGAACTGTTTCAACAGGATTTAGTCAAAAAAGGATATTATCTGGGGGTGAGCTTTGAGTCGGTGCAGCCGGTCTTACTGGAAAATATGGGGTGGCTGTTTTTAGCTTCCGGATTCTGTATTTTCGGGTTGATGTTCGTATTTATTATTACGATCGTTATCATTATGCGTCAACAGAAATTATCGGTCATCAAGAACGATTTTATCAATAATATGACGCACGAATTCAAGACCCCGATAGCGACGATATCTCTGGCTACTTCTGCTATTATGAAAGATAAGGTATTGAACGACCGGGAACAGATCCTGAAATTCAATACCATGATTAAGAGTGAAAATGACCGGATGAATAAGTACGTCGAGCGGATCTTGCAACAAGCGAAGTTGGATCGGAGAGAATTGCAAATAAATAAGACTGAGGTAGATATCAATGAAATGGTCAGAGAAGCAGCTGAACATTTTATGCTCATTGTCCAAAATGCCGGCGGAACTTTGGAGTGCAAGTTTGAAGCCGATCATTTCATCCGTTCGGTAGATGAAGTTCATATGATGAATGCTGTATGCAATCTGATCGATAATGCCATTAAATATTCGGGCGGAAAACCGGAGATATTGGTATATACACAAGAAAAGACCGGAGCTTATCTGATCGGAGTGCAAGATCATGGTATCGGCATATCGAAAGAAGCCCAGAAGAAAGTATTCAAACGTTTTTACCGTGTCCCGAGTGGAAATTTACATAACGTGAAAGGATTCGGATTGGGGCTGAGTTATGTGAAGTCTATCGTAGAGTTGCACGGTGGAAGCGTGAAATTGACTTCCAGGAAAAATAAAGGAACTTTGGTAGAGATAGAATTTAAAAAAGAATAAAATAATTTAGATTTCAGATTTATGATTTACGAAAAGAGCTTTGAAAAGCCTTGCATTAAAAGTTGAAATCGTAAATTGTAAATCGTAAGTCAAAAATCAAAAAGTATGGCACAGAAAATATTGTTAGTGGAAGATGACCCCTGTTTTGGTTCGGTATTGAAATCTTATTTGGAATTATCCGATTATGAAGTTACTTTATGTGTGAATGGTAACGATGGTTTGGAGGCTTTCCGGAAAGATAAGTTCGACATCTGTTTACTGGATGTTATGATGCCTGAAATGGACGGTTTTACCTTAGGTAAAAAAATTCGTGAGATCGATGGAAATGTGCCCTTTGTTTATATCACGGCTAAAAGTATGAAAGAAGATATGAAACAAGGTTATGAGATCGGGGCGGATGATTATATTGTAAAGCCTTTTGATTCGGAAGTACTGATTTTGAAGATTAAAGCGATCCTTAGCCGTAGTAAACACGAAGAAGCCGAGCCTAAACCGAAATTTATCACTATCGGTGAATATGTGTTCAATACCGAATTGCGGACGATCACAAAAAATGAGGAACAAATCAAATTGACCCCGAAAGAGGCTCGTCTGCTGGAATTGCTGTATAATTATAAAGATGGCTTGTTACCCCGTGAGAAAGCATTGACCGAGATATGGGGGACCAATGATTATTTTACAGCCAGAAGTATGGATGTTTATGTGACTAAATTGAGGAAATATTTTAAAGACGATCAGAATATAAAGATAGAGAACGTTCACGGCTCCGGTTTCCGGTTGGTGATTGAAGAGTAAAAAAAGCTGAGGGTAAACCTCAGCTTTTTTTGTTACTTGGTTACGGTTATTTTTCCTGCCTCACTATAGGCCGTATATTCCGGGGCGTACATGCTTTGGAAAGTTGCGATCCCGTCCTGATAGGTGCCTGCCTGATTTACCCATACCGGGTATTCCAATACGTAGGTACCTTTGGCCAGAGAATTGAAAAAGAAATTGGTAACGGCATCTTTAGATTCTTCATAGTATACGGTACCGAATTTCCATTGATTGCCCGATAACTGCCCGATGGGTTCGAAACAGGCAGCTCTGAAATCTTTCAGGTAAAGAAAATCCATGTCTTGTTTTAAAGAAAGCGTTAGGCGGGTAATCACTTTATCTCCTGTTTTCAGTTTTTCCTTTCCGAGAGGAAGGAGTTCTTGCTTGCCATCCGACCCTATTTTTTCAATAAAGAGTTTTTTAGTGACACTGAGTATTCCTTTCTGTTGTTGTACCTGATCGAATTTTTCGAAGTATTGCAAATATAAGCCGCCCCAGCTGGGAGAGTCGGTCGTTTTGGTGATATCGGCATTCAGCATATCGGGTTGGATTTCGGATGCTGTATAGGTATACTTTAAATAACCTAAGGGATTGGCGGTAGTAGAGACCGGTAATGTCTGTTTCCCTAATTCGACAGTTACTTTTTCGGATTGATTCAGTCGATCTTTTCCCGTTAACAGCAGGGCATAGATCGCATCGACGGTAGAAGGGACGTTGCCCCAATTTTGAGTTTGTTTTTGCCGGAGTAACCATTGTTTCATCAATTCGGTCTCGGGCGTATTCCCTTCTAACTCGTAAAAAGCTTCCATCAAGGCAACGTGAGTCTGAATGGCTGAATTTCTGTAAATTTGTCTCCGGTTATTAGGCCAGTACATCCCTTGTTCATTATTCGTGACTGCATATTGGCGCAGGGATTTCAGTATGTTTTGTGCTTCTTGCTTAAAACCGTATCGGTTTAATGTAACGGCAGTTAAAGCTTTTTCATACAGAGTGAAATCGCTCCATTGCTTTTGAGCTAATGCTATAAAATATTTGTGTGCTTTCAAAGCATCTCCCAAGGGGATATCCCGATATAGACTCCTGACATAGAGGTAAAGGATTTGTTCGTATCCGATTCGTTGGGGAGTTGTCTCAAAATCTTTTCGGATTTCATTATCCAGGTAACGAAGTGCTTTTATTTGCATCTCTTTCTCTTGCTCATTGAAAGCCCGTTGGCCGGTAAGATTAGCCCTGGCCATAATCGCAAGAACATTGGCATAAAACGACTCGGATACATTCCTTTGAACCAACTCCAGCCTCCTGTCGGATTTTGTAATGCTGCAAGCTTTTGGAGTATACTTTTTTGTTGGTAATCTAATCTGTTTTGGTCGAATAATTGAACCAAACTCTGTATACATTCTGTTTCCGATTGTGCCTGCATTACCCAAGGTGAAGCTTCCAGCAAAATGGATTTCAGCTCTTGGTTCTGTTCCAGTTTGGACAATAAAGTCGGGTCGTCTGCGGATAGATGCCAGCTGCGGATAACTCCGGCGATATGAGGATTGGCATGTATAATACGCTGGGTTATGCTGTTGACATAATAGGCACCTGATAAGTCGGTGATATTTTCGTTCTGAGGTTGTTGTATGGAGGGGATAGCCAAAACAGCATACCAGATCGGATTCTCGGTTAATTCGAAAGTTAGCCGATAAGGAGTGATCGTGGTGTTGGGTTGTTTTAGCGTAAAGGTATGCTTGCCGGTCTGATTCGTGTAGATCGGTAAGGTCTGAG
>ENA-OOZQ01001676-OOZQ01001676.1-human-gut-metagenome-genome-assembly--contig:-NODE-1676-length-12858-cov-1.663985_pt1 | contig 12858 bp, 14 predicted proteins | sample MGYA00241188_ERZ501399 | MGnify/ENA primary metagenome ERZ501399 (study PRJEB25962, sample SAMEA2042658) | human gut metagenome | biome: human gut; feature: human-associated habitat; material: faeces... | reverse complement strand
AGAACAAAAAAATAAATTTAAAAAAAATCTAACCGATAAAGAAATTGAAGAATATATATCTAATATTAAATTTGAAAATAAAGGATATTATCAATTAATGAAAAAAAGAGGAATATTTTAATGAAAAAATCTCAATTATTTAGATATATCAAAGATATATTTAGTGAAATAGATTTATCGGGATATACATATGTTTTAGATAAAAAAATTAATTGCGGAAATGGATATTGTGATGATTATTATTATAAAGATAAAGAAATTCATATAGGAGTAAAAGAATTAAAAGGATTCATCCATAAAGAAGTTCCTGACTTACTTGTTGTAAAAGTATTTGTGAATATTTTTCATGAATTAAAACATTATACCCAACAAAAAGATTTTTTTTCTAAATATGAGGTTATAAATGATACTATAAAAAATATGTATTATAATTATTTAGCTTGTATTATTGGGTATTATGGGTATTATAACCCAGAAATAAACCCATATAATTATTATAATAATCCAAGAGAATTAGAAGCAGAATTAAAAGGAATAATAGGAGCTTACGATTTTTTATTAAATATATATTCTGAAGAAAAAAGCGAAGAGTTAATAATGATGTATATAAATTCTAAAATTAATATAAAATATTATATTGATTTATTAACTCCAGTAGAATCTTTAGGAGAGATAGAAAAATTATTTAATAAAGCTATTTATAAAAGTAAAACAAATAAAAGATATTATAATACAAATTATTTAATAAAAGATAAAATCTTAAAATATTATCAAGATAAAAATAATGAATTTATATTTAAAGTAAATGAAGAAAATAATCCAATAATACAAGACAAAATATTAGCTGGAGCATATATAAAATACATAGAAGATAAAAATAAAGATGAAATAATAAAAAATACCTTTTTATATCAACAAAATAAAGATGAGTTATTAGCAACTATAAATGGAATATTATATAAAAATATAAATATGGAAAATAGCTATGAATTTTAAACTGATAGGGAATAATTATAAAAGAAAGGAATAAAAATATGTATAAAGAAAAGATATATTTTACAAAAGAACAATTAGGAAGATTTTTACAAGAGCAAAGTGAAAAAGATAGAATTAAATTTAATAATATGTATCCGAATAAAGAACATATAGATATACTTAAAATTGTAAATGAACGTATTTTTAAGATTACAGATGAAGTATTTGATATATATTGGGAGAATAAAAAAGCAAAAGAAAAAGAGGATGATAGAAAAAATGGGATAGTTAGAAATAAACACGAATTTAGTACGCCATCAACACATCAGTTTTATTTCACAAAAGAGGAACTTGAAGATTTTAATAAACCTATGACAGAAGAAGAAGAAAAAGAGTTTGATTCAAAATATTTTGTAAAAGGATTATCATTAAAAGAGATATATAATAAAATACATAAAGGCATTCATATTGGAGCAAATGAAGAATTATCAAAAAAATTAAAAAAGATATATTAATAAGGGTTCAAAGTTTATGCAATATAAAAAGATAATAGAAAAATTAATTAAAAATGTTGAAAAATCAGATTTAAAAATTAATTTATCATATACCCAAAACATAGGAAATGCTTTTATTAACTATTTAGAACCGATTACAACTATTGAAATAGGAGCAAAAGAATTAAAATCATTATTTGAAAGTGAGATGAATGATAAACTATTTGTTAAAATGATAAAAACGATATTTCACGAAGAACAACATTATTATCAACAAAAACAATATTTAAGCAAAATTGGAATAATTGATAAAGATACTACTAATATGTATTATAATTTTTTAGCTTGTCTTGGGTGTCATTGGGGATATTATGATTATAACACTAATCCGGTAAATTATTTTAATAATCCAAGAGAGCTTGATGCTGAATATAATGGAATAAAAAATGCGTATAATTTTATATCTTCTATTTACGGAAATACAAAGACAGAGAAATTATTTGTTGATTTTATTAATAGTAATATAAATAAAGAATATTATATTAATATATCAAAGCCAGTAAAAAATATTTCTGAAATAGGAGATTTATTTCAAATAGCAATAGATAAAAGTAATATGACAAAAAGAATTTATAATGTTAATTGTATTAAAGATGATGGAACTATGTTATATTGTCAAGAATTAAATGATGAATTTGTTTTTAAGATAAATGAAGAAAATAATCCAGTAATGCAAGATAAAATATTAGCTGGGGCTTATGTAAAATATATAGAAGATAAAAATATAGATGAAATAATAAAAGAGTCCTTTTTATATAAACAAAATAAAAATGATTTATTAGCAACAATAGACGAAATATTATATAAAGATATAGATAAGGAGAATGATTATGAGATTATCAGAAGAGATTAAAGAGCACCTTGAAAATTATAAAATAGAGGATTTGTATTTAAAAAATATAGCAGACAAAGCAAAAAATGAAATTGTATGGGATGGTTTAGGAAGTGCATGGGATAAGTTATCAGTATCCACCACTAATGAGACAAAAATAAATTTTATAAGTAAGGTTTATAATTGTGATTTTAAATATATTTTGGATTTATGTGAAAAATATAAAAATGCTATAAATAGTGGAACAATAAAGGAAAACAGTGGTGGATTAACTTTAAATAAAACATCTGTAAAAGCTTGGTTAAAAAAAGAAGATACAAAAGAGTATTTTAATATAAGTTCAACTTTTACATTTGGAAGATGTAAGAAGATGGATTTTATATTAACAAATAGGAGAACAGAAGAAGATATTATACGTGAAAAATTTAGAGGGGCTATATCTAATAGGTATTATAAAGAAGTTCAATATTTTAATACACATGATGTTTATAAAGTTGAGGAAAATAAATATATAAAAAATACTGATAAATATGGTTCATTAGGTTTAGATGTTATTATATCTTCAGAAGGGGTATTTTTAGGAAAAGATGAAAAAACAGCATTTGATATTAATAGAAAATTCACAATAGATGAATTAAAACACCTTAATAATAAATATGAATCTATAACTAAATATATTGATAGTTTGTCTGAAGAGGTTAAAAATGATATATCTTATGATAAAAAAGATATAGAAGAGGTTCAGGATAATGAAATTTGTTTAGATTAAGAGATTATAGGGTAAATAAAAATATTATTTTAATTTATTATAACTTATGATAATGAATAAAGATATTCCTGTAATAAATATTTGCCTTTTATGCTAAAGGATTTTGTAAAAACTACAGCACCTTATAATTATAAGAAAACATTTAAGGATATAGAGTTAATAAAAGATTTCTTGAGAGCCAGAACAATAAATATATCAAGGACTAATGCTAAACAGATATTAATTTCAAGTAATATGCCACAATCCGAAAAAGTTTCAGATAAACTTAAAATTGTATTTGCTTGTAGAGCTTTATGTATGGAAGATAATTATTGGTTAAAAGAGGAAAATGAAAATATAAAATGGAATGATGTAAATTTAAGTTTTGATGATAAATGTAAAGAAAAGATTAGAAATAATAAAACAATATTATAAAGAAAATATAAATTTAGATTATTAAAGGCATCCAAACATACGTTTGGGTGCCGACTTTGACTAAACTAGTAAAAAAAATTTTTTTAGGTCTTTTTTATCTTATTTAATATTTTTTTGTAACTTATCCTACACTATTATAAAAATGGTTATTTATAATAGAAAGGATTATTTTTATGTTATATACAAGTTATTTTGCAAAAATAAGAAAATTTCCAAATAATATTATTCCTGTTTCAATAGCTAGATTTCAACCTAAATGGTTAAATAATATTATTATTTGTGATGAATTATCACCTACTCCTAAAATACTAGAGTTATATAAAAAAAATAATAATATAAATGATTATATAAAAAAATATAATGAAGACATATTATCAAAATATAATTCAAAAGATATTATTCATTTAATAGAAAATAAAACAGGGTTAAAAAATATAATGAATAATCCTAATATTCATATAGCATTATGTTGTTATGAAAAACCAACAGATTTTTGTCATAGACATTTATTAGCAGATTTCTTAGAAAAGGAAAATATTATGATACATGAAATAGATGATAAAACAATAGAAGATATAAAAAATAAATCAATAGAATTAAATCCATTAAAAGATGGAATTACTCATATAAATATATATTCTAAAGCTGAAACAGAGTTAGGAAGGTTTTTAACTAATTTTGCATTTTGTCCTATTAATACAGATGAAGGAATATTTAATTCTATTGAAGGATATTGGGGATATCTTAAAATTAATCCAGACAATAAAGAAAGAGAAAAATTAAAAGAGTTATATGGATTCAAAGCAAAACAAAAAGTTAATGAAATATTAAAAAATCAAGATGTTCGTTATGAACGAATAGATTTTGATGATAAAATTAATGAAGCTATTAGATTGAAATTTAATACAGATATGGCAAGAGATATTTTTATTAAGCATAAAGATATATTAAATTTACCTATAACCCATTATTATTATTTTGGAAATAAAAATAATTGTAAAATAATAGATGTTACAAATAAATATCCACATTTTATTAATTCTATAAAAACAAATTTGAAAAATTGGATAAAAAATAATAAAGATGTTTTATATAAGCAGAATAGTATTGGCTTAGATATAAATAAAACAGTTTGTTTTACAGGAAGAAGACCTAAATATTTATTTGGTTACAATGATGATAAAAGTTATTTTAAATTAATGAATTATATGTATGAAATTGTAAAAGAATCATATAATGAAGGTTATCGTAATTTTATTACAGGTGGAGCACAAGGATTCGACCAGTTAATGTTTAGAGTTGTAAATAAATTAAAAAAAGATAATCCTAATACTGATATAAAAAACATATTGTATCTTCCTTGTAAAGAACAGAGTAGTAAATGGGGTAAAGAAGGATTGTTTGGAAGTGATAATTATGATAAAATGTTAAAAAAAGCAGATGGTATTTATTATGTAAGTGATGTATATACGAATACTTGCTTAATGGATAGAAATAAAGCTATGATAGATAATTCATCTTTAGTAATTGCATTATATGATGATGAAAATTGGTATAATGAAAAAAGACTTCGTAATACAAGTGGTACTTTAAATGCTCTAAACTATGCTAAAGGTAATCATAGAAATATATATCAGATTTCTTTTAATGAAAAAGATATATTAAATACATTACAATTTTCAGAGATATTTAATTTTATTAATAATCAAAATTTAAATAATAATAAAAAGGATGATAATTATTTATTTGGTATTAATGAAGGAATTATATGCCAACAGGTAAATTGTAAAGGAGTAATGGGAGCTGGTCTTGCAAAAGCAATTAGTGATAAATTCCCTATTGTAAAGGAAAAATATTTAGAAAATTATAAGAAAAATAAAAGTATGCAGCTTGGTAGTTTTCAAATAATAGATGTTTCAGTTACCTCATCATATTTTTTAGCAGTCTGTAATTTATATACACAGGATAATTATGGTAATAGTAATATTACAAAGAAATGTTATACAGATAAGGAATTACTTATAAATGCTATTGAATGTGTATGCTCCAGTAATCCAAATACAAAGGTATATATCCCTATAAAGATAGGTTGTGGTTTAGCTGGTGGTAATTGGGAAGAGATAAAAGAAGAGATTATAAACCTTACAAAAAAGAGAAACATACATAATGCATATTTTCTTGATACATTACAAAAGAAAGCTTTTTATATCAAACAGACAGGCGAATTAATACAAGTTCCTACTGATGAAGAATTCAATAAAGAAAATCCTTTTAAAGAAGATAGCTATGAGAAGGAGTAAAAAATATGATTATGGATAAAGAAGAATTTGAACGTCAAAAAGCTGCTATAGATTGGGATGAATTTTATAAAGATAAAAAGGATTATTCAGGAGTATTACACGGAGATTTATATAGCACTTTTAAAAAATGCAGGCTTTATTAGAAGAATGTAATGAAATTGACAGAGAAGAAAAAGAAAAATTAGAGAAAGAATAATAAAATGGCTGATAGATATATACATTATGGAAGTAAACATTTTGATATAAATAGATTTAAACCAATAAAAAATGAACCTTTATTTACAAAGCCTATGGGTGGACTATGGGCTAGTAAAGTAGATGATAATTATGGTTGGGAAAAGTGGTGTAAAAATAATGGGGTTTATATTGATGAATTAGAAGAGTATTTTATATTCACATTAAAAGAAGATGCAAGAATTTTAGAAATTAATGATATAAAAGATTTAGAACCACTTCCAAAATGTAAAAAAATAGATAAATTTGATTTTCTAAATATAGGCTGGGTATTTTTAGATTTTGAAGAGATACAGAAACAATATGATGCAATACTTGTAAATATAAGTGATAGTAACCTTTATTATCATTTATATGGTTGGGATTGTAATAGTTTATTAGTAATGAATTCGGCTTGTATTTTAGAAGAATAAATAATATATATATAGGAGATTATAAAAATATGATTAATGATAAAATTTTTAATAATATTATACAGTTGGATGAATTTTGTAGTAAAATAAAAATAAAAGTACATAATGAAGAAAACATATATAAATTTATAAAAGATAGTGATGAGTCTATAGATTTATATATAAATAACGATATTTCATTGAGATATGGAATTTCATGTTTGAATTTTATTGATGTTATTGGTACATTATTACAAGATTATGCAACAGGCATTATACAAGACTTTGAAATTATAGAAAAATGTAAAGAACCGGTAATTGATTTAGATAAGGAAGATAATGATTATGAATATTAATGAAATAAGAGCAAAACTTCCTGAAGACTTGGCAAAAAAATGACAGATGAAAAAATATTAATAAAAGAATGGTCAGACGAATAGTATACAGAAGCAAAAAAGATAATCTATGAACTTAATATAAATCGTGACAAAGGTATAATAACAAAAGAAGAATATAATTTCATTTTTGATAGATATTTTAGAAAATAGGGCATAGGTATCATAGGGGAAAAACTAACATCAGTTTATATCATTTATTATTTTAGAAAGAGTGATTATTATGGAATCGCAAGAATATAAGGATAGATTAAACGATTTTACAGAACCTATTATTTATAATAATAATTGGGTTAATTATAATAGTTTTCTCTATCAAGACTTGGTAGAAAAACAAAGTAAGTATTTAACAGATACTTTTCTTTTTAATGATTTAAATAAACCAAGTATAAAATTCTTATTAGATGAGGAAATATGCAGATATAATGATATTTTAGAAGATATGATAAAGAAAATAACTATTGAAGATAATACAGTTGAATTATGTAATGAAGTATATTTCACTTCAAAAATAGAAGGAGCAAATACAACTATAAAAAGAACTATTGAGATACATAATGGTTCTGCTATAAATATAAAAAATTATAAATCAGAGCAAATGATAAAGAATTGTTTTGATGCTACAAAATATCTTAACCTTATACATAGTATTGATAAAAATAAATTATTAAAGTTAAATGAGATAATAACATATGATGTTTGTGATAATAATGATATAGTTGGAAATATAATTTATCCTTATAGAAGTGGAGATGTTAGTGTAGGCAGTCATTATGGAGCTTCTTATAAAGATATTGAAAAATTAATGGATATGTATATTGAATATTATAATAATGATATATTAAAAGAATATCCGTTTGTAAAAGCGGCATTACTTCATTATTGTTTTGAAATGATACATCCTTTTGCAGATGGTAATGGAAGATGCGGAAGAATGCTTATGAATAATTTTTTAATCAAAAATGGATATGAAGAAATAAAAGCAATTTCATTTTCACATACTATTGATAAAAATAGAGGACAATATGATTTAGCATTTTCTGAAGCTGAAAATAATATTTATAATGATTGTACTTATTTCTTAAAATATATGTTAAATATCTATGCGAAAACATTGGATGAAATAATAAAAGAACAAAATCTAAATAAAGAAGACTATGCCTTATCTAAAAAAAGATAAGGCTTTTTTGTAATACAAATATTATCTAATCTATTTTAATCTATATATAATTTATATTTTTACAGTTAATTCTTATAATAAATCCCTCATTGTAATAATAAAATAATAAAAACAAATAATAAAAAAAAGATATATTTTTATTTGTTTTTTTAGTAGGATTTACACTATTTTTATATAGATATATTTATATTTTTATATAAATTTAATAAGGAAGAAAACATGTTAGGAGAAAAAAATAGTTATGAAGAAAACATAGATAAAATAGTAGAGGATGTAACAAAAATAATAAGAAAAAACAATTTAAATAAATATTTGACAAGAGATTTAGGAAAAACAAAATTAGCATATGAGTATAGTCCATATCTTCCTAAAGAAGCTTATTATGATAGTGCGATAGTAGGAGAAAAAAGTGATATTGATTTAAAAATGGAGAATCTATTAAATTTTAAATGGGCTTTAAAAGATATAAAAAAAGAATTGGAAAAAAGATATGATTCAAATTTTTTAGATATAAATGCAATTATATCTGATATAACTTTATTAAACCAATATATTTTAGATGTAAAATCAGAAGCAATAGAAAAAGAAGTGACTAAAGAAGAAATGGATATGGAATTATAAAAGATAGAGAAGGAGAGAATTATGTTATATAATGGAAGAAGATTATTTATAACAAACGATAAAAAACGAAAAAATTATAATGGGGTGAATGTAGGAGCAAATACAGTAGAATGTCCGGAATTCAGATTATCAGAAGGAATAAATTATATTACATTTGTAGGACTTGAGGGTTATCAGGGAAGATTATTTTATGCTACAAAAGATGAAATAGAGCAATTTAAAAAGCCAAAGCAGAATAGAACAAAAACAGGTTATTTTTATACAGTATATGCTCCACCTATAAATAGATTACATGAAATTCCAATAAGTCAGATTGATTTAGAAGCATTTACAGAAGAGGAATATGATAAAAAAACAAGGTCACAATTAGTAAAAGAGACAGTGCATGAATTTAAAAATATTATAGAGCAATTAAAAGAAAATGGAAAAGATATAAGTAAATTGCCTTTAAATTGTCTTGAAAATTTAATTTCAGAAAATATAGAAAAAGAGGAAGAAGAAAAAGAACTTTAATTGTGAAAGGAGATTTAAATTTATGTCAGAATTAAAATTTACTAATGAAATATATCAAAATGAATTATCCTCAAATGATTTAGAATATGATTATAAGGAACATCAGCCATATTATGAGTTTGAAGTAAATGGAGAAAAATGCTATATTGGATTAGATAAAATATTAGAGTGTGTAGCTATTGCCGAAAGAATAGGAAAAATTCCCAAAATAGGCATTAGTTTTTGGCAAAATGTTTTAGAAAAATTTAATGTTAATTTTTTTGAAATTGGTGTAAACTTAACAGATGAATAAATAATAATAATGGAGGGTAATATGATAGAAGTTAAGTTTCACAAAGGATTTTCAAAAATATATGGAGTATCATTAAATGAATTTAAAGAAGCAACGAAAGAAAAATATCCATATATGCAAAAAGAAGATAATAAAAAGAACGCTTATGGTTTTTGCCCTTTATGTGAGAATCCTGTAAAATTATTAGGAGTGTATGCTCAATTAAATCAACAAGTAAATCATGCAAGGCATTGTAAAAAAGATATTGAAGATTTAGCTGATTTTAATGAATATAATTATTTAAAATGTCAATTTCATAGAGAACATGCAAATTATATAACTGAAGCAAGAGATAAATCAGATATAACAGATTTCAATAAAGAAATATTAAATTTAGCACATGATTATTTTGATAAATGTATTTATATTTTATCTAAGATAACAGGATTATCAATATCAGATAAATTAGCAGAAGAAATTGCATATGACTATAAATGTCATCCCGGTTATATGACTTATGATATAACAAAACAAAATATTCCGTATATTATAGGTATTTGTATGACAGGGAAAAATCTTATGAATCGAGTAATAGAAGAAGACAGTCCTTTATATAATATGTTAAAAAATAAAAATGAATTAAACTTAACTGAACTTCCTCTTGATGAAAACTATAAAAATAATAAAAAGAAATATAGAATTGAAAGTAAAGAAGGATATTTACAATTAAGTTTTAATATGACCAGATATAGATTTGTAGCAAAAACGACATCTAATTATAAAGAATATATAACCCTACATATAGGAATTCCTGATGGAGAAGGAACATATAAAGAATATGCAAAGAAAGAAATCGAAATTGACCCATTTTTCTTTAATAAAATGATAAATTCAAAGAATAAAATCCCGATGAATGAAAAATATAGAGAAATAGCAGATAAATATTTAGTTTTATAAAATGTTTTATTTATATTAAAAATTATATAAAAAAGATAGTTACTTATCTAAATAAAGAAAAGTAGCTATCTTTTTATTTTTCAGATATATGTAAATTACCTTATAAACCGTATTTATAAATAGGGATATAATTATAATCATGAATTTCATCATCATATCCATCTATTTCAAGGATTTCACGTATCTTATAATCTTCCATATAAACAACAGTATCAAAAGTTTTAAGCATTCGTCTGGCTTCTTCAAAGCTATAATCTGAACCATATTTTACAAGGTCTGCACATTTAGCTAAAGTTTCATAAGCATTTGTACTATGAACTGTTAATGCGGCATAACCTCCTGCATTAAGAAGGGTCATAGCAGAACGCATTTCTCCACCTTTTACCTCACCAATAATAAATTCATTACAACCTTCAACAAGAGCCATTTTACCTAAATCTTCAAGAGTACAAACAGGTTCACCATGAAAACCATGAGTAACATGTTTAAACATAAAACCTGATTGTTTAGTATATAACTCATCATTTTCCTGAATAACTAAAGTTTCTCTTGTTTTAGGAATATATTCAATCCATGCATTAAGAATTGTTGTTTTGCCGCAATTACCAGTAATAAATATTTTCCCATTTCTTCTTAAAACTAAAGCATGTGTAGGAACTGTAAAACAATATTTATATCCGTCAGATGGAATAACTTCTTTTAGTTTTGTATTATTTGTTCTTCCATCATTATGCCAAGCCATACTGACAATAGTATTGTTAGATATTGTTAAATGATAATATAAATTTGTCCTTCGATATTCTTTTCCATTAGTAATATAATTTTGATTTCTTCTATCATCTATACTAATAGTAGCTCTATATCCACAAGAAGAAAAAGCGAATTGAATAAAATCAATACTATTTTTTTCTTTTATAGTAAATGTTTTTGTTTTATTTTTTACATAACCATCCCATTTTAAAATATTATTACATATAATTTGTAGTTGTTTTTGAGTACAAGAATACCAATCAGATGTAAATATTTTTTCTTTTCTAGGAGCATTAAATGAAAATCTTGTATATCCATTAGAATAGCTCTTTTCTGTATATTTCCCTCCCCATTCAGTTAATATTTCTCTAAGTTCATCTTTTTTTCTTTGTTTTTTAAGTCTAATACTACACCAATTTGTTTTGCATTCTTTTTTAAAAGTTCCGTCACAAATTACAGCTAACATTAGCTTAATTTCTATATCACTTAAATTTAGTCCTTTTCCATTATATATGAAATCTGTTTTAAAACCACCATTAAATTTTCCTTTGTTTTGAAGATTGAACAAAGCTTCTCCTGACATTTCTTTAGTTTTATCAGACCATACTTTTTTACCATTTTTATGAGTTTTATTATAATATAAAACTCTATGGTCAGGGGAAATAGTTTGATTTATTCCATATTTTGTTTCAAAGTGATACATTTTTTTACAAGGTTCTTTTATATATCTTAAAGGATATGTCAAATTTGCTTTGTTTGTTTCTGGATTAAATTGTAATACTTTATCATTTTTATCATAATCAGCAATACTCTTCCATTCGTATCCATTAAAAAATTCAGTTTCTTTATCTACACATCCGGGAGGTCCTGCAAATATAATTCCACGACTTGTTTTCGCTCTATCTATAAGATATGTTTTTATATCTTGATTAAGCATTCCTCTTTTTATAAGCTCATCAAAATCAGGTTTGTTTTTACTTATTTTTCTTATATGTAAATATGGATAATCAACAGCAGTTACAATAGGGGAACTTATAGTGAATCTTAATTTGTAATTTTCATCATGACTATCTGTAAAGGTTATAATAGGATTACTCATTATATCTATATTATTTCTATAACTTAACCCTTCAATAAATCTGTTTAAATCTTTATTACTTTGAAAAGTAGCAGAAGATTTATAAGCTTTTCCTTTAATACGTACACGTATATCAAATGGACTACATATTTTTATATCAGATGTATCAGGATTATCTATTAAAGGCTGTAATACATCATATTTAAACATAGCCAAATCAATTCTATCCATCATAACTTTAAAATCATTTTCATTATTCATTGATTGAGGAAAATTTTTTTGTAAATATCCAGCACAATCTCTAAAAAATTCTTTACTGTCTTTTTCTCCTGTTTGATATTGTTTAAAAGAATATTTTTCCTGTTCTGTAAAAAAACGCATAGTTGAATTAAATATTTTATCAAATTCTTGAGGACTTATATGTGTCCTTTCTCGTATACTTCCACCTATATCATAAATAATTGCTTTATTATCTTCTTCTGTTCGATTTGATTCTGATTCATATGATTTATTTTGGGATGCTAATAAATTTAATAAAGGTTTTTCTTTAGTTGCTAAATTTCTATCTAACATATTATCTTTTATTCCTCTTTTCCTATTATTAATTAATCTTTTGTTATTTC
>ENA-OOZQ01001646-OOZQ01001646.1-human-gut-metagenome-genome-assembly--contig:-NODE-1646-length-13041-cov-3.354844_pt1 | contig 13041 bp, 10 predicted proteins | sample MGYA00241188_ERZ501399 | MGnify/ENA primary metagenome ERZ501399 (study PRJEB25962, sample SAMEA2042658) | human gut metagenome | biome: human gut; feature: human-associated habitat; material: faeces... | reverse complement strand
GACCGGACTTGAACCGGTACGGTCGCAATGACCGAGGGATTTTAAGTCCCTTGTGTCTGCCTATTCCACCACACCGGCAAATATATTTGGTGACCCGGACGAGAATCGAACTCGTGTTACCGCCGTGAAAGGGCGGTGTCTTAACCGCTTGACCACCGGGCCAAATATGGTAGCGGAAATAGGACTTGAACCTACGACACTTCGGGTATGAACCGAATGCTCTAGCCAGCTGAGCTATTCCGCCATGTAATACATAATGATTTCTAACCGAAATCAGCAAGATTTATTATAGGGCAAAAAGGACGATTTGTCAACACTTTTTTTAAATTTTTTCAAAAAAGTTTTTATTATTTTAAAAATCCGCTTTTCGGGCAGAAAATACATTTTTCCGCCCGAAATCACGAAGTAAATTTTAACAGTTTGTCAATTATTCAAGAAAAGCCGCACCGATAATGCCTGCATCATTGCCAAGGCTTGCCTTGCAGATGACTGTCTGCTTATCGTTATGCTTTGTATATCTTTCCTTTTCAACAATCGTACGGAGCGGAGCAAGAAGATTCTCACCCTGATTTGAAATACCGCCGCCGATACAAAGGATATCCGGCTGGAAAATATTAATAATATTCACAAGACCGCAAGCGAGATAACCGATATACTCGTCAATTACGGTTTTGGCATTTGCATCACCTGCAAGAACAGCATCAAACGCAGTCTTACCTGTAACCTTGTTAATATCACCGTCACATGACTTGAGCATATAGCTGAAGTCGAAGTTCTCCTTGAGGATTTCCTGCTTTGTGAGGTTAATAAGACCTGTTGCAGACGCATACGCCTCCCAACAGCCCTTTCTGCCGCACGCACATTCCTTACCGTCTTTAACGATAACCATATGTCCAAGCTCAGCGCCTGCATAGTTAGAACCGCTGTAAATCTTGCCGTTAATAATGATACCGCCGCCGATACCTGTGCCGAGTGTTATTGCAATCGCATTTTTTGCACCCTTTGCACTGCCTGCAAGATACTCGCCGAGGGCAGCAGCGTTTGCATCGTTTTCAACGCAAATCTTTGTATTGAGTCTTTCCTCCATCATCTTGACAACCTGCCAGTTATGGAAGAAAAGATTAGCCGAATACTCTATAACGCCTGTTTTCGGATTAACCGCACCCGGTACACCGATACCGATTGACTCAATATCATCAATTGTGAGTTTTGCTTTTTCAATTGCCTTTAATGCAACATCTGCCATACTGTCGCAGATTTCGCTTTCGGGACGGGGCACATTTGTTTTACAGCTTGCCTTTGCGATAATTTCGTAATTTTCGTCAACAACACCGGCTACAATGTTTGTTCCGCCCAGATCAATTCCGAGTCTGTACATAAACTGTCGGCACATCCTTTTCTTTTATTTTATGCAAATATTTATGATTTATCAATTATGAATGATAAGAGTAGTTAGGAGCTTCTTTTGTAATCTGAATATCATGCGGATGGCTTTCACGCAGACCTGCACCTGAAATCTGAACAAATCTTGCCTTTTCATGAAGATCCTTGATTGTTGCACAGCCTGTGTAACCCATACCTGCACGAAGTCCGCCGAGCATCTGATAAATTGTGTCTGAAAGAGGTCCCTTGTAAGGTACACGACCTTCAACACCTTCGGGAACAAACTTGTTGTTACTTGCCTGGAAGTATCTGTCTGCACTGCCTTTGCCCATTGCTCCGAGACTGCCCATGCCTCTGTAAACCTTAAACTGTCTGCCCTGATAGATTTCGTTGTCTCCGGGGCTTTCGGCACAACCTGCAACAAGTGAGCCGACCATTACAACACTGCCGCCTGCGGCAAGTGCCTTAACGATATCACCGCTGTACTTGATACCGCCGTCTGCGATTACAGGGATACCGTACTTTGACGCTTCACAAGCGGCATCATAGATAGCTGTAATCTGAGGAACACCGATACCTGCAACGATTCTTGTTGTACAGATAGAGCCCGGACCGATACCAACCTTAATAGCGTCTGCGCCGGCATCAATAAGAGCCTTTGCGGCTTCTGCCGTAGCAATGTTACCTGCGATAAGAGGAAGGTTCGGATATGCTTTCTTAACCTTTGCAACAGACTGAACAACATTTGAATTGTGACCGTGTGCTGAGTCAAGAACAACAACATCAACCTGTGACTCAACAAGAGCGGCAACTCTGTCAAGAACATCCTTTGTAGCACCGATAGCAGCACCGCAGATGAGTCTGCCCTTGTCATCACGGGCAGAGTTGGGATACTGAACGCTCTTTTCAATATCTTTAATTGTGATAAGTCCTTTAAGACTGCCGTCCTTGCCGACAATCGGGAGCTTTTCGATTCTGTGCTCACGGAGAATCTGCTGAGCCTGCTTAAGAGTTGTGCCGACAGGAGCGGTAACAAGGTTTTCGTGCGTCATAACAGCAGAAATCGGCTGTGCAAAATCGGAGCCTGTCATAAAACGCATATCACGGTTTGTAATAATACCGACAAGCTTGCCGTCACGGCAAATCGGAACACCTGAAATTTTGTACTTACCCATAAGTTCATCCGCATCTCTTACTGTGTTCTCGGGAGAAAGGAAGAACGGATTAACGATAACACCGTTTTCACTTCTCTTTACTCTGTCAACCTGATCTGCCTGCTTTTCAATTGACATATTTTTATGAATAATACCAACGCCGCCCTCACGAGCCATGGCAATTGCCATATCTGTTTCGGTAACGGTATCCATAGCGGCAGTCATAAGCGGAGTGTTAAGCTTGATGGTCTTGGTAAGATGAGTTGACACATCAACATTCTTGGGTTCAACATCTGATTCGCCCGGAATAAGGAGAACATCGTCGAATGTAAGGCCCTTCTTGCCAAATTTCTCGTCATAACTTGTATTCAGCATATTATTCCTCCATACTACAAAATTCGATTTTTATTGTTACCTATTATTATAACAAATCGACCTGTGATTATCAAGACAGAAAAAGTTTTTTTAAACAAAAAATTTGTAATTCATTTTTCTGTATTGACAATATGTTCCGTAAATTATAAAATAGTATTGTGTTGCCTGTTTTACTGAATATTTGCTTTATTTTGGTTACCGTGACAGGCTTATTATGTGATAACAGAGGTATAAAATGAACATAACAAAACAGATTTTTAAAAAAAGCGTTTTAGTCGGTACAATCGCTCTTTCGATTGCAGTATTTGCAGGATGTTCCGACTCGGCAAATTCTTCAACAGCTGATACCACAAAACCCACTGAAGCTCAGACAACCGTACAGACTACTGAAGGCACTGCAAAATCCGGTACGACGAATGAATCGTTTGACTTGAAATCATTGCATACCTGCAAAGAAAATGACGAAGATGACCTTGTAGGCACATGGCAGATAACCTCAGGCGAGGGTTCGCAGTATACAAGCTTTTACTATATGTTTAACGGCGAGGGCAAGTCTATACTCATCAGCGGAACTTCGGGATATTTCGGCAAATACAGCTACGATACCGATGATGACAACAATCCGACATTTACCACAAAGCTTGTGTTCGGACTGAACGGAACTTACACATACAAGCTTTCAGATGACAAAAAAACTGCCGAGCTGACAAATACGGATACAAAGGCGGTTTCAACGCTCAAGAAAACAGACGATCCCGACTTTATTCCCACCCCCGACAAAGACGCATCAATTGATGATAAGCTTGTAGGCTGTTGGAAATCAGAAAGCGGTGAGTATCTCTGCTTTGACAAGAGCGGAATTATGTATCAGAATCTTTTTGACTATATGTTTGCATATTCAAACTACACGGCAAGCGAAGGTAAAATTGTTTCAACATACACAACCTCCGACAAAAAAACAACAGATAAATACACATACTCTGTTGACGGCGACACTCTTACACTCAACAATGATACATACTCAAGAATTTCTTTCAGCGATTTAAAGTGATGAATCGCCGTTGATTCAATGTTGAAAACTTTTCGTATTTTCTTAACATCATAACAACAATCCCCGAACACAAAAATGTTCGGGGATTTCTAATTTTCAGAAAGTTATTAACATCTTATCCATACGGTCTTAAAAAGTCAAAAGGCGGAAGATTTCTGACAACTCCGAAAACGAGCAGTATTCCTATAAGCACAAATGTCAGAACCGTGTCGAATTTTTTCAGAGTAAGTCTGCCGTACCTTATGTAGCCGTAAAGCATTTTTCCAAGCAGATACAGAATAAACGGTGAGATTACAAACAAAACCTGATTGCACTCAAAAGCACCCTTAAAATCAAGCCTTACAATATGAGTCAACATTCCCGTAACACCGCAGCCGGGGCAATAAAGTCCCGTTATCTTTCGGAATACACACGGAATTGCAAAGCCGGTAAACGAAACAATTAAATAATATAAAACACCGGCTGCGACCAAAAAAATCGCAGCCGTTGAAAATTTTAATAATCTTTTTTTCATTGATTACTGTGGAGGAAGCATCTTGTTAAGCTCACTCTGCATAAGAGCATAAGAAACAATGCTAAGACCAAAAATTGAAAGTATAAGATAAAGTACCGAAGCACTTGAATCAACCATAATACCTCTCTGCATCTTTGCTTCATTGAGCTTTTCGCCCTGCTTGTAGCACCAGTAATAACCGTAAATACCGCAAGTTACAAGTGTAAGCAGAAATACGACTCCGCCTGATGTACCGTCCTGCTGATGACCGGAAACATAGTTTGTTTCGTCATTAAGCATGATAAGCCAGTAAATTCCGTAAATACCGCAAGTGATGATTGAAAGAAGAATTGCAATACCTACACTTCTCTGTTTCATAATAATTACCTCCGTTAACCTCTTTCAAGGAATTTTAGCAAGGTAAATTATACCATTAGTACGGTATAATGTCAATATAATTTTGTTTTGATATTTGCTATAGTTTGCTGATTTTTGTGAGAACACAGTATGTTGATTACTTGATAACTTCCATACCGCCCATGTAAGGACGAAGAGCCTCAGGAATCCTGATTGTGCCGTCTTCGTTAAGGTTGTTCTCAAGGAACGCAATGAGCATTCTCGGAGGTGCAACAACCGTGTTGTTAAGAGTATGTGCAAAGTATTTCTTGCCGTCCTCGCCTGTAACTCTGATTTTAAGGCGGCGAGCCTGTGCGTCACCGAGATTTGAACATGAACCAACCTCAAAATATTTCTTCTGACGAGGTGACCAGGCTTCAACATCAAGTGAACGAACCTTGAGGTCAGCAAGGTCGCCCGAACAACATTCGAGTGTACGAACAGGAATATCCATTGAACGGAAAAGGTCTACTGTGTTCTGCCAAAGCTTGTCAAACCACATTTTGCTGTCCTCAGGCTTACAAACAACAATCATTTCCTGCTTTTCAAACTGATGAATTCTGTAAACGCCTCTCTCCTCAATGCCGTGAGCACCCTTTTCTTTTCTGAAGCAAGGCGAATAGCTTGTGAGAGTGTAAGGAAGATTTTCTTCCTTGTTGATTGTGTCAATGAACTTACCAATCATTGAATGTTCGCTTGTGCCGATAAGATAAAGGTCCTCGCCCTCAATCTTGTACATCATTGAATCCATCTCGGCAAAGCTCATAACGCCTGTTACAACATTACTTCTGATCATAAAAGGCGGTACACAATATGTGAAACCTCTGTTAATCATAAAATCACGGGCATATGCGATTACTGCACTGTGAAGTCTTGCAATATCACCCATAAGATAATAGAAACCGTTACCCGCAACCTTTCTTGCAGAATCAAGGTCGATACCATTGAATTTTTCCATAATTTCTGTGTGATAAGGAATTTCAAAATCAGGTACAAACGGATCGCCGAACCTCTCAATTTCAACATTCTGACTGTCATCCTTACCAATCGGAACAGACGGATCAATAATGTTTGGAATCTGCATCATGATTTCCGTTACCTTTGCAGAAAGGTCTGATTCCTGCTTTTCAAGCTCTGCAAGCTGTTGTGCCTGCTTTGTAACTTCTTCTTTAAGAGCCATACCCTCTTCTTTTTTGCCCTGGGCCATAAGAGAGCCAATCTGCTTTGAAATTTTGTTTCTGTTTGAACGGAGTTCATCAGCCTGTTTTTTAACGGCTCTGCTCTGCTCATCAAGCTCAATTACCTGATCAACAAGCGGAAGCTTGTAATCCTGAAACTTCTTTTTGATATTTTCTTTTACTGCGTCGGGATTTTCTCTTAAAAATTTAATATCTATCATTTTAAAATACCTCTTTATGTAATGTTATTTAAGTTTGTTTGAAAGCTCTGTAAGTTCTTCGTCCGAATAGAATTCAATCTGAAGAACACCGCCCTGCTTGCCCTTGCTCTTTGAAACGCTGATTTTTCGTCCAAGGCTTTCCGAGAGTGCAAGTTCAACCATGCTGTAGAACGAAGGCTTTTTCTCAGGCTTCTCTTCCTTTTGAATTGTAGGTTTTTTCTTGCAGATTTTCTCAACCTGTCTTACCGAAAGATCTTTTGCAACAATTTCATCTGCAAGCTCCGTCATAAGTTCTTCATTCTCAAACGTAAGCAATGCTCTTGCATGACCTGCCGAGATTTTGCCGTCTTTGAGATATTCCATTATATTATCGGGAAGTTTAAGAAGTCTTAATGCATTTGCAACTGCGGGACGGGATTTTCCGACCGACTTTGCAACTTCTTCCTGTGAAAAACCATGTTCATCAATAAGAGCCTTGTAGCCGAGCGCCTCTTCAACAGGGCTTAAATCCTCACGCTGAAGATTTTCAATAAGAGCAATCTCCATTGTTTCAGTATCGGTAAGCTCCTTTATTATAACAGGGACTTCGGTAAGGCCTGCCATACGGCTTGCTCTGTATCTTCTCTCGCCTGCAACGATTTGATAACCGCCGAGTGTAAGCGGACGAACAAGCAACGGCTGTAAAAGTCCGTGCTGTGAAATACTCTCTGCAAGCTCCGACAAAGCCTGTTCGTCAAATTCTTTTCTCGGCTGAGTGCGGTTCGGTTCAATCTCCGAAATTTTAAGTGTTACTGTTCCGCCCTCTGTTTCGGAATCGTTCTCTATAAATATTGCGTTAAGGCCTTTTCCAAGACCACCGAGTTTTTTTGCCAAATCAGCCTCTCTCCTTTCCGACTATTTCCTCGGCAAGTGCCATATATGCCTGACTGCCCTTACAGGATTTGTCGTAGTAGATAACAGGCATACCAAAGCTCGGTGCTTCGGAAAGTCTTACTCCCCTCGGAACAACTGTTTTGAAAACCTTTCGTGGGAAGAATTTTTTCACTTCATCTACTACCTGTTGTGTAAGATTAAGTCGTCCGTCATACATTGTTAGCAGAACGCCTTCAATTTCAATTGACTCGTTGTACTGTCTTTTTATTCTTCTTACCGTATTGATAAGCTGTGACAATCCCTCAAGTGCATAATATTCGCATTGAATCGGCACAAGAAATGTGTCGGCAACCGTCAACGCATTTGCCGTGATAAGTCCGAGTGACGGAGGACAGTCGATGATTATGTAATCATAATACTGCTTTATCGGGAGCAAAGCATTCTTTAAAAGTGCCTCTCTGTGCGGCTTTTCTGCAATTTCAAGCTCTGCGGCAGCCAAATCAAGGCTTGACGGAAGAATATGCAGATTGTCATACGGGGTTGTAAGAACACATTGTTCGGCTTTTGCACCGTCAACAAGAATTGAGTAAGTTGAAAACTTAACTTTGCTCTTATCAATGGCGACACCGCTTGTGGCATTTCCCTGTGGATCAGCGTCAACAAGCAATGTTTTCTTTCCCATTTTCCCCAGACAAGCCGCAAGATTAACGGAGGTTGTGGTCTTTCCCACACCTCCCTTTTGGTTTGATATTGCAATTATTTTTGCCAAAAAATCACCTTGTCTTTTGTTTTTATGATTTTTATATCTTTTACTTTAAAATTATATCATAATGCACACCATTTTTAAAGCTATTTTGAAGATTTTTTGGGATTTAATGCAACTTTTTTTCTTAATCAAAAGCAAATGTTTCACGTGAAACATTTCCTGTGTAACCAAAAAATAAAAACTATACAACGCAAAAAGCCGCACATTACTGTGCGACTCTTTGCAAGGGGTTTAGATAAGGAAATGGGTATGAGTGGAACGGATGCTTTCGCACCCTCTGAAAAGTGAATTAAGCAGTTTTTTCTGCATCAGGCTTTTGATGTCTTTTAGGAATCCGAATTGTGTATTCAATAAAATTGTCTGTGTCTTTTTTGTCTGATTGTGCGTCGATTCCTGCAAGACGCATTGTATCAATAGCCTTGTTGATTGTGTTAAGAAAAATTCGTAAGTCTTTTATCACCGCTTTGCTTGTACCTTTGGATTTTGTTGTTTTTGGTACTGAATTAATTAAAATGCCGACGAGTTCATCAGTCTGACTTGTGTTGAGATTCTCCGAAATTATTTTTGACAGAGCCTCATGTCTTAAAGCGTCATCTTCAATTCTTAAAAGAGCCCTTGCGTGTCTTTCGTTCAATCCTGCATTTACAATCCATTCCTGCTCCTCGTATGTAAGGCGAAGAAGTCTTAGCTTGTTTGCAATTGTTGATTGGCTTTTGCCCAGTCGGTTCGCTGCCTCCTCTTGGGTAAGACCGTAGCGCCTGATCAGCTTTGAAATCCCGCGAGCTTCCTCGAATATACCGAGGTCGCTTCGCTGGAGATTTTCAAGGAGAGCATAAATGGCTGACTCTTTTTCCGAACACTTTAAAACGATGCACGGCACCTTTCGTAATCCTGCCAAAACCGATGCCCTGAGGCGGCGCTCACCTGCCACAAGTTCATACTCCGCAGCCGAGATTTTTCTCACCGACAACGGTTGCAAGATACCGTTTTCGCTAATTGATGCGGAGAGAGCGGCAAGTTCGGTTTCGTCAAAGGTTTTGCGAGGTTGTGCTTTGTTCGGTCTGATTTTAATAATCGGAATCTCTAAAACTTTGTTATCGTTTTTGAGCATAAAATTCAACCGCATCGCCTCAATGTTCGTTAGCATCAGGGGTTGTCCCTGTGCTATTATAATAACATAGACACGGTGCGGTTGTTGTCGCTTTGTGAGCAACTTTTTTAAGAAGTTTTACCACAAAATGGTAATTTATCAAAAAAGCTGTCGATATTTATCACAACGGTTGTGACTTTATTTTTCCCGAAATTCTCGGGTATTGTTTTGGTGTAGGTTTTACCTTTTTAATTACAATGATTGTACGCTCGCCCTCGTCAGACGGAAGATTAAACTTGTGAACCTTTTCAACCTTACCGCCGAGTAATTTCAAAGCATTCTCTGCTCCGTCAAGTTCTTCATCGGCATTCGGTCCTTTCATTGCTACAAACAAACCGCCAACCTTGACATACGGCAAGCAGTATTCGCAGAGAACATTCAACCTTGCAACTGCTCTTGAAACGGCAATATCAAACTTTTCACGATAAAGCTTATTTTTACCGCCCTCCTCTGCCCTGCTGTGAACAAGCTCTGCATCAAGTCCTGTATTGTTAAGAACTGTGTCAAGAAATGTAAGTCTTTTGTTAAGGCTGTCAAGAAGCGTCAGTTTAATGTCAGGTCTTGCAATTTTAAGCACAACACCCGGAAAACCGGCACCTGTTCCCACATCAATAATGCTTGCATTCTTCTTTACATCCACAAAGTTGTAAAGTGTAAGGCTGTCGGCAAAATGCTTGATCGCAACACCGTGTTCATCGGTTATTGCAGTAAGATTCATCTTTTCATTCCACTCAACAAGCAATTTGAAGTAGATTTCAAGCCTTTGGAGCATTTCATCGTCAAGTTTGGTTTTAAAACCATCAGTAACGGTAGTAAGAGTATCTTTAATTGCCATTACTGCCTCCTGTTGTTCTGAGCAAGCCAGATAAGAAGTACGCTGATATCCGCAGGAGAAACGCCCGAAATTCTTGACGCCTGTCCGATATTGAGCGGTTTAATCTTATTAAGCTTTTCCCTTGCCTCAAGTCGAAGTCCTTCAATTTCATTATAATCAAAGTCCTTTGGCAATTGCTTAACTTCAAGCTTTTTCATTTGTTCAACCTGTTTAAGCTGTTTTTGAATATAGCCCTCATACTTAATTTCAATTTCAACCTGTTCAAAGATATTCGGATCAAGCTCCGGTCTTGTTTTGTCAATGTTCTTGAGTGCATCATAACCAAGCTGAGGCCGTTTCATAAGGTCAATAAGTCGTACACCCGAAGTAATTTCAGATGTTTCACGTGAAACAAGTATCTCATTTACTTCATCAGTAGGTGAAATAACCGTACTTTTAAGTCTATTAAGTTCTTCTTTTTTAAGCTCCTGCTTTTTAAGAAACTTTTCGTATCTTTCGTCACTTATAAGACCAATTATGTGACCGAGAGGAGTAAGTCTTTCGTCGGCATTATCCTGACGAAGTACAAGTCTGTACTCACTTCTTGAAGTCATCATTCTATACGGCTCATTTGCTCCCTTTGTAACAAGGTCATCAACAAGTGTGCCTATATAGCTTTCCGAACGGTCGAATATAACAGGCTCTCTGCCGAGAACCTTCATTGCGGCATTAATTCCTGCAACAAGTCCCTGAGCCGCAGCCTCCTCATAACCCGAAGAGCCGTTGAATTGACCGGCACCGAAAAGTCCTTCAAAATCTTTAAATTCAAGTGTCGGGTTCATTGCAAGCGGATCAACGCAATCATATTCAATTGCATAAGCAGGTCGCATAATAAGGCAATGTTCAAGACCTTTTATTGTGTGGTAGAATTTAAGCTGAACTTCTTCCGGAAGTGATGAGCTCATTCCCTGAAGATACATTTCCTCGGTATCAAGTCCGCACGGCTCAATAAACAGCTGATGTCTTGGCTTATCCTTAAAACGCATAATCTTATCTTCAAAGCTTGGACAATAACGGGGACCAACACCCTCAATTTTGCCGGCATAAAGCGGAGAACGGTTGATATTTTCAAGAATAATCTGCTTTGTTTCGTCGTTTGTCCAACTGACATGGCATTCAACCTTGTTTTCACCGAGATTCTCAGTTTCATAAGAGAACGGCTGGGGAGGTTCATCACCTTTTTGAACTTCAAGCTCAGAAAAATCAATTGAACTTTTCAGAACTCTTGCCGGAGTACCTGTCTTAAATCTTCTCAAAGGCAGACCGAGTTTTTTAAGGCTTGAACCGAGAAATGCGGCGGGAAAAATTCCGTCAGGACCGCTTTCATAAGAAACCTCACCGACAAAAATTCTTCCGCCGAGATATGTACCCGTTGCAATAATAACGGTCTTGCACTTAAATACGGCAAGCATTCTTGTAGTAAGATTATAACCGCCCTCCGTCTTTTCAATATCCGTAATTTCAGCCTGACGAAGGTCGAGATTTTTCTGTAATTCAATCTTATGTTTCATAACGGAAGAATATTTTCTTCTGTCAATCTGTGCTCTCAGCGAATGAACAGCCGGACCTTTTCCCCTGTTAAGCATTCTGGACTGCAAAAAACATTCATCGGCAGTCTTTCCCATTTCACCGCCGAGTGCGTCAATCTCACGGACGAGATGTCCTTTTGCTGTTCCTCCGATTGACGGATTGCAGGGACAGTTTCCGACCGCATCCATATTTATGGTAAATATTGCAGTTTTACAGCCAAGCCTTGCCGCCGCAAGAGCCGCCTCGATTCCGGCGTGACCTGCACCGACTACTGCAACATCATATTCACCCGCAAAATAATTCATAATATCACCTATTTTCCTACGCAGAAGTTGTGAAACACCCTATCCACAACCTCATCACTTGTTCTTTCACCCGTTAATTCAAGTAAGTGTGAAATTGCATCCTCAATTGAAACTGTTACTGCGTCAAATGTCATACCGCATTTAAGTGCGTTCATTGCCTCAACAACCGAATCAAGTGCATTTTTAACGGCAATTCGCTGTCTTTCATTTGAGAGGACACCTTCACTCGGATTAAAGTTTTGAGTTCCTGCAATTTTTTCAACAGCCTTTGTTAATTCATCTCTGCCGTCACCGCTGATTGCGGATATATATACTATATATTTTATATTTTTACTGATATATTCTATATCAAGCTTGTTATCAAGATCAGTCTTATTAATTACGGCAATTGAAGGCACAAGCTTTGCAGACTCAATAAGTGCATAATCGTCATCGTCAAGTTCTCTGCTGTTATCAAAAACAGCAAGCAAAAGACCGCATTGCTCAAGTCTTTTTCTCGCTCTGTCAACACCGATTTTCTCAACCGTATCCTCAGTATCACGGAGTCCTGCCGTATCGCTGAGATTCAAAACAACATCGCCCACAGTTACCGTATCTTCAACAATATCTCTCGTAGTTCCGGGAATATCAGTTACAATACTCTTTTCATATCCCGAAAGCAAATTCATAAGTGTGCTTTTTCCTACATTCGGTCTGCCGGCAATTACGGTATCAATGCCTTTTTTTACCGCCTGACCGCAGTCATAGCTGTCAAGTAAGGACTTAAAACACTTGATTGCATTGTCACAGGTTTCAATTACGGAATCAGCCGTAACCTCGGCAATATCCTCCTCGGGATAATCTGCCCACGCAGAAAGGTGAGCTGCCATTGAGAGGAGGTCATTTTTTACACCGTCAATTTTCTTACGCAAAGCACCCTCTTTTACACAAAGAGCAGACCTTGCCGCACCCCTGCTTTTAGCACTTATAATATCAATTACAGCCTCTGCTTCGGTGAGGTCGATTTTGCCGTTTAGGAATGCTCGCTTTGTAAATTCTCCTGCCTGAGCCGGAACGGCGCCGGCATTAAGAACAGCACGCAGAACTCTTTTTGTAATGTAAAGTCCGCCGTGGCACGAAAGCTCAACAACATCTTCACCGGTATAGCTGTGAGGCGCCTTAAAAACAAGTGCAACCGCCTCGTCAATATCTTCACCGTTTTCTGAAATTTTTCCGAACGATGCCGTATAGCCTTTCATCTCAGTAACCTTTTTACCCGAAACGGAGTTGAAAATTTTGTCGGCAATCCGAAG
>ENA-OOZQ01001633-OOZQ01001633.1-human-gut-metagenome-genome-assembly--contig:-NODE-1633-length-13137-cov-3.337334_pt1 | contig 13137 bp, 5 predicted proteins | sample MGYA00241188_ERZ501399 | MGnify/ENA primary metagenome ERZ501399 (study PRJEB25962, sample SAMEA2042658) | human gut metagenome | biome: human gut; feature: human-associated habitat; material: faeces... | reverse complement strand
CCGATCGTCTACGGATTCCTTGTTCCAGGTAAGGAACGATTTCTTCATTTGGGTAGCCAGCAATTTAATCAACTGGTCCTTTTCCACACCCGGTTCGAATTCGGTTGCTTTCTGGATCATTTTCTCAAGCGTCTTGCCGTAATGACGGTAACGTATACGCGAATTGTTATAAGGTATACGCGGAGGACGTGAGTAAAGGTCTTCTTTCTTTACGATCTCGTACGGATAATCGATATCCAATTTGAAGTCGGCCATAATAGCCAAGTGATCCCAGAGAATATGTTTGAAGTCGTTTACATCGCGTAAATGGGGAAACATGTTTCCCATGATGTTGATTATTGTGTCTGCACAGCGTTTACGTTCTTCCCTGTCCTGAATGGTAATGCAATAGTCCACCATATTCTGTATATTGCGTCCATATTCGGGCATAACCAATTTCTTTTCTTCTGTATTATATTTCATTACAAATTCTGTTTATCCGGCAAAGTTACAGATTATAATTGATTTAAACAATACGGCTCCTCCCCCGCAGAGTGTTAAGAAAAGCCTATAAAACCAAGGAGAAAGAAAACCGATTATAATATGTTTGCTTTCCTACTACTATTTTGAAAAGCCAATGAACAAACGTATCAAAACATGGCTGGGCAAATGACTAAAATGACATCGGTCTGCAGATAACCGGTACACTAACTCGTTTCATGCCATCAACTAACTCCAAACACCTCAAGAACTAAATGATAACATATAGCAAAGTATCTATTGGCAGTCACTACCAATTGCCCATATGTAGTACTACCAATTGATGATAGATAGTACTACGTATTCGTGATAAGTAGTACTACATATAAATAATATGCTATATGCCTTGAATTAGTTTACTATGACTTCCGAGATAGTTTATGGTATGTTCCGGATCAGTTGCTTCTTGAGAACGGGCAGAGTCCGGATAGGATCATTTTGCATTTTCCTTACCACTTTGAGAAACAACGCTCCGAATAGGCACAAAAAAAATTAGGGGACAAGGATATTCCCTGCCCCCTAATTGATTTTTAGTCCGTTATTATTTTGATTCTGGTGTCTTACTGAAAATGGTGTGGATACGCTTCATGTCGAACTTAGGGGTACGGTCGTAATAATAAATACCGTTTTGCTCCTGTTCCACATCCGTAAGCTGCGTATAGCAATAGCCCCAAATATCATTTGAGAGAGAGAGCACAGCATCCACCTGGCCTTCCAGACGAGCATAGAACTCTTCCAGGGAACGAGGCGGTTCGCCATATCCCCAGGATGTATTCTGGGCGCTCTCCATCTGCTGCGACGGATTCCATTTGATACCGCCAAACTCATCCACCAAGTAAGGCATGTCCTTCTTGTATTCCGGGAAAGCATACTGGTCGGTATATTTCAGGCCGTTGTAACCGATATTCATCGGCATCAGATGGATTTCCCATTTCGGAGCTTCCATCAGTTTGCCACCGTTATACAGTTTCTCCTTCAACTTGGCGGGGTCCTGTTCGTAATTATGAACGGTCCAGATATCGGTTGCGATATGCGTTCCACCGCTTGCCCCATGGAAAGGACGCGTCGGATCGATCATTTTCGTCAGGTTGTAGAGGTCGTGCATCAAACGCGGATATTGCACACGGTCGGGCCAGAACTCCTCGTTGGTCGGCGTCCAGATCAGGAGTGACGGATGGTTACGGTCGCGCTGCACAATCTCACTCCATTCGGTAATGAAATTACGAGCCGTTTCCGTATCGTTACAATCCATCCCCCAGCTGGAAGCTTCCCCCCAAGTCAGATAACCCATCTTATCCGCCCAATAATAGAAACGTTCTTCGAAAACCTTCTGATGCAGGCGTGCTCCATTGAAACCCGCCTCCATAGAGAGTTCGATATCCCGTTTCAACGCCTCGTCACTCGGAGCCGTCCAGATGCCGTCGGGATAGAAACCTTGGTCGAGCACCAGGCGCTGGTAGTAAGGCTTATTGTTCAGATAAATCTTATTGCCTTCGATATGCACTTTGCGCATACCGGCATAACCATTGACCTCATCAATTATATTTCCATTCTTATCCAATACTTTGTACTCCAAATCGTAGAGGAAAGGACTTTCCGGACTCCAAGTTTTCATCTTCTTGACCGGAAGGACCACAGAAGACAGAGAGCTTGCCGAAACCGTCCGGCTGGCAACCACCTTGCCGTTGTCTTTCAATGTCACCTGCAATTTTCCACCTGCTTCCTTATAGAAACGGGGACGAACCACCAATTGCTGCTGGTCGATATCCGTCAGAAGCTGAACCGATTGCAATCCTTCCGGATGGACCGCTTCCATCCAGACCGTCTGCCAGATACCGGTCGTACGGGTGTAGTTGCAGCCATAAGAGGCGTATTGCAGATTCTGTTTGCCGGCTGCTTGTTTGGCCCCACGGACGTCGCTCTCCACATAAACAACTAGACTATGTGTCTGGCCTGGCTTTACCAGAGAAGTAATATCCGCGGCAAACGAGGAAGTCCCCCCGAAATGGCGGTTAGCCAAAACTCCGTCGATATAGACTTCCGATTTATAGTAGACCGCACCGAAATTAAGCAGAATGTTCTTTCCGTTCCATTCCTGCGGGATCGTGATCGGACGCTGATACCAGAAATGATTGATAAAGTCCATATATCCGATACCGGACAATTTACTTTCCGGGCAGAAGGGAACAGTGATCTTCTTGTCAAAACCTTTCGATTTATAAAACTCGCGTTCCATTCCTGAACCGCCGAAATCAAACGAGCAGGTCCATTCCCCATTTAGGTTGACCCAACCCGCCCGCTCGAACTGCGGACGGGGATATTCGGGACGCGGCATAGACCAGACAGAGGCCACGCACAGAAAAAGAGATAAAAAAGCTATGCTAATCCGTTTCATGCTTTTACTTTAATTCGTTAATAACTGACTGATTGGCTTTCTTTACAGCAGCTTCGTCGATCTTGATCACTTTGCGGTCGTATGTCATCAGACCGTTCACTTCACCTTCCACATCAGTTGTCTGCGTATAGACAGCGGCAGAGAAACCACGTTTCACATAATCTTTCAGGATATTGGCGTATTTGACATATTCAGCCGTCACTTCGTCGCTGTTCTTAAACTGCACATATCCCCAGTTGCGTTTGTTCCACCACAAATGGTTTTCTACCGGAAGGCCGATTCCACCGTATTCACCCAACACATTCACACGTTTCGGATCGAACAGGAACATATCGGGAGCCGGATAGTTATGCAGATCCAAGATATCACCGCAAGGACGATGGTTGCCGCCGCTTGCCGGGTTCACCAGACGGGAAGGATCGTAAGTCTTTGTCCATTCAGCCGCTTTTTCCGTTTCAAACTGTCCCCATGCTTCGTTGAAAGGAACCCAAACGACTACGGAAGGATTGGATATGCAAAGGTCCATGATCTCTTTCCATTCACGATAATAGTTGGCCTTGGATTCAGGTGTACGTTCATTGTCTTTTCCACCGTTATATACATGGTGATCCCAAATATAAGAGCCATGATCGCCGCTCGGCATATCCTGCCATACCAAGATACCTTCCTTATCGCAATGATAATACCAGCGTGCCGGTTCCACTTTCACGTGCTTACGGATCATATTGAAGCCCCAGTCTTTTGTTTTCTTGATGTCGAACAACAATGCTTCATCTGTCGGAGCCGTATAAAGTCCGTCAGGCCACCATCCCTGGTCCAGCGGGCCGAACTGGAATAAATCCTGATTATTCAACTGCATGCGCATAATGCCGGCAGCATCGCGTTTAGAAGAAATCTTACGGAAAGCCGTATATGATTTTACTTCATCCAGCACCTTTCCGTCTTTCGACAAAGAAACCGTCATATCATACAAATAAGGATTGGACGGGCTCCAAAGTGTCGGGTTTTGTACGGACAAACGCAATTCCTTTCCTTGAACACCTTTGGCCGTAGCCACAACCTGGCCTTTGTCCAACACCTTCACGGTTACGATACCGGAATTGCAGTCGCAGGAAGTTCCGACCGTCACATTCAACGTATTATTGTCAATATTGGAAATAGACTTTACCGAAGTCACATGGGCAGCAGCTACCGGTTCCAACCATACTGTCTGCCAGATACCGGTTACTGGTGTGTACCAAATGCCTTCCGGACGGGAAGTTTGTTTACCGCGCGGTTGATATCCCTTATCACTAGGATCCCATACACGGACAACCAGCTTCTGGTTGTTCTTTCCTGTCAGATACGGAGTGATGTTGAAGGAGAACGGAGTGAAACCGCCTTTATGAGAACCGATCAGGATGTCGTTTACAAACACGTCCGCTTTCCAATCCACCGCACCGAAATTTAACATGATGTCCTTATTTTTCCAGGCTGAAGGAACGGAAAAAGTACGCTTATACCATAATTCGCTGTTTTCGCCAACTTCTTTCTGTACGCCAGACAGAGAGGATTCGACAGCAAAAGGAACCAAAATCTTACCATCGAATGTTGCCGGTTCTACATCGCCAACCGGTTTGATGGCATATTCCCATTCCCCGTTCAGATTTTGCCAATCGCCACGTTCCAACTGAGGACGGGGATATTCAGGAAGGACATTCGCCGGATTTACCTGTTCCGACCACGGTGTCTTGATCTTATCTCCTACCGGTTTCCATTGAGCCTGTGCACCCAAGGCCAGTGCCAATGCACAACATACAAATAAGGTCTTTTTCATGATTTATACTTTATGATTTGTGAATGATTATAATTTTCAATTAATAAACTCCGGAGCTTCCGCTTCTAAAGAAGGACTTGCCCCTTCAACTTCCGGCCAGCCATCTCTCCAACGGATCCGATCCAACATCAGGACTCGTCCGGTAGGATGTTCACGGCTCACGGCATGATAGAGAACCCAGTCGTTCCCACGGTCGTCCGTAACGATTTCCGAGTTATGCCCTGTACCGACAAAAGCATCATTTCCATGAATCAGAACTTCGTGATGATTTTCCATCATCGGTCGTCCCTGTTTGTCGGTGTACGGGCCGAACAGGCTGTCAGAACGGCCTACAACTGTAGTATAGGTACTTTTCAATCCCTCACAACAACTCCCTATCGAGGCAAACAAATAATAATAATCGCCCCTTTTATGGATGTAAGTACCTTCGTAGGCGGTTCCGGCAACCTGTTTCTTTTTGGCTCCGTCCCGAACAGATAGGCCGTCTCCCGACAACTCTATCCCATAGATACCGCGGAAACTACCCCAAAACAGGTATTTTTTCCCGTTATCCTCCATGAAAAATTGGTCTATAGAATTTTGAACTTGAATTGTCTTGCTTCGGAACAACGGTCCCTTGTCAATGAACGGCCCTTCCGGTTTGTCGGATGTAGCAACTCCGATCCCACAGGTCCACTCACCTCCCCAGACGGACATGGAATAATACAATACATATTGTCCGTTAATATAATTGATATCCGGTGCCCATAAGCCTCCTTTCGGCTCGAAGGTCGGACGTGTTTCTTCCGTGAAAGCCGTTCCGATCTCCTCCCAGTCCACCAAGTTGCGTGAACGATGGATCGGCGTATTGCGGATATCTTCGGTTGCATACAAGTAGAAATAGCCATCATCCGCTTTGATGATGGTCGGATCAGGCAAACTGTAATCGATCACCGGATTCCGATAAGTGCTCTTGGCTTCCACCACTGGTTCTTCCGCCGGCTCAGGACGAAAAGAGGGTTTATACATCTGCTTTTCCAGCATCTTCATAAAAAAGCCCCCCACTACCGAACGGGCACGCATGTTGATGGACCGGCCGTCGGTAGCCTCATACCAGTCGGTCAGGGGGACGCGAGGTTCGGTTTCATTCACATATTTATAGGCGGGTGATAACAAACGGGAGAAATCCTCCTGCGTATCTGCCAAGCACGCTGTCCATAAAATCCAATCAATCTTGGTATAGGTCTTGCGGCTGTCAAGCGGAAGGCCGAACGGCTGTTGCCGACTCAAATAGAAAGCGACCTCCTTCCGGGCGATCCTGTCCGGAAAGATATGCAAGCCCAAAACTCTATCCCAAACCAGATTATACTTCTGGCTCCAAGTATTTTCCCGGTCGAATGTCAGCCGGTAATGATCTCCATCATCAGCCATCCGCTCCCATTTCTCTGCCATCTCGCGAGCGGCTGAAACATACCTGACAGCCTGTTCCTTATCTCCCAACATCTCGGCCAACTTTCCATATCCGGCAATCCCTATGATCGCCTTTATCGAAAGGTTTGCATTATGGGCCAGGTGTCCGGCAAAATCATCCGTACACAACTGATTTTCCGGATCAAGTCCCTCTTTCAGCAAATAATTAGCCCAAACACCCAACGTCTTCCAATGTTCACGAGCATAATCCGCATTACCTTCGCGCAGAGCGATGGCAGTTGTCAGAATCAACATATTCCCACATTCTTCGACCGGCATATCGAAAGGATATGTCTGCCCGTTGGCATGAGGATAGGTTCCGACATCATGGGCGGCAAAAGGCTTGTTCCATCGTCCGCTTTCGCTGTAATGGAAAATCGGATTCAGCATTCCTTTCAATAATTCCGGATTATAAAGTAAGAACAAGGGGGCAGACGGATACGTCACATCAACCGTACCGATCGAACCATTGCTAAAATTCTCCTTGGAAAGAAACAACAGATTCCCGTCTTTATCTTCTATAAGTTTGTGGGCCGCCACCGCCTGGCGGTAAGCAATGGCACAAAGTTCTGCATATTCTTTTCCACCGGCTTTTTCCGCGTCTTCCATCAGACGAGTGTCGAAATGACGGCAGCGCTCCATAACCGAACGATATTCCTTCGCTGATTCTTCAAATGCCTGCCGGATATTTTTCTTACCGTTATGTTTCCAATACGCCATCCGGTTATCCTTGAAATACTGGATGGCATACAAGTCGTCATAGCCCACCATCAGGAACCCGGCCTTCGGAGAAGAAGACACTGCCTCCAAAATATGGCTGGGGGACCCCCACCCTCCATCACCGTCTCCTTTTCCACTTGTGCCGCCAAATAGAAATAACCCCAGTCAATACGGACATCATCCCCTTTGCGTAACAAAACAGCCTGCTCAGCCGTTCCTGTCTTCAAATAAGAAATACCGTTTTCCACCTCCCTCTCAACCATGACCGCCTGATCCTCCGTGTTGACGGCCAAAGATGAAAAAGCTTCGACACTCACCCGTACCTCATGCTTCTTTTGATCTGCCGAACGAACCTGCCAAGAAATATAATTGACCGGCATGGACATCCGATCCAAATCATCCAGCAATAACGGAGCCGTAAAAACGACATCGAGCAAAACCGGACCACATTCAAATGTATAATAAGTTTGCGTGGGAAGGACATTCACAGACAACTGTCGGGCAGCAGTCGCAAAACGAACCGATGCTCCCTCTTCCGGTGTTTCCTTTCCCATGAAACGATAAGAAACACCATCCACATCCACTACCCCCAACAAGGCCTGTTCCTTGCCGGTCCAATGGCGGGTCACATCAGCATTCAATTCATCTGCAAACGACCAAACGCTGGTATATGGATCTACGGAAATAAGCGGATAAGAAGGAGCGCGCAATGCGTTCCTTTTATCCGGCTCAAACAAACTCCCTGAACCGCAGGACACGTTCAGCAGTATCCCTTGGCAACAAATCAATAGTATCAGAAAGGCCTTCTTCATTTCTAATAAATATATATATAATTAAACACAAACTGACTTGATAATAAATCATGTGCAAAGGTATTCTTTCGCCTTCTATCACATTTTCAATTATCAATCATTTACTTTCAAATATCAATCAAAACTACATGAAATCAGCTTGATACGCAAAACCGGATAGGATAACCGTTTTTCAAGCATCCTATCCGGCAATAACCTTATCACTTCAACCGAACCACTGGCGAATAGATAGCCTGATCCGCTCCGTTAGCCAAAACACCGACACGAGCGTAAAGGGCTTTTGCCTTTACTATTTCGGTATTACCGCTAATATCGGCAGAAAGATTCACGCTACCGGGAACGACATCCGAGAAGTCCTGACGGTACAAGTTGTTGACATCATCCGCAAATTGCGTCTTGCTTAATAACAACATCACCCGACTGATCTTCGCATCCGGCACAATCCTGTTAATCATAAACGACGCGTTCATTGCCGATCCCGTAACAGACAATTGTTCGTTCGAAATCATAAAATACGGAGTAACTTCCAGATTCACTTCCGTATGTCCTTTCAAATTCACGGTTACGGACTCATGATTATTCACCCACGGTCCGTTCCCGTCTCTTGTCGTCAAACGATATTCACCATCAAACAAAAGAGCGGAGAAAGTACCATCTTGTCCTACAAAAACAGAAATCGGATCATTCTTCTCATAACCATCCTGATACAACTGCAACTGGACTGCTTCGCCGGTTCCACGCAAGTTCAAAGCCTGTCCCTGATAAGTAACTCTACCAACCAGTTTGGATTCCGGCGCATCAAAATTATCTTTTCCACAGCCGGAAAACAATACCAGCAGTAAAATTACCGAAAAAATATTAGATATAATCTTCATACTCATGCATTTTTAATTATTGATACGGGTTCTTTACCAACTTAGGATTATTGTTAACCCAGCCCAAATCGAGGAAGTTGTAATAATTCTGCATCCGGAAATAACGTGCATTCGGAGACATGAACAAGAAGTCTTCCACAAACACCCACTTGCCGTCATTCGGGTCACCCGGTGCAACCACACGATACGGCCAGAGGCGACGGTGACGAGCCTGCGGATCATTGTTGTTTCCATTCCAGACTTTATCAGCCAAACGCCAACGCTTCATATCCCAATAACGATGGTCTTCGAAAGCAAATTCAACGCGATATTCATGCACGATATTCTCAAATGTAACAGTTTCCAACGGCTTCACACCTGCACGATTACGCACGGCATTGATAAATTCGGCTGCACGTCCGTTTTCCAGTTCGAAAGACGCTTCGGCCGCAATCATATAGGCTTCAGACATACGGAAACGAGGCATCCACATTTCGGAATTACGACCACGCGTCGATGCTCCAGGAGTTTCATCAATAAATTTACGATAATAAAAACCTGTCTTATTAACATACTGTTCATTAGACTCTTTCGGACCGTTCAATGCAGTCAAAGCATTTCCATTGGCGTCTTTAGAGTCCAAATCACCAGCTATCAGCTCCCATTCTCCATTATTCTTTACCAACTGACCTGCCTGCAATACGACCGGAACACTTTTCAATTCCGCACCCGGATAAAGGATAGTTCCCCATAAACGAGGATCACGGTCTTTGAATGGAGCATCAGACGAATCATAAAACTTAAATGTCCCATTTTCAGAAGTCACGACCTTACTATCCGTCCCAGGGGTATCCGTATCAAGCAATTCATAGGCTTCAACCAGATTTAAAACAGGACCGCCATAACTATTGTCAATATCCTCCGCATGAGACTTAGGAATATTATATTTCGTAAACTCAACAGTCTGCCCCGGATATTTATAATCCCGTGCCCAAATAACTTCTGTATTATTGTCTTTTACGGATGTCGCCTCATAAAAGTTTAATCCCTTATTGTCCGGACGCCGATCCTGCAGAATATAAGGACTGTCTTTAATCACATTCTCTGCGGCAGCCAAAGCCGTTTTATAATAATCAGATGCCTTATCAGCCGGAATCCCAACTTCCCCTCCCTCTGTTCTAATCGGAGTTGACATTTTATTATTATAATTAGCGATCGAAGCAGCATAGACAGCGGCACGCGCTTCCAACATCTTAGCCGTCCACCTATTTGCACGAGCAGAATTTATCTGTTTCTCCGCCGGCAATAAATTATAAACAGCCTGGCATTCACTTATGATATAATCATACATCTCTGCTTCCGTCGAACGTGGGAACTGCATCGTAGTTATATCCATACCAAATTGATAATCAAACACCTCATCTCCGATTATCGGCATACCGCCCAAACCACGGCACATATTGAAATAACACCAAGCACGTAAAAAACGCGCCTCCCCTTCTAATGGAGCTTTCTCAGAATCTTTCAGGACTTCCGTTTCACGCAACCCTTTTAAAAACTGATTCACATTACGGATGAACGTATAATCATACACTCGCCAAAGATCATCTTCGAACGTAGAGCGTTGATCCGGTCCTCCATCCATTTTTGCCGCATCATCAATATAAGTCATGGAATAGCTATCATTTATGTGTTGTCCCCATGTTACGCGACCATAATAATTCGCTAAAACAGATTTAATCATCACCGCATCACCAAAAATCTGGTCATCCGTCATGATCTTATCTGGCTCACGATCCAAAAAATCACTACAAGCCGTTGCCGAGAACAAACAAACTGCCAAGGCCGACATTATATATATCTTCTTCATTTCTACCTAAAATTTAAGGTTTACACCAATATTTATAATACGTGTTGTCGGATATCCCAAACCATTTCCTTCCGTCGATTCAGGATCAATACCCGGAGCATTGGTAAATGTCAACAAGTTGGTCCCCGCCACATAAAAGCGCAGATCCGAGATCAACGCTTTTTCCACAATATGTTTCGGGAGCGTGTATCCTAACTCCAAATTACGTAATTTGACATACCGGACATTCTTTTTCCAGAAGGTACTGTTCCAATAATTACTGTGCGAACTATTTCCAATCAACAACATCGGATATTTTCCCGGTATCAATTCACTGTCTGCATCCCAAATATCAGACAAACGCCATGTGTCTTCCATATAATATTGCGGGTTGTTACCACCATCATGGAACGGGTTACGTTGTTCCCATTGCTGATACCAGGATCCCATCGCGCCACCGGTAAAATCGAACGCCAAATCAAATCCTTTCCAACCGAATGAAAAATTCAAACCGAAATTAAGAATCGGAGTGGAATCTTCCCGATATCCAATCGGACGTTCATCCAAACTATTAATCACACCGTCACCATTCACATCCTTATATTTGATGTCACCCGGACGAAGCGTCTTATTACCCTGACGGTCATTGTCGATCGGATAAGTGGCGATCTCTTCCCAACTATTGAACTGTCCGATTGCTTCCAATCCCCAGTTCAGATAACCGAAACGATGGTTCAACGAATTGCGATACACATCCCAAGAATTGGAGAAACGCGGTTTATACTGTTCCCAATCATAGAAACGGGAATACGTAATATTACCGCCGATAGAATATGTGAAGTCCTCTACCCGGTCTGTCCACCGAACAGCCGCATCATACCCCATGTGCACATCCGAATTCAAGTTTTCTTTCGGTAGGCTGAAACCGACTTCCGATGGCAACAGGACATCATAACGAGATGCAGGAAGCCCGTCACGCTGACGGCGGAAAAAGTCGAACTGCCCCGTCAAGCGATTATCCAAAAAAGCAACATCAAAGCCGACATCCAGAATCTTAGCCTTGATCCAAGACAATGTCGTCACCGGAAGTCCGCGCGGAACCGAACCTATCGTATATTTCCCATCAATAACAGAACCGCCATTCTTATAGTTATAACCGCTCATATAATCGAACGCCGCATATCCGGAAACGTTATCGTCACCCACCATACCGTATGATCCACGGATTTTCAAATCGCTGAAAATATTCGATAGCTTGGATTCCTTCCAGAAATTTTCTTCCGAAATACGCCAACCGACAGAAGCGGAAGGGAAGAATCCCCAACGATGATCAGGCGGAAATTTCCAAGATCCATCATAACGAGCCGAAAATTCAACCAGATATTTATTGGCATAATCATAGTTGCCACGGAACATCCACCCCAAACGTGCCTCCGTTTCATTACCCTCATCATTATATGTATCCATCGTCTCATAATCAATCAGATGTAACGCATTAGCCGTCGGAATAGCATGCAGCCAGGAAGTCGGCGTATCTCGCTTAATCGATTCAACCCCGGCAACAGCGGCCACATTATGATCTCCAAACCTTTTATTGTAAGACAGTTGAATATTCGACATCAATTCTTCGTTGTGTCCCACACGTCTTTCTCTCCAAGGATTATTATTCTCGAAAATCACCGGATAAGTATCCGTCGCTTCATCATAGCCATACAATTTATACGTATATTCCTGATTATTCATCTGCTGATATGCCAGATAATATCCGACCAAAGCCTTTGCCTTCAAACCATCGAAAATATCATACTCCGCCGTGGCTTGTAATTGCGCCACACGCCAAGTTTCTTTATATTCTCCGGACAATTCATAATTCAACCATCCGAAATTCGTCGCGGCATTAGAAGAAGTCAATGTCGGATATTTAGGATTGTCATTTGCAAAAGGACGCTTTGTCGGCAAATTTCGATATGTCCCAAAACGAGGCATCCAATAATCATCTGCCTCCGGAACACCCGGATTTTTCCTTTCTTCTATACGGCCATTCATGGAAGCTCCCACTTTCAAACGAGAAGTAATTTGCGTGTCTATGTTCATCTGAACATTGGTACGTTTAAATCCACCATAATTTACAATCATCGCGTCTTGGCTCATGTGACCGACAGAAACATAATAGTTCGTCTTATCCGAACCACCGGAGATATTGGCATTCAGATAATACTGAGGATTGGTTTCCCAGATGAAGTCATACCAGTCAAACGGCACATATCCTTTTTCTTTTCCCGCCAACCATTTCTGATAGTCTTCCTTACTATATGTATAGTCGGTCTTTCCTTGAACCGTTTCAGACTGGATATAATTGGTGATATAGGTCGCCGCATCCGCCGGTTTCGGGAAAGTAGACGGATTCTGCCAACCGTAGTATGCGTTCAGAGAAACCGTATTCTTAGTGTTCCGTTTACCTTTTTTCGTATTGACAACAACAACACCATTTGCCGCACGCACACCGTAAATAGCGGCAGAAGCATCTTTCAATACAGAAATGCTCTCGATATCATTGAAGTCGATATTATTGAATTGGCCTGCATCCGATTGCACACCGTCGATCACATACAACGGATCACCCATGTTACGGATCTGGATACTGGTCGTAGCCCCCGGACGGCCATCCGTCTGGCGCGTGTTCAAACCGGCGATCTTACCGACCAGTGCACCCGAAGCCGGGG
>ENA-OOZQ01001624-OOZQ01001624.1-human-gut-metagenome-genome-assembly--contig:-NODE-1624-length-13201-cov-1.849156_pt1 | contig 13201 bp, 9 predicted proteins | sample MGYA00241188_ERZ501399 | MGnify/ENA primary metagenome ERZ501399 (study PRJEB25962, sample SAMEA2042658) | human gut metagenome | biome: human gut; feature: human-associated habitat; material: faeces... | reverse complement strand
GGATTCTTTACAGCAGGAAACTCCCGAAGAATGGCATATCCTGCGAATCCCGAGAGGAGGCGAATATACATTGGTATTGGAGGATGGGAGCCGGGTATGGTTGAATAGTGCATCGGAATTGCGGTATCCTGTTCGTTTTACAGGTAAAAACCGGCAAGTGACCCTGGAAGGAGAGGCTTATTTTGAGGTTGCCCGGAATGAAGCCCGGCCTTTTATCGTACAATCGGGAAAACAACGAGTCGAGGTGTTAGGAACTTCTTTCGACGTCACTGCTTATGAGGGAGAACCGGGGATATACACGACCTTGTTGCAGGGAAGTGTCGAAGTTAGCGGTGAAAAGGGTAAACAATTATTGAAGCCCGGACAACAGGCGATATACACCGAAAAGGGAATCGAGGTGAAAGAAGTGAATGCCGCCCTTTATTGTTCCTGGATACAAGACCGTTTTGTGTTTGTCAGTGAAGAATTGGAAGCGGTGACCCGGAAACTGGAACGCTGGTATGATGTCAGTTTCTTTTTTGCTGGGGAAAGCCTGAAAATAAAACGATTCTCCGGGAGTATTCCTAAATATTCGGATTTATCGAAGGTATTGAAAATGTTGGAACTGACGACGAATATCCGGTTCAAAAAGACAGATAAAACAGTCGTAGTCGAAATGATACAATAAAAAATACAGAAGGTGGTCGCAACACCTTCTGCATAAAAAGTCGATCTAATACAAACGATTAAAATCAAACAAAGTTATGAAAAAAAAACGAAACGGTAGGTCGGGAAAACTCCCTGGCCTGAGAAAAATGATGTTAATGATGAAATTATGTGTCTTTTTTCTGTTCGCTTCATTTTTATCGGTGGCGGCAAACGGTTATTCGCAGAATACCAGGTTATCGCTGATGAAACAAAATGCCAGCGTGATAGAGGTCTTGACCGAGATCAGCCAAAAGACCGATATGCAGTTTTTATATAATGATAACGAACTGCAAGGCATTCAGGTGAATGTGTCGCTTAAAAATGCGACGCTGCATGAGATGTTGGATAAAATATTTGCCGGTCTGCCTCTGAGCTATTCTATTCTGGATAGTGTGATCGTCATTTCCCCTAAGGGAAAACCATTGCCACAAGCACTGAAAACAGTGACGATTACCGGTCAGATCAAGGATAAAGACGGTAACCCGCTGCCGGGAGCAACGGTACGTATCAAAGATACTCAAATGGGGGTTGTCTCCGATCAGGATGGTAAGTTTAAACTGGAAGTAGGCGAAATAAAAGATCTGATGCTGCAGGTTTCTTTTATCGGTTATAAAACACAGACCGTAAAACCCGGTGAACAGAGGGTTCTGTATATTGTGCTGGAGGAGGAAGCTCAGAAAATGGACGAAGTGGTTGTGACCGGTTATTTTACCAAGACCAAAAGTTCTTATACCGGTTCGGCAGTAACCGTACAGGCAGAAGATCAGTCCGACGAATTTGTTCAAGGCTTTACAGGCTTATGAGCCCTCGTTACAGATCGTCGAGAATAATGAATACGGTTCCGACCCGAATAAATTGCCGGAAATCCTTATTCGCGGGAAATCGAGTTTCGAAGGGAAATCCAATAATCCTCTTTTCATTATGGACGGTTATGAAGTGGATATGCAAAAAGTATTCGACTTCGATATCGAGCGAATCAAACAGATCACAATCCTGAAAGATGCTTCGGCCACCGCTATTTATGGTTCACGGGCTGCCAACGGGGTGATTGTAATCGAAACGAAAATGCCGGAAAAAGGACGCCTCACCGCCAGTTATAATTTTAATGCTACGGTTGAAATCCCGGATCTGACCGATTATGACTTGTTGAATGCCGCCGAAAAACTTGAATTCGAACGTTTGGCCGGAGTGTATAAAGATAAAGACGGTAATATCGAACAGCAAAGGAAATTGGATCGGTTATATGAGTCACGTCACAAAGAAGTGCTCCGGGGAGTAAATACCTATTGGCTTTCCAAACCGCTCCGCACGGCTTTCAAGCATACGCATTCTTTATATCTGGGAGGAGGAAATGAAAATTCCCGGTATGGAATCAACATCAATTACGGCAATAATCCGGGGGTTATGAAAGGATCCAAGCGGGATCGGTTGGGTTTGAGTTTTACCTGGAATTATACGATCAGTCAAAAATTACGTATCGGGAATATGTTGTCTGTTGATCAGAATAATACAGAGGAATCTCCTTATGGAAATTTCAGTAAATATACGGAAGTTAATCCCTACGAAAGAGCCTATGATGAGATGGGACGCTGTATTAAACGCTTGTCTAACGGAGAGGCTAACCCGGTATTTGATGCTACACTGAATAATGTCAATAAAAGTAAGAGCACTTCCTTCAATGACAATTTTGATTTTGAATGGTATATTGTCGAAGGAATACGGCTGACCGGGCGTTTTGCCTATACCTACGGGACGACCCATAGTGATGTCTTTGTATCGCCAAAATCGAGTCAGTTTGAAGATCAGCAGGATGATAAAGATAAAGGATCCTACGATTATAGTAGCAGTTCGACCCATTCTATGGATGGAAATATTGTGGTGAATGCCTGGAAATCTATCGATAAGCATATGTTTACCTTGGTGTTAGGGGCCAATATGCAGGATAATAAAGAAGATAATAAAAGTTTTTCAGCTACCGGTTTCTTGAGTGATAAGCTGACTAATCTGGATTTTGCCATGCAATACCGGGAGGGTGCGAAACCCAGAGGATCGGTATCCCAGGACCGGTTGATCGGTTTCTTTGCTAATGCCAGTTATGCATACGACAACCGTTATTTGTTCGATTTTTCTTATCGGACAGACGGTTCTTCCAAATTCGGTAAGAAAAACCGGTTTGCTCCTTTCTGGTCGGCAGGTATCGGATGGAATATTCATAACGAGAAATTCTGGGGAAATCCGGAGTGGTTAACTCAGGCAAAAATAAGGAGTTCTGTAGGATATACCGGTAATGTGACCTTTTCCCCTTATCAGGCCCAGACTACTTATCAATATTCATCGGATAATATTTACCTGAACGGAGTCGGAGCCGATATCATTGCTTTGGGAAATGAGGATCTGAAATGGCAACGCAAATTTACGGTGAATCTGGGATGTGATCTGGATTTCTGGGAGGGACGTTTTTCTCTGACCGGAGAGTATTTCCGTGAATATACCAAGGATGTATTGATGGATATCAGTCTGCCACCCTCTCTTGGGTTTATCGATTATAAAGAAAATTTCGGAGAGATGGAAAATAAGGGGTGGTCTCTGAATTTACGTACTCAGATGCTGAGGGATACTGAACGGGAACTGTATTGGTCTTTGGCTTTCGGTACCAGTGACAGTAAGAATAAGATCAAAAAGATCACGGATAAGCTGGGAGCGATGAATGATGAGAACAATAAAAATGAAACCAAGAAACCGGTACCTTTATACGAAGAAGGAGAATCACTCGATGCCTTGAAGGCTGTGCCTTCTTTGGGAATCGATCCGGAAACCGGTAAAGAAGTGTTTGTGAAAAAAGACGGCAGCCTGACTACCATTTGGGATTACAATGATAAAGTGGTTTGTGGAACGACAGATCCCAAATTCAGAGGCACTTTGAATTCTTTTCTGACCTTTAAGGGAATTAGCCTGAATATGTCTTTCAATTTCCAATGGGGTGGACAAACTTATAATCAGACGTTGGCTTCCCGGGTGGAAGGGGTGAATCCCAATAGTAATGGTGACCGGCGGGTATTGTATGACCGTTGGAAAAAACCGGGCGACCGGACCTTTTTTAAAAATATCGCTTTGGAAGAAAATGTGTCGAATCTGACGACCCGCTTTGTACAGGATTACAATTATTTTCAGATCGGTAGTATATCGCTCGGTTATGAAATGCGACGGGAATTATGCCGGAAAATCGGTCTTACCGGCTTGCGTTTTAATTTCAATATGGGAGATATTGCCCGTTTCTCTTCGGTAAAAGAAGAACGGGGATTGTCTTATCCGTTTGCCCGGCAATTTACTTTTTCTTTGTCTGCTAGTTTGTAATAGGGTATAAATACTAAAAATGAGAATTATGAGGAAATATATACAGATAATAAGTTTTCTGCTGGCTGCGGTTACATTAAGCGGATGTGAAAACTGGCTGGACGTGAAACCTGAAACTGAAGTGAATGAGGATGATATGTTCAATACCGAGCAAGGGTTTATGGATGCGTTGTACGGAATATATGTAAACATGGGAAAAAGCGATTTATATGGAGGTACGTTACAGACTGCCCTGGACATGACGGCTCAGTACTATAGTTATTATGATATTTCTGAATGTCCTTACGGGCACTATCAAACCTTCGAATATGAGCATCCCTCTTGTACAGCTATATCCGATGCTTTATGGATGCGTATTTATTATTGTATCGGTCTGACGAATAATTTACTGAAATACCTGGATAAACCTGAAGCGGTACAGATTTGTAGCAATTATGATTATTTGAGAGGAGAAGCGCTGGCTCTGCGGGCCTATCTGCATTTTGAATTAATCCGGATTTTTGCACCGGATGTAAAGAAAAATCCTGAATATAAGTCGATCCCCTATCGGAAAACTTTTTCACCGGATATCGAACCTCAGTTAAAAGTTAAAGAGGTGTATCAGGAGATTCTGGCTGACCTGACTGAAGCAAAACAACTTTTATCCAACGATGTGATCCGGACAAATGGTCCCGACTGGTTGGGAGAAAGTGAAAAGAAAGAAGAATCGGACGATGTAACTGATAAAAATGAGGGTTATTATACATCCGATTTTCTGAAAACAAGGAAATACCGGATGAATTATTATGCCGTATTAGGGACACTGGCACGGGTACACCTGACTTTAGGGACAACCGACGATATGGAGAAAGCCTATGATTATGCGATGGAAGTCATCGAAAGCGGTAAATTCCGGCCCATTCAGGAAGAACATATTCTGGTGAGTGGCGAACAGGCGAAATACAGGGATATTCTGTTTACCGACGAATTTATTTTCGGATTATATTCAGCACAGGTAGATGCTTTTTATAAGTCGAATTTCGATGAATCTTATGGAGTTAAAAAGATTTTAATCAATAAATTGAGTGATATTTATGGGCAGGGAACACGTGATCTGCGTCAGACACATTGGTTTAAAACATCCTGGGGCACTTCTTATTTATTGAAACATAATGCGGATTTGGAGTATGCCAAAGAAAAGGTGAGGATGATAACATTGGCTGAAATGTATTACATCGCTGCCGAAGCTCATCCCGCCGAAGCATACGATTTGTTGGAGGAGATTTTGCCTTCCCGTGAAATTCATAGTTCTTTGCCGGTGAATGCCGGCCGGACGGAAGTATTGACCGAAGTGTTGAAAGAATACCGCAAGGAATATATCGGAGATGGACAGTTCTTTTATGCTTATAAACGCCTGATTGAAGAGGAAGCGGCTATCCTTCCTTTAGGTATAAATATTCCGAATGAAAATAAAGTTCTGGTATGGCCTTTACCACAGGATGAAATTAAATATGGGGACCGGGAATCCGGAATTTGGAAAACTGAAAAATAAATAATTATGAAAAATAAAATAATCATCGCTTTGGTGGCTGTCATTGCTTGGTTAGGACAGTCGTGCGAAACAGATCCTGCTTTCGATTTTAAAGATGACGGTAAGATATATTTCAAATATCCGAAAAAAATAAACGATTTAGGAATAGAAACAGATCTGTTGGTGGATAGTATTGTTCATACTGTATATGGGAAAGACCTTCCGGATGGGAAAGATACTTTGTGGATTCAATTACAGATTATGGGAGCCCGTAAAGATTTCGACAGAAATTATAAAGTGGTCGTTGTTGCCGATAGCAGTACCGGTAAGGAAGGTGTGGATTTCGATAAGTTAGCGGGTGAATATATCTTTCACCGTAACGTCGGCGTGGATTCGTTCCCTTTGGTGCTGAATAAACAGGCCTTTGAGAAAGTTTTTAACCGGAATGTTTTGTTAAAACTCGAACCGACAGAAGATTTAGGGATTGCTTATGTTGAATTTTCAACCCTGAAAGTGAATTTCAGTGCTTATGTGCTGGAACCCGATTGGTGGTGGGCTTTTGAATTTATCCTGGGGGAATACCATCCGTTGAAATATGAGAAAGTGGTCGAAGTGTATGGAAGTGAGGAAATCGACCCTTATGGGAATAATCCTTATTGTGCTTATGTAGCTAATGTTGTCCGCGAATATTTTGAAAATAATATCGTGATCGATCCTTTTACCGGTAAACGCCTGGAAATATAATATGCTAATTAAAAAATGATGAACTTATGAATAATATAAGAATATATGCCTTTTTCTGGATGATTGTGCTTCTTACAGTTTCCTGTTATGAGGATAAAGGAAATTATGACTATCATCCGATCAATGAAGTAAAAATATCGGGGATTAAAGAAGACCCTTACGAAATATTGCGCTGGGATACCTTGAAAATTCCGGTTACTTTAGAAAATAGCCTGAATGAGAAAGCTAAATTGATTTATGCCTGGTATCTGGATCAGAAAAAGATTGCGGAAACCGAAGATCTTTGTTATGTTGTATCGGATAAGGCTAAAAAATATCAGGCTCGTATGGAAGTTACTTTGCCGGAAGATGATAGTGTCCGTTTTTTTGCTGATTTTGAGGTTCAGGTTTTCTCACCCTATTCAAAAGGACTATTGTTATTGAGTGATTATGAGGATTATCCGGAAGTTTCTTTTATGAGCACATTGAATAATCCGACTAATAAAATCATGCGGGATGTGTATAGTTTGGAGAATAAGAGAGAGTTGAAGGGGAAGGCCTTAGCAATAGAGCAGTCCGATGAATACTCTTATGGTGGAACTGTTTTTGTACATACTTCAGCTTCCTCTCATGAGTTGGATCCTGTACTATTTAAAGAGATTGCCTTGTTCGACGAAAATTCATTTACCGGGCCTGCCCAGGAATATGATATGGTGTATTGCCGGTTTGAAGATGCGATTACCGAATTCGGAGGGGCTATCGGTAAAGATGGGATTATTTATCCTAAACAGGCCCGTCAAAACCGTTATATGGCTTCTTCTTTAAAACCGATCCACGTCGAAGGAGATGCAGAAAGATTGGTGGACTATCGGTTGTCTCCGATGCTTTTGAATACCCGGAATTCTACTTTGGGGTATGATAATCTGTCGGGGCGGTTTATGTATTTTATGAATAGTTACGATATCCCTTCTTATGATGAAAATCAGTATGATGAAGTTCGGATATCGGAGACTTATATCGGACTTCCCTGGCTGGGATGGGGAAAAAATATGTCTGGCGGAACATATCAGTTCAGTTCTTTATTTTATGATCCGGTTACTGATCGGGCTGCACTGGCCCGGGCCCATACCGCTACAGGAAAATTGAAAGGACAGGATTCGCTGGTTTTTCTGTCCGGTCATCATTTAGCCGAAGGGTCGGTTATGGCCGTTAATTCCGGTATCAATTGGTTGTATTATTCGGATGGAGGCCGTCAGCTTTATGTGTTGAATTTATCGGATCCTGATTTTAAGTTTCCTTCTATCCCTTTCGAATGTGCTTTACCGGATAATTGCCGGATAACGATGCTGAAAGTATCTGTCGATAATTTGGCCTTGTTTGTCGGAGTGGAGACAGACAGACCGGAGAAATACAAAGGAGATGTGTATAAGATAAATGCAAAAGACGGGACAATTCTCGAACATTATCAGCGTTTCGGCGGGACACCGGTGGATATGGTCGAAAAGAAATCTGTCGAATATGATGTCGAGGAGTGAGGGGTAGGAGGTAAAAAATGAAAAAACGGTAAAATTTTAAGAAATGAAGCAAGTTTATTTTATCATAGCAATGCTGTGTGGATTGGCCTTGGGTGGGCAGGCACAGGGAATACGCTTTGCAGAAGGAAGTTGGAAAGAACTGTTGGAAACAGCGAAAAAGGAAGGAAAATTGATCTTTGTGGATTGTTATACGGAATGGTGCCAGCCTTGTAAGCAAATGGAACAGCAGGTTTTTCTGTCGGAAAAAGTGGAGAAGTTTTACAATGAGCATTTTATAAATGTGAAGATGGATATGGAAAAAGGAGAGGGACCGGTGATTTTGAATACTTATAAAATCAATGCCTTCCCGACCCTTTTGTTTGTCAATGGCGAAGGTGGTGAAGTTTACCGGATTGTAGGCAGCAAAAAGGAAGCGGAATTGTTGCAGGTAGGTGCTGATGCATTGGCTTCGAAAACCGTTTATCCGGTCAATCCGCAGGCTCAGCAGCAAATCGCTTTGATCGGACGCGAAATACCTGATTTTTGTTATCGCGATTCGACTGGCAAAGAAGTGAAGTTTTCTTCTTTCTGGGGAAATTATGTGTACGTGGATATGTGGGCCACCTGGTGCCGGCCTTGTTGTGAGGAGATTCCTTATATGGGCGAATTGGAAAAGAAATTTCACGGTAAGAAAATCTGTTTTGTCAGTCTTTCCTGTGATAAGGATTTACAGGCCTGGAAGAAGAAACTCAGAACCGACCGGATGGGAGGGATTCAATTGAATTGTGGAGGCGATCCTGCATTTATGAAATTTTTCGGTATTCAGGGAATCCCCCATTTTATTTTGCTCGATCCTGAAGGGAAAGTCGTAAATCCGAATATGAGCCGCCCTTCACAGGAGATAACGGTGGAAACTTTAAGCAGGCTCAAAGGAATTTGAGACTACTTTACAAGTCTTGATCGGTGATTTCTTTCAGCATATCGATGGGCGGAATTACGGTTTGGATAAAAAATCGTTTTTTAGCCGGCCGGTGTCTGAAAGGAATACAGATTACTGCAAGGGATATACCTTTAAAACCGATAAAGCAGGCCGATATTTCCTCCGATATTCAGCATTTTGTTGAAACCGATGTTACCTTGGGTATATTCGTTGTACTCATATGCATCGTCGATTCGGGGGACATAATCGGCCCTCACTTTCAGGTCCATCCATACCTTGTCCGAGAGTTGAAACAAGAGACCGCCATGAAGCCCCACTCCCGGTGAAAACAGAAACAGGTGTTTTGAAAAAGAAAGGGAGGCAGAATAACCGGTATATTGGCGTCCTACATCGAGCTGGGAGAAATACCCCCCGAACTGAATGCCCAGATAAGGCAAAGTGGTTCTGTTCCATGTCGGGACATAAAAGGTCGCTTCGAGCAGGACCGGGATCAGGTGGTATTTATATTTTTGGGAGACATCGTCTTTGTTTAGATTGACTTTGGTTTTGAAACCGTAATATCCTGCCTCGAAACCTATACCGATCATCTTGTTAATTAGGTATTTGGCCGATACGTTTCCCCCGATACCGTTTTTCAGGATTTTCCCCATATCGCCTGTCGGGTAAAAATATCCGGCATTGATGCCCGGTAAAAATCCGCGGTCGGGACGGTAGTATTGGCCTTTGGCCAGTGTGATTGTGCAGATCAGACAAAACAGATAGATGATTTTTTTCATAATTCGGCTTCTTTAGTCTGTCGTTCTCCGATGTATTTTTCTATTTCCTGCAGCCGTTCGGTAGCATGTTTGTCGCCGATTTTTATTTCCAACGCTTTTTGATAATAGAATTTGGCAATGGCGTAGGCTTTTTCAGCGTAAGCTTTGTCGGCTTTATCTATATTGGTCTGATAGGCTTTGTCTAAGGCAGCCAGTTGTTCGGCTTCAATCAATCGGTCTGTTTCGGCGATCCGTTCCCTGATGCTCTCTTTGTCGGCCGGTGATAAGGTCAATGCTTTTTGGAAATATACCTTGGCAGAAGCATAGTTTTTCTGTTCCAGATTCTTTTCGGCCAGTGTTTTGTTTTTATTGTATTCGGCCAGTCGGGCTTTGTATTTCGAAGAATGGATGATTTGCTCGATCTCTCCGAGGCGTTTACGGGGATAATCTTCGCCCAGGTTAAGTTGATCGGCTTCGGAATAGCGTAGTTTGGCCGCACTGTAGTTTTCGTTTTTGAATGCCTGGTCGGCTTCGGCTATGATCCCGGTGTATTTGAGTTTTAAAGTGTTGATTCTTTCTTCTTCCTGGCGTTGTTTCTCTGCTTCGTCAGCCTGTTGCTTTTCCAGGGCTGCCAGGGCTTGCTCGGCTTTGCCGATCATATTCCGGGGATAGGCTTCTTCCGATTTTAAGGCCAGTGCCTGCCGATAAGTAGTAATGGCCTGGCGGTATTCCTGGGCTTGATAGGAACGGTCGGCTTGGGCGATTGTTTTTTGATAGGTAGCTTCGGCTTCGGCTAATTGCTGTTGTGTTATAGCTTCCTTTTGGGCGATCTCTGCCAATAACCGGTCGATATTACGGATTTGTTCCTGGGGATAAGGCTCTTTTGTCTTGATTTGTTTGGCTGAGGCATACTTTTCTTTAGCCGCCGGGTACTCTTCCCGGCTGAATAAGCTGTCGGCCGCAGCGAGCAGTTCGTTTTGAGGTTCGACACTCTTTCGGGCTTCTTCCAGTTTTGCTTGTTCCTGAGCTTCCGCAATTTTTTGTTTCACCTCTTTGTTGCCGGGCTTCATATTTTGAGCCAGGGTCCAGCTGTCGATGGCTGCCTGCCAGGCTTTCCGGCCGAACGATTCCAGTCCTTTATTGAATAGTTCGGCAAATTTCCGTTCCTGTTCGATGGCGGCGGCATCCCGGGCAGCTAATTGTTTTTTTACAGCTTGTTCGGTTTGGGCGATCCGGTCTTTGATTTTATCTGAATACGATTTGTCGAACGTAAAATCGTCCAGTTCGGCCTGATAGGTCAGTATGGCAATAGGCTGATCGAATATGGATAGATCGATTTTTTCGACACTTGGCAACAGATTGATGATCAACTTGACGGGAGGAAAATCGGGGTTGTTTTCAATGCTTTCTTCCGGTACTTCGGTGTTGATGCTGATAATTTTGGTGATATAACCTGTTTTTTCGAAAGAAATTTTGTAGTCGGCATCGAAGGCGAGTTTCAAATCGAAATGTCCTTTTTTATTCAGCACCTGTTCGTCGAGCTTATTCCCGTTTTTGATTACGACAACCCGCGTTCCTTCCGGGCTGTTATTTGCAATAGCGACGTTGCCGTTGATAGCTAAATGCTGGGCTACGACAAACGGAGAAGACAATAGAATGCCAAGGAGTATAAGCAAGTTTTTCATGTCGGGATCGAATTATTCCACAGTGAGGAATGCTACACATACTCCTGCAAAAATAATAAAAAAGAAAGAAAAAAGCCCCGTTACCGGGGCTTTCTGTTATTTTTTCAGTTTCAACTGAGCTCTTTCGATATATTTTTCAATATCCCGGCCTTCAGGCGATGCCGGATATTCCTGTTCGATTTGCTCGTAGACTTTTAAAGCTCCGCTGTAGTCGTTGGATTTCTCTAAGGCTAAGCCGTTTTTCATCAGGAAAGTAGGAGTTGAAAAATCGTTCGTTTTAGAAGCTGCAGCCTTTTTGTAATTTTCAGCAGCTTTCCGGTATTCTCCTAATTGCATATAAGCATCTCCGATATTGGCTTTAGCTAAGTTGGACAATAATAAATCGTCCGAAGAGAATTTTTCCAGATATTGGATGGCATTCTGATATTCGCCCATATATAAATAAGACAATCCGGCATAATATTTTGCCAGATTACCGCTGGGAGTCGAGCTGTATTTGTCTGCTATTTCGATAAACCCCAGCACATTACCGTCTCCGTTCAGGGCCAGATTGAAAGAATCTTTTTCGAAATAGTTTTGCGCTCCGAAAATCTGGTTGGCAGCTTCTTGGGCATGTGGTTCAGCAATGAATCTGTTGTATCCGAAATATCCGGCAATAATCACTACCAGAACAAGGACGACATTCACAATCATTTTTTGATTTTTTTCAATAAATTGTTCACCACTGGTCAGGGCCTCTTCCAAGTGCTCGAAACCATCCTCGCGTTTTTTCTGTTCTTTTGACATATCTGTAATGTTATAAAGGTTACCGTGTTAACACCTACCGGCTATGCCCGGTTTTACATTATTCTTAATAGCCTGCAAAATTAGCTTTTTTAATTGAAAATCGAAATATCCGGCAGTTTTTTTTCGATCGACTTTAAATAAGCCATTGATTTGGGCGTGTTTTAGGTGAAAAAGACTAATTTTGTCCTGAATTATGAATGCCGGATAAGGAATAGCTTGTTAAATGACACTGAAGGAGTTAAATATCATCAACTTTAAAAATATCGCAGAGGCGACCCTGACTTTTACTTCCGGTTTCAATTGTTTCGTCGGAAATAATGGGGTTGGAAAGACCAATGTCCTGGATGCTATTTATCACCTTTCCATGTGTAAAAGTTATTTTAACCTGCCTGATCTGCAGAATATCCGGCACGAAGAACCTTTTTTCGTTGTGCAGGGAAAATACGAACGCGGGGGAGAAGAACTGACGGTTTATTGTGGAGTGAAACGGGGGCAAAAAAAAGTGTTTAAGAAAAATCAGAAAGCTTATGATAAGTTGTCCGAACATATCGGACTGATCCCTTTAGTAATGATCTCACCCGAAGATTTTATCCTGATCGACGGAGGAAGTGAGGAGAGACGCAAGTTGGTGGACGGTATTATCAGCCAGTGCGACCGGGTTTACCTGCATCGGCTGATTCGTTATAATAAAGCACTTACTCAGCGGAATATGCTGTTGAAATCGGCTGCCGGTAAATTTCTCGATCCTGAAATGCTGGAAGTATGGAACGAGCAATTGGCCGAACATGGAGAAGCGATCCGCCAAAAAAGGATCGCATTTCTGAAGGAATTCCGGTCGGTATTTCAGACTTATTACGAACGGTTGTCTCTGGGGCGGGAAGAAGTATGTCTGGAATACAAACCTTCGGTAAAAGAGGGTAATTTCCTGACGGCTTTGAAACAGGCTGCCGACCGCGACCGATTGTTGACTTACACGACTGTCGGTATTCACCGGGATGATCTGGTTCTGAATATCGGTGACTATGCGGTTCGTAAAATCGGTTCGCAGGGACAGAAAAAGACTTTCCTGATTGCCTTGAAATTAGCACAATACCATTGGTTACACCAGATGAGTGAGGTGAAACCGCTCTTGCTCCTCGATGATATTTTCGATAAACTGGATGCCGACCGGGTAGAACAAATCGTGAAAATCGTAGGAGGAGAGATGTTCGGACAGGTCTTTATCACAGACACCAATCGCGGGCATA
>ENA-OOZQ01001601-OOZQ01001601.1-human-gut-metagenome-genome-assembly--contig:-NODE-1601-length-13346-cov-3.028967_pt1 | contig 13346 bp, 6 predicted proteins | sample MGYA00241188_ERZ501399 | MGnify/ENA primary metagenome ERZ501399 (study PRJEB25962, sample SAMEA2042658) | human gut metagenome | biome: human gut; feature: human-associated habitat; material: faeces... | reverse complement strand
CACATCCAGATGCGTGTAAATTCGTTCTGTCAGGGACATAGCGCCGGAATGACCGACAATTTTTTTGATGGTCGTCTGATCGACATGTGCTTCGGCGAGCAGGGAAATCGTGGTGTGCCGGCAGCAGTGAGGTGTATGATCGATGTGCAGACGAAACATCAGGGGTTGGAAAACATTGTGGTAATACATATAATAGGTAAAATGCTGGCTGTCCAGAGTATGGATGAGATATTCACAATCGGAACAGTCATGAAGCCAGCGCTGGTAAAAGGGGAGTACTTTGTCAGCAATCGGAACTTTTCGAATGCCGTTTTCGGTTTTGCTGTCAATGACATCAAAATATTGTTCGGACAGATGAACATTTTCTTTCTTCAGATCCAAAAGCTCTGAGACACGGACCCCATTGTATATCAGCATGAGGACTGTCTGGCAATAGGGATCGTTTTTGTGTTTCCACAGGAGAGCAATTTCAGAAGTGGAAAAACAGCTTCGTATGTTTTTATTTGGATTCCGGTCTTTGTATTTCGAGATATTTACATAGGCAGAATAATCTTTTGAGACAATTTCGTGTTTCATGGCATAAGAATAGAGCTGGTTAAAGAGAACACGGATTTTTTTCAGGGTAGGATAGTTTTTGCCACAGTGATCAATCACCTGCTGTAAATCATTGAGTCTCAAATTGTGAAATGGCATATCAGCAATGTTTTCACAAGTGGCATAGGCTGCCCGATAGCCTTTGATGTTGGAGTGGGAGATGGTAGGAAACTTTTCTTCGGACCATCGGAGATAAATTTCCCGGAAGGTTAATTTCAGCGTTTCCCCATCGATGGGATAATTGTTGTAACGTGCCAGAATCTGCAGAGCTTCTGACCGGGTAGGAGCGTAGCCCAGAATCTGATAGTGCTGGATGCGCTTTCCAGTGATGTCATTGATGTGCCAGCCCGTAGTGATGCGTGCTGCGTAGGGTCTTCTTCTGTTGCCGGAGAGTTTTACGACTCCGCCGTATCCGTTTGGTAATCTCATTTTTCTTCCTTTCGTGTGTAAAAATTTATATTATCGTGTCAATCATACACATTTATTTGTTAAATTTTTAAGTAACACACAAGTAACAAAAAAGTGTTTTTACCTATATAAAAAGAAAAATAAAATCGACATGCCGGAATGATTGAAAAAAAACGAAATTTGGGGTATGATTATAGGCAATGAAACATAAGGAGAAAATAATCTTGAATACGAATGGAAACAAAAACACGTTAAAAGCAAATAAGATATTGATTCCCATTATTTTGTTGATCGGATTTATTCCAATCATTGTGCATTCTTTTGTTTATGATACAAATCTGGCACAGTTTGACTGGTATCCGGAGAGTGCAGCAAAGCAGACGGACTTCTTTTTTGCATGGAAGATGATTGCGATCATCCTTGTGGGAGTTGTAATGCTCGCAATTTTACTGATCCGGTATTTGAATAAAAAGGAGTTTGCATTTGAAAATTCCTTTTATTTTCTGATGGTGTATGCATTGTTTGTTGCAATGTCTGCCCTGTTTTCCAGTCACAAATACTGGGTGGCACATGGTACATATGAACTTTTTGAGCCTGTATGGGTTGTATTTGTCTATATGATACTGTGTTATTATGTCTATAATTATGTACAGGAAGAAAAACAGATAGAGGTAATCCTGCGCTGGTCCGGCATTGGAATCGCAATTGTTACTCTGATTGGATTTTTCCAGGTCTTTGGATTGGATTATTTTAAGACATCTCTGGGCAAACATCTGATGACGGACACAAGCTGGTGGAACCAGTTAGATAAGATTTCCTTTAATTTCGCAGATAAGACTGCGTATACGACACTTTACAATCCTAACTTTTTGTCATTTTATTTTGGCATGCTGATACCATTGCTGGTCTGCCTGTTTATTGGGGCGAAAAAGATGTGGCATCGTCTTGTAATCGCGGTTGCAGAGATTTTTTGCATTGTAGCACTGGTTGGTAGCAGAAGTTCTTCCGGATTTATTGCACTGGCAATTGGTGCTGTGATTCTCGCATTGGTTTTACTCAGTCGGAAGAAAAAATTATTTGCAGCCGGGATTGTTGTAGTTGTCATTGGAGTGATTGCAGCAGGAGTGCTGGCAAATACGACAGGCATCGGTCAAACTCTTAAAAAGACGGTTGTTGGAACCTATCATATGAAAGATCAGTTCTCTTTAAACGATATCAAAACAAACACAGATGATGTGGAACTTGATATCTGGAACAATCCTCTGTATGTGTCCTATGATCTGGGGAGCGACGGTGTAATCACCGTGGTATGCAAAGATGCAGATGGTCAGGAGATTCAGACAACAGAGGTAGATCAGGAAAATCATATTTTGGCCCTCAATGATGAACGGTTTGCAAATATACAGATTCAGCCGATCATGTTTACCGATAATACAGCAGGAATAAAGATGATCATAGATGGTGTCGAATGGGATTTCTCAAAAAATGATACGGACGGATATGAATATCTCAATCCTGCAGGAAAACTGGTAAAGTTTGAAAATCCAAAAGTTTCAACACTGTTTTTGGATGATGCAATGAGCAATCGAGGACATATCTGGAATAAAACGATTCCGCTTCTTGGAAAGCATGCTTTTATGGGGAGTGGAGCAAATACCTATATGTTTGAAGTGCCACAGGAAGATTATATCAGTCAGAACTATGTTTATGGAGCAAACAGCTATGACGTAAAAGCCCATAGCTGGTATCTGCAGCAGTGGGTAGAAACCGGATTACTCGGTACCCTGGCACTTCTGGTATTTCTGTTCTGGTATCTGGTACAGTCGGTACGCATTTACCGCAGAGTCGATCTACACGAGAGTATCAGCTGGGTTGGATTTGGATTATTTGCGGCAGTGCTGGTGTACATGATTGCAGGTATCGCAAACGATTCTAATGTATGTACCGCTCCGGTATTCTGGGGTATGCTTGGTCTGGGACTTGCAGTGAACCGGATGCTCGTAAAGAAAGAAAATCTCTTTGTTAAAGAAACGGTTTCTGTAGAAAGTGATACTGTCTTAAAACAGAGTGTTCCAAAAGCAGCAGAGAGTGCAAAAGCAGATACCGCGCAGACGGTACAGAATACTCAAGGGGTTGGAGTGACAGAATCCTCAGTCAAGAAAAAATCATCGAAAAAACAATCGAGAAAACAGAGAAAGAATCAAAAATAACAGATTGAAATTATGAAAAAAATCATTCAAGATAAACAATTACTGATCAGACGGATTTTTCTGATGTGCTACGACGTGCTTGCAGTGTTTGCTGCAAGCATAGTTGCGTTATTGATTCGGTTTGATCTGAATATCAAAAGCGTACCGTTTCAATATATGGATGAAGTGTGGAGAGCACTTCCTTTTATGATAATTGTTACACTGATCATTTTCTGGATGCTCCGGCTGTATTCCAGTCTCTGGAGCTATGCGGGAGCACTGGAAATGATGTATGTGGTTTCAGCATGTATTCTGGATACCGTTGTTGTGACAGTGCTGATATTGCTTCGGAACTGGGGGGATATGTACCCGGTGCCAAGAAGCTTTTACATTCTGTATGGATTGTTTCTGTTTGTATTTGTCATGGGATGCAGATATTCTTACCGCGGACTGCGTGTGCTTCGCAATATGCGCAGAGCCGGCGTGTACAGACGGAATGTACTTGTGATCGGAGCAGGGGATGCAGGAAACCAGATCATCAAAGAAATCAACAACAGCCGCTATGTGAAAAAGAAGGTTGTTGGTGTGATTGATGATGACCGGAACAAGATCGGCAATTATATTCATGGAGCGAAAGTCGTAGGAGATCGGAGCGATATTCTGGAAAAAGTCGAAGAACTGCATGTGCATGAGATCATCATTGCCATGCCATCGGCCACGCAGAAACAGATCAAGGGGATTCTTGATATCTGCAAAGAAACCGGATGCACATTGAAACGTCTGCCCGGCATTTACCAGCTTGTAAACGGTGATGTCAGCGTCAGCAAATTAAAAGATGTAGATGTCAATGATCTTCTTGGGCGGGATCCGGTGACGGTTGATCTGCAGTCCATCATGGATTATGTTTCTGAAAAAATCATAATGGTTACAGGGGGCGGTGGCTCTATCGGAAGCGAGCTTTGCCGACAGATAGCAGGTCATGAGCCTAAACAGCTTATCATATTTGACATTTATGAAAACAATGCTTATGAAATAGAGCAGGAGCTTAAACGTAAATATGGCAGTAAACTCAATCTTGTGACGCTTATCGGCTCTGTTCGTGACAGCAGACGTATCAATGACGTTTTTGAAAAATACAAGCCTGATATCGTTTATCACGCTGCAGCACATAAGCACGTTCCGCTTATGGAAACAAGCCCTAATGAAGCTATCAAAAATAATGTTGTTGGTACATACAAGACAGCCTATGCCGCTTTGAAGCATGGCACAAAGAGGTTTGTGCTTATAAGCACCGATAAGGCTGTAAACCCTACTAATATTATGGGTGCAAGTAAAAGACTTTGCGAAATGGTCATCCAGAGCATGGACGCTATCAGCAAGGCAGGCAGAACAGATCTTCTACCTATGCTCCATGCACACGTTGATGAAATGACAGACGGTATGCTTGAGAACGATCCGATAGACGAGATAGCTGTTGATAATATAGAGAGCAGTGAAGCGGTTAAGATCGAAAGCGTTGGCAATAAGGACAGAAATGGCACACAGTTTGTTGCAGTTCGTTTTGGAAACGTTCTTGGAAGCAACGGCTCTGTAATCCCACTGTTCAAAAAGCAGATAGAAGCAGGCGGTCCTGTTACTGTTACTCACCCTGATATCATAAGATATTTCATGACTATACCTGAGGCTGTGAGCCTTGTTCTTCAGGCAGGCACATACGCATGGGGCGGCGAGATATTTGTCCTTGATATGGGTACGCCTGTGAAGATAGACACACTTGCGAGAAATCTTATCAGACTTTCAGGATATAAGCCTGATGTAGATATTAAAATAGTTTACTCAGGTCTGCGTCCTGGCGAGAAGCTTTTTGAGGAGAAGCTTATGGCAGAGGAGGGTATGATGAAAACGGATAATGAGCTTATCCATATCGGAAAGCCTATACCGTTTGACACAGAAACGTTCCTCGGTCAGCTTGGAGAGCTTGCTCGTGCAAGCTATAACAATGACGAAAATATCGTTGAAATGGTCGAAAAGATCGTTCCAACATTCAGTCCTGTAGGTGATAAACCAACAGGTAATGAAAAATATGGCAGAAACGATGTTGCAGTTTCTGCGGCAAAATAATAAAAGATCCATATTTCAGCACTGCGGGGATTTCTGCGGTGCTGTTTTTATGCCTAAAATTTCACACTTTTTCTTGATGCTACTTGAAAAAAGGCTGTTTATGTGGTATAATAAATGATGAATGTAAATTTGCGTAAAGGACTATTTCTATATGAAAAAATGGAGAATAAACAGACCTGACCCTGTGAAAACTGCAGAGTTTATGAACAAGTGTGACTTGAAAAGCCTTACCCTTGACGTCATGACTTCAAGGGGTTTCACTGACTTTGACAGCCTTGCTGATTTTTTTAAAGGAGAAGAACTTAGTGATCCTTTTCTTATAAAGGATATGGCTATAGCCGCCGAGGTGATAAACAAGGCGGTTGATCAGTATGATCTTATTTGTATTTACGGTGACTATGACTGCGATGGAGTTACGTCCACCACTATACTTTACAACTATCTTGAAAGCATGGGCGCAAACATTATGTACTATATTCCTGAGCGTGAGGCTGGATATGGCATGAACATGGAAGCTATTGAAATGCTTGCAGAAAAGGGTGTTAAGCTTATCGTCACTGTGGATAACGGCATTTCCGCGGTTGAGGAAGCTGAGCGTATTGCTGAGCTTGATATGGAACTTGTTATCACAGATCACCACCAGCCGCCTGAGAAGCTTCCGAGGGCAAGGGCTATTGTTAATCCGCATCGTGCAGATTGTCCTTCGTCATACAAAGACCTTGCAGGAGTTGGTGTAGCTTTCAAGCTTTGTGCTGCACTTGACGGCGGCAGTTACGACACTGTTATGGAACAGTATGCCGACATTTGTGCTATCGGTACAGTTGCGGACGTTGTGCCACTCACAGGGGAAAACAGAACTATTGTCAAGCGTGGTCTTGAATATCTTGCAAACACCGAAATATTGGGACTAAACTATCTTATAGATAAAGCAAAGCTTGATAGAAATGCTCTTGACTCAACAGGCATTGCTTTTAGGATTGCCCCTGTCATAAACGCTTCGGGCAGATTTGGCTCACCACTTACAGCGGTAAAAACGCTTCTCAGCGAAGACCCGGAGGACGCTGAGAATTATGTTGACACTCTTTTAAATCTTAACGCCCAGCGCAAGCAGACGGAAACAGAGATAATGACAGAAATAGTAAACTATATAAACGCTCACCCTGAAACTCTTGACCATAGAGTGCTTGTGCTTTCAGGCAAGGGCTGGCATCACGGAGTTATTGGCATTGTTTCTTCACGCATTTTGGAATTTTACGGAAAGCCGAATGTTATAATCTCCATTGATGATGATGGAAACGCACGAGGCTCTGCGAGAAGCGTAAAGGGCTTCAATATATTCAAGTGTTTTCAGCATTGCGGAGAGCTGCTTGATAAATTTGGTGGACATGAGTGTGCAGGAGGTCTGTCGCTGAAGGCTGAGAACATTGAAAAGTTCACTCAAATGGTGTATGAATACAGCGATCCTATGGAGAAATTCCCTAGCGTTGAGCTTATAGCGGATAAGCTTCTTATGCCGCAGGATATCAACCTTGATAATGTAAAGGGTCTTGCCGCAATGGAGCCTTTTGGTGCAGAGAACCCTGTTCCAGTTTTTGCAATGCTTGGAGTAAGAGTAGATAAGATAATACCGCTGTCACAGGGCAAGCATACAAAGATCGAGTTTTCATACGGAAGCTATAGAGGACAGGCTCTTATTTTCTCCCTTGCACCTGAAAAAGCTTGTTTCGCAGTTGGCGATAAGCTTGATATGCTCGTGGAGCTTGGAATAAATGTGTTCAATAACCGTGAGTCCATATCCATAAGAGTTATCGATCATAGATTGAGTGGAGTAAAACAGGAAAGATATTTTGCGGCAAAGGATTGTTATGAAAAACTCATGCGCGGGGAACAGCTTCCTGCAAGTTTTATAAGAAAAATAATCCCGACAAGGCAGGAGCTTATCGGCGTATATAAATACATAAGTGCAGTTAAGAATATTACGTTGGATAATCTTTTCATGAAAATATCAGGCGACAGTATGAATTATTGCAAACTGCATATTTGCGTTGATATTTTCCGTGATAAGGGTCTTATTGAGTTCAGCCCCGCAACTATGAAAATAAGCTACGTTGTGCCGAAACAAAAGGTAAATCTTGAGGACTCTGAAACTCTTGTTAAGCTGAATGAAATGCTTGGAAAGGCAGGTAACTAAAATGTCAGATAAAGAGAATATTTTGCTTGATCCTGCTGAAATGGATAAGATAGAAAATATACCTGAGATAAAAACTGTCAGTGAAGAAGATCTTCCTGCCGAATCCGAGGTTAAAGAGCAGTTTGAAGAAAAGCCTGCTCCTACGGCTTCGCCTGACTATACCGACGCTGTGCCTGAAGCTTCAAAGCCTGAGCATATAGGTGAGAGGTCGGTGTGTTCTATTGATGCACTTATTCAGAAAATACTTGATGGCGAGAGGCAGTACGATCTGTCAAAAATCGTTTCCGCCTATGAACTTGCTGAAAAGTATCATCACAATCAGAAAAGAGAGTCTGGCGAGCCGTATATAACCCACCCTCTGTCTGTTGCATATATTCTTTTGGAGCTTGGCATGGATACTGATACTATTTGTGCAGCACTTCTTCATGACGTTGTGGAGGACACTCCATGCACTCTTGAAGAATTACAGAAGAATTTTGGCTCAGACGTTGCAATGCTTGTAAATGGCGTTACAAAGCTGAAAAAGGTAGAAACTTTCACCAAAGACGAGCAGAAAGCTGAGAATATCAGAAAAATTCTTCTTGCAATGAGCGAGGATATTCGTGTTATTATCATAAAACTTGCAGATAGACTTCACAATATGCGTACTCTTAATTATTGCAAAGATTCAAAACGCAGAACTATCGCCCATGAAACAATGAACATCTATGCACCGATAGCTCACCGCCTTGGAATACGCTCAATTAAAGATGAATTTGAAGATCTTGCTTTTTACTATCTTGATCCATATGCTTATGCCGAGATAGACGAGCAAATGCAGCTCAGAAAGGGCAGCCGTGAACAGCTTGTTGAAAACATCAAGCACAAGATACATGACAGGCTTGAAAAGGATTTTGACCCTGTTCCCCTTATCGAGGGTCGAGTTAAAAGCAATTATGGTATTTATAAAAAAGTATATCGTGACGGCAAGGAGATAGACCAGATATATGATCGCTATGCCGTAAGAATTATCGTCAATACAGTTACCGAGTGCTATAACGTACTTGGCATAATCCACGATATGTTCAGACCTATCCCAAACAGATTTAAGGATTATATTTCCACGCCTAAGGCTAATATGTATCAATCTCTTCACACAACTGTTATCGGCAGAGAGGGAATACCTTTCGAGGTTCAGATAAGAACATGGGAAATGCACAGAACGGCTGAATATGGCATCGCAGCTCACTGGAAATATAAAGAGGGCGTAAGGGGTAGCTCAAAGGACGATCAGCGCCTTGCATGGATAAGACAGATAATCGAGTCACAGCAGGAGTCAAACGACGTTGAGGAGATAGTAAGGGCTATCAAAAATGACCTTGCCCCTGAGGACGTTTTTGCTTTCACTCCAAAGGGCGATATGATAACACTGCCTGTCGGATCAACTGTTATCGACTTTGCTTACGCTATCCACACACAGGTGGGTCATAAGATGTGCGGCGCAAAGGTAGACAAGAAAATGGTGTCTTATGATTATCAGATAAAAACAGGCGAGATAATCGAGATACTTACTACCAACGTTGAAGGTCATGGCCCAAGCCGTTCATGGCTTAATATCTGCAAGACCAATGAAGCCAAATCAAAGATACGTTCATGGTTCAAAAAGGAAAGACGAGAGGAAAATATCTTTGAGGGCAGAAATGCTCTTGAAAGAGAGTTCCGCAGAAATAATATAAGAGTGCCTGAGGAAGAACTTGAGGACTTTCTCAAAATGGATATGCACAGACACAGCTGTGATACCCTTGACGACTTCTTTGCAGCTATCGGCTATGGTGGAGTTCAGCTTTCAAAGGTGATGCAAAGGCTGAAATCTGAGTATAATAAGAAATATGGTGAAAAGGCTCAGCCTGATACTTCTGACCTTGAAAATAAGATAAAGACTTCTAAAAATTCCACCGGTGTTATCGTTGACGGCATCGACAACTGCGCTATCAAGTTTGCACAGTGCTGTAATCCGCTTCCAGGTGACGAAATAGTCGGCTTTATCACGAGAGGTCACGGCATATCCGTGCATAAAAAGGATTGCGTGAACTATCTTTCGCAGAAAGATGATCCTGAAAATGCCGCTCGTTGGATAAATGTTAAGTGGGAAAGTTCTGAAAAGCATACTGGCTATTTCAAGTGTACTTTGGATATTGTTGCGGTTGACAGAATAGGTCTGCTGGCAGACGTTTCGTCAGCGCTTGCAATGATCAATATTTTTATCTATGAGTCAACCTCAAGGGAACTGAAAAACGGCAATGCAATGCTTTCCGTAACTGTCAGCATTGCAGGAATGGAACAGCTCAACAATGTTATAAACAAGCTTCAGAAAATAAAGAACGTTATTTCTGTTGAAAGAAGCGGTAAATAAGAAAGGACATATAATGAAAATATATAGGCTCAAACCATTGAGTGTTTGTGAAACGAACAGCTATATTGTTGCAAGCGAAGAAAATAACTGCGTTCTTATCGATGCACCTGCCGACCCCGATTATATTCTCGGTGAGATAGAGAGTCACGGTCTTACGCTTAAAAAGATCTTTCTTACCCACGGTCATTTTGACCATATCGGTGCTGTGGCTGACCTTGTAGACAGGACAGGCTGCGAGGTGTATATCCACATTATGGATAAGCCTAAGCTTACAGATGACGCAGGAATGCTTGCTAATCTTTTCAGAATAAGAGGACACAGAAATTACACAGGCAAGGTCAATGTGTTTACAGAGGACGATATACTAAAGCTTGACGAGCTTGAATTTGACGTATTGGAAACGCCGGGACATACAAGCGGTTCTGTTTGTTTCATATGCGGCATGAATATGTTTTCGGGAGATACCCTATTTTCAAGAAGTGTTGGCAGAACTGACATGCCTGATGGAAGCAGCCCAGCCCTCATGAAGTCGCTTATGAAAATAGCTGACCTTGGTGGAAATCTAACTGTTTATCCTGGTCACATGAATGTCACGACACTTGACGCTGAGAGAAAGTATAACCCATATCTCAGGCAGGCTGCGGAGGCTTTGAAATGACTCTGATATTCAGCGGCAACAATTATAAATATGAGCTTGAGGGAGTAATGAAGCTTTTTATCCCTGCAACGCTCTTTACCCACGTTTTTTCTGACAGCATAGATACAGAGGACGATTATGTGTTCGCTCAGAAAAAGGATAACGCTGACAATGTTTGTTTGAGCGTTAAGGTGAGATATGACGGCAAGACTTGCGAAAAAGAGGAGTTTGTGCATTTTGAAAGCGACATGGAACTTTCGCTTTCAAGACTTCTTTTTAAGGCAATGAGCGAGATAACAGGCATTGTGCCGAAATGGGGCGTTATAACGGGAATAAGACCTGTGAAGCGTGTGAATGATATGCTCAGTGAGGGCATGAACAAGGCGGAGATATTTAAAGCCATGGAGAGCAGATATCTTTGCAGCGAAGAAAAGTGCGATATTGCATACAAAACTGCTATAACCCAGAAGCCTGTCCTTGATGAGCTTGAAAAGGACAGCTTTAGTCTTTATGTGTCAGTGCCGTTTTGTCCCACAAGATGCTCCTACTGTTCTTTTGTTTCGCAATCTATCGAGGGCTGTATGAAGCTTATCCCTGAGTATGTGAACAAGCTGTGTGAGGAGATAGTTTATACTGCGAAGATAACGGAAAAGCTTGGTTTGAAGCTTGACACCGTATATTTTGGCGGCGGCACTCCTACCACGCTCACTGCTGCTCAGCTTGACAGAGTTATGAAAGTCATTGCAAACAACTTTGATATGTCAACTGTCCGTGAATACACTGTTGAAGCGGGAAGACCTGACACCATAACTGAAGAAAAGCTGAAGGTGCTTAAAGCAAACGGCTGTGGCAGAGTATCTATAAATCCACAGACTTTGAATGACAGCGTTCTTGAGGCTATTGGCAGAAAGCACACAACTGCACAGTTTTTTGACAGCTTTGACCTTGCACGAAAAGTTGGTTTTGACTCTATAAATACTGATATAATCGCAGGTCTGCCAACAGACACAGTGGAGAGCTTTGAGAATACCATTGATAAGCTTATCGAGCTTGCTCCTGAGAATATCACTGTACACACACTTTCCATAAAGCGTGCGGCTAGGCTAAATCACAGTGGTGACAGGGAAGTACTGAAAAATCCAGCCGATAAAATGGTAGAGTATGCCACAAAAAGACTTCTTGAAAGCGGCTATCTGCCTTATTATCTCTACAGACAGAAGAATATGCTTGAAAATCTTGAAAATATAGGCTGGACAAAGCAGGGTCACGAGAGTTTGTATAATATCTATATAATGGAAGAGGTTCAGACCATACTTGCAATGGGTGCAGGTGGCTCGACAAAGCTTGTTGACAAAGAGGGCGGACGTTTGGAGCGTGTGTTCAATTACAAATTTCCGCTGGAATACAATAAGCATTTTGAGCTTATGCTTAAGCGAAAAAATGAGATAGAGGAATTTTATGCTAAAGAAAAATGAGATTATCAGGCTTGAAATAAGCGGTATGACAAATGAGGGCAACGGAGTAGGAAAGCACGAGGGCATTGCTGTTTTCGTGCCTTTTACTGTTATTGGCGACGTTATCGAATGCAGGATAGTCAAGATCTGCAAAACGTATTGCTATGGCATTATCGAAAATATTGTAAGTGGTTCGGTTGAAAGAACGAAGAACGATTGCCCTGTTTATTCAAGGTGTGGCGGTTGTTGTTTTCGTCACATGAGCTATGAGGAAGAATGCCGTGTAAAAGAGCAGTTCATAAAGGATTCATTTGAGCGTATCGGTAAGCTTTATCCTGAATATGACAGCTTTGAGGGTTGTAACCAGCTTGTTGGCTATCGCAACAAGGCGCAGTACCCTGTAGCAGAGCAGGACGGCAAGGCAGTTTGCGGATTCTATTCAAGGCGTTCTCATCATGTATGCGATCACACTGATTGTGCATTACAGCCTGCTGTATTCAAGGCAATAGCCGATGAAATAATGGCTTATGTGAACGAGCGTAAGATAAAGGCATACAACGAGGAAACGGGAAGCGGTCTGCTCAGGCATATTTATCTCAGGCGTGGCGAACACTCAGGTGAGATAATGGTCTGTCTTGTTATAACTGACCTTAAAAAGCGTGGCGTATTTGATGTGCTTGTGGGTGAGCTTTGCAAAAAATATGCTGATGTAAAGAGTATAGTTTTCAATGAGAATTGCCGAAAGACCAACTGTATACTCGGACAGAAGCTTGTTACTGCGTATGGAAGCGACACGATACACGATACCATGTGCGGAAATGATATAGAGATATCACCGCTGTCATTTTATCAGGTAAATACAATTCAGGCGGAACGGCTTTATGAAATTGCCGCAGATTATGCTCAGCTGACAGGAAAGGAAACTCTTCTTGATCTTTACTGCGGTGCAGGAACGATTGGTTTGTCAATGAGCCAAAAGGTGAAAAAGCTCATAGGTGTTGAGATAATAGAGTCTGCAATAGACAATGCAAAACGAAATGCCGCAGCAAACAATGTCACAAATGCGGAATTTATATGTGGTGACGCAGGAAAGATAGCAGAGATACTTTACAGCCGTGGCGAGCGACCAGATGTGATAATAGCGGACCCTGCAAGAAAGGGCTGCACTAGGGATGCACTGGAGTACATGGCAAAAATGTCCCCTGACAGGATAGTTATGATTTCCTGCAATCACGCTACTGCTGCTAGGGACTGTGCTGTGCTGGAAGAGTTGGGGTATAAGACGGTCAAGGTCAAGGGCGTGGATCTGTTTGGTAGGACGGGACATGTGGAGACGGTTGTCTTGCTTTCCAAGGGCGAG
>ENA-OOZQ01001600-OOZQ01001600.1-human-gut-metagenome-genome-assembly--contig:-NODE-1600-length-13351-cov-3.924263_pt1 | contig 13351 bp, 8 predicted proteins | sample MGYA00241188_ERZ501399 | MGnify/ENA primary metagenome ERZ501399 (study PRJEB25962, sample SAMEA2042658) | human gut metagenome | biome: human gut; feature: human-associated habitat; material: faeces... | reverse complement strand
ATAAAGGCAATCCCTGCCAGTGCCACGCAAAGGAAGGTGACGATGATGGTGAAAGAGGATATTTTAGGAGATGCACTCATTATTCATTTTTTGTTACAATCCGTATTTATATTCGAACTCGTTCGAAAGGGAAACTCCCGTTTCGAAATCGTGCAACGTCAGTTTTCGGATCTTATAATAGCTCAGCCAGTAGTTCTGTAAAGCCGAAATATAGTTCCGCTGCGCTTCCTGTTGGCGGTTCAGCGACAGAGTAAGACTGTTGATATCCGCTTTTCCGATCATGAAGCGTTGCTTGGTTTCGCTGTAGGCTGTTTCTGCCAGGTCTACCGCTTCTTCGGCACTTCCAATCAGGGCTTGCTGGATATTGAAGTCGCCGACTGTCATAATCACGTCTTCTTCTACTGTCAATTCTTTTTGTTTGGCGGATGTTTCGGTGACAAGCAGGTTGTTCTTGGCAATATTATGCTTCCCTTTTCGTACGCCCCAGTCTACCAACGGGATCGAAACAGACAAAGAGACGATTTCCTGCTGTTGCAGATTTTTGTAGGCGTCCTGTATGTTCTTGGACACTTGGTTGAATCCGACGCTGGCATTGATCTGGGCGTTGAACATCGCTTCTTTCTTGGTTTTGTCTACCTGCTGCTGGGCTTCTAATATTTGCTGGCGCAACTCCAGAAAGGTCGGGTTGTTTGCACGTGCCAATTCGAGTGCTTTGTCGACCGAGATTTCCATATTGCGCGGGCGGCTTGGGAGGCGCAGGCGTATTTCTGTATTCTTGTCGAAGTTCAAGTAAGAGGCGAGGCTGAACATGGCACGTTTCAGGGCGATTTCCGCATTTTTCAACGTGTTGCGTGCGTTTACGGCATCCAATTTCAGTGTCAGCAAATCCGCTTGGCTGATAGAAGCTATCTTATGCCGTTCCTGCCCTGTCCGGTACAGTGTGTCGGTCGTGGTGACATTTTCCTTGGCCAGATCATATTCCACCTGTGCCATTGCCAGAGCGAAGAAATAGGTCGTTGCTTGCTCGCTCATTTGCTCTACATTATATAATAGTTCTTTCTTGACCTTCTCGTATTTCAACGGTTCGATTTTCCGTTCCCATTTAAAAGCGTTATACCCCAATAAGTCTTGCTGGTAGCCGAGGCGGATCGGAACCGATGAGAACTGGTTATAAGTTTGGTCGCCGAAATAGCGCATATAATCCAAGTCTGTATCCAAATAGAATGTACCGCCTAAGAGGTCGAAATTCTGTTCGATCTCCAATTGCCCGCCCGCATAAAACGATTGTTGTTTTCTATATACGTCGATATCAGCCTCCGAGTCATATCGTTGGGTAAAATAACGGCGGTATTGTGCCGGCGTCAGATTTAGGGTAAGGCTTGGCAGACGGCCGGCCTTGTAAGTCCGGTATTCCCAGTAGCCGGCCAGATACATATTTTTGTATCGGAAAGCGTCCAGCGAACTGTCGGCCGCCAGTGTGATAGTTCGTTCCAGCGTCAGTGTGAGCTGCGCTTTTCCTCCGAATACGCATGCAAGCATCAACAACGTGATGACATATCTATAAATGAATTTCCTGTCCATAACTTCCAATTTTCAATTTTCAACATTCAAATTACCAACCTCATGTTTGCGATAAATGAACCAGTATATCAGTGGTATGACAAAAAGGCTGACTGCCGTACCGATCAGCATGGCCGAGATCATGGCGATGGAAAGCGGCTTTTGCAGTTCGCTGCCCATATCGAATGTGAAAAGCAGCGGAACCATTCCGAATATTGTCGTTAATGATGTCATGATGATAGGACGCAGGCGCCGCCGTCCGGCTTCATGTATGGCTTCCATAAGAGGAACCCCTTCTTTGCGTAGTTCGTTGATAGCATCCAGTTTCAGGATGGAGTCGTTGATGATGATACCGCAGGTCACGACGATACCGATGGCACTCATCAGGTTCATGGTATGGCCGCATATCCAGAGCACCAGCAAGGAGGCTGCCACATCGATCGGAATTTCAAGCAGCACGATGAGCGGCTGCAGGAAACTTTCAAACTGGGCTGCCAGGATGAAATACATCAGCAGGATCGAAATGAACAAAATCACGACCAGCTCGTTCAGCATCTGCCGGTTGGAAAAGAAACTTCCTGAAAAATCGATATCCCAGTCAGTATCGATTTCTTTTTTTACATTTTCCATCAACTGTTCGGCATTGTCTATATCATAGAAACTGAATGGAATGTATTCTCCGTTCTTTCCTGCCGTGATCGTTTTCAAGTCCTCTCCCGGAGTGACACGCACCAGCGATTGCAGCGGGATATATCGTACGTTGCCTTCCGTGTCAGGAACAGTGTTTACCAATGTTTTCTGTAAGACCTCGTTAACCGTTTGTTCTTCCCCGGCCAATGCGATTGGCAGATATTGTTGGTAGGAGCGGAGCGTTGCTACTTCATTCTCTTTGAATGCCGTTTTCAGCAACCGGTACACTTCGTTGTAGTCGACGTTATAAAGCAGAAGTTTCTGTCTGTCTATTGTGATATTTAACTGATTGTCGAAGGTGATACCGACAGGAGTATGTCCTGTTTTCGCCTCGATTTGCTGTTCTATTTTATTCAAGACGGAGGCTTCCGGTGCTTTAGATTTATTGCGGGTGTGCAATTCGGCGACAATGTCGGCTTCACCTGTCACAAACAGCTTTTCAAATACTGTTTCGGGAGGCGAGAAGGATATCACTGCCATCGGGTAATGCGTTTTGATCCATTTTTCCACCGATTTTTGCAAAGGAGCGATTCCGGTTGGTTTCTCCGTCTTGAAATATAACTCGCTTTCGGAAACCGACATCTCGCGATCCCGGTTCAACAGGAATTGCTGCTGCCCGACATAGGCCGTGTGTTCTTGTACCTGATTGTCGATAGAGGCGAATAACTGGCTGACACGGCTCTGGTTTTCATCGATATGGATGTTTTCGTTCCATTCCACATGAGCGATCAGTTCGTTCTGGTCTATCTCCGGCATACGGCTTTTCGGTATTTCGTAGAACAGAAAGGCGCAAAGCGGGAGCGTAATGGCAATGAAAATCAGGCTTGCTGTTTTGTGACGGAACACAAAATCCACTCCGGTATCATAGAAGCGGTCCAATGTATGCTCTTTTACCAGATTGTTGATTCGCATATTGAAACCCTTATGTTTGATGTCCGGAATACTGTATACCAGTTTGTAGAGTACCGGCAGCAGCATGATTCCCGTGAAATAGGAAACCATCAGACCGACGGTGGCGGCAAAGGCTTGGTCGAAGAAGATCGCTCCTGCTATTCCGCTCATGAACACAAGCGGAACGAAGACGGCAATTGTCGTAAAAGTGGAACTCAGCATCGGAGTAATTACTTCGGTCGTCCCTTTATTGCAAGCCTCTTCCAGCGAGTCTCCTCGTGTCCTGTATTGGGTAATGTTTTCCGTTACGATGATCGAACTGTCGATCATCATACCCAAAGCCAGGATCAACCCGGAGATGGAGATGATATTCAGCGACATCTTGCAGAGGTAGAAAAAAAGGAAACTGATGATCAGGCTCACCACCATACTTAACCCGATCACTGCCGGGCTCTTGATATCCCTTAAGAAAAGGATGGCGACGATACAGATGAAAAGGAAACCCAACGACAGGTTTTGTTTCAGGTTCGAGATGGTATAATCCAGCAATTCCGTCTGGTTGCGGCTGACACTGAAATCGATATCCGGATAGACGGAAGCAAAGTAATCCGTCACTTCTGCCAATGCCTCTTTCATGTTATCCATATTTTCATCCGCCTGCTTAATTACAGCCAGCGTTACCGCCCGTTTCCCGTTGGAAAGGGAAGCTCCGGTCTCTTTCTCCGGCACGACGGAGATGCGTGCCAAATCTTTCAGTTGAAAAATATGGTTATTTTTCCTGATATAAATATTCTCGACATCTTCCGGTGTGCGCAGCAGTGTCGAGAACTTGATATTGTACTCGTAATAGCCGTCACGTACGGTCATGCTACCCGGTTCTATATTGTTAGATGTCAGTGCGGCCTCCAGATCGTCAAGTGTGATCTCCGACATTTTCAGCAACTTCATGTCCGGAACAATCTGTAACTGCCGTTTCAGAATTCCGGTCACATCTACCATTGCCACTTCGGGCAACTGTTCGATACGACGTTTGATCACCGTTTCGGCAAACTGGCAAAGGTCGAGGAACGATCCTTCGTTTATTTCACTGTAAGCGCTGTCGCTTTTCAATGTCAGATTCAAGCAGAATACGGGAATATCAGTGGCACTGGCTTTGATTACCCGTGGACGTTCTACTTCACGTGGCAGGTAGTTCATAGCTGCGTCTATCTTTTCGTTGACTTCGATAAAAGCCAGATCCGTATTTGTTCCGAAATCGAAGTTTAGGCGTATGATGGCAGCACCGTCGCGTGTTTCACTGTGGATGTCGCGTAAACTGGCAACCTGCATTAATTGCTGGCGGATGGTTTTTACTACTGTGTTTTCCAATTCGCGTGCCGAAGTGTTCTGGCCGGATACCTGTACGGTGATCTCCGGAATTGCAATATCAGGCAGCAACGACACCGGAATGGTGAAGTAAGTAACCAGTCCCACGATAAAGCAAGCCGTAAAAGCCATCAATACCGCGATAGGGCGTTGTAGTAGAAACTTTATCATGTATTAGAACTATGATTTATAAATTATGATTTCTGAATTGTCAATTGTCCATTTTCAATTGTCAATTACTTTGACCGGTGCTTCGTGAGCCAGGTTAATGTTACCGCTTGTAATCACGATATCCCCTTCTTTCAGTCCGTCAATGATCGTATAGCTGTCGGCATTTTCCAAACCTGTATGTACATAGTTCCAGTATGCTTTGTCTTCCGTTAATGTGAATACAACCTGTTTGCCGGAACGGAGTACGACAGCGCTTTTGGGAACGACCAACTGTTTACCCAGCGAACGATGGATACTTACTCGTACATTCATCCCTTCGAACAACTTACCTTTATCGTTTACGGCAGCTTTCACCTGTACCATCCCGTCTTTGTCTACCAGCGGGTTTATTTCGGATATACGGCCGTCAGCCGTGACATCGGACAAGGCAAAAGGAGCTACCTCTACACGATCGCCTGTTTTGATAAGCGGCAGTTCGCTTTCCAAAACTGTGAAAGCGGCTTCCAATGTGCGGGTATCGATAATGGAACAGAAAACATCGGAGGTAGAAGCCGTGTTGAACTGTTTGGCGAACAGGTTAGCGACGACACCGTCGAAAGGGGCGGTCAGGACTGCCTTTCGTTGTTCGTATTCGGCAAGCTGCCAAGAGATCAGTGCCTGGTCATACCCGCTTTTTACCTTGACTAACTGCATGGTTGCGGGCGGTACTTTTGTAGAATCTTCCAGTTTGTAGCCCTGTCCGATCAGTACGTCTTGCAGTTCCAGTTTGGCGCGTTCGAGTGCATCTTTGGCTTGCGCTGTCTTGTTGGCAAGGCGGAAGGTTGAGAGTTCTGCGAGTTTTTGCCCTTTCGTCACGCGATCGCCGTTCTTCACATATATCTTGGCGATCGGTTCTGCCGATTCGAATTTTAGGTCGACAAAGTTTCGGGCTGACAGTTTACCGTTACTGATCAGTTCGTGGTTGAAATCAGTAGTGTTCAACTTCATCACCGTCACCTCGTTTGTCTCATCCGGCAGAACGGTTTCTATGCTTTCTTCGGAACCTTTCTCTTTCTTTTCACCGGAGCAAGCCATCATCCCGGCCAGAATCAGTATAGCAAACAATTTGTAGTATTTCATATTTTATTGTTTTTATCAAAGTTGTTTCGCAAATATACAAACATATTTTAGTTACGAGTCTTTCGTAATTACTTTTTTTCTATTATCTTTTTTACTTCTTCCCGCATCTCCCGGATTGCGGTCGTTTCCACCTTCGGCTTTTTGGTCAGCACAGCTCCGGCGGCAGCCCGCAATTTATCCGCCTGGTAGAACTCCGGCTCTGCATATAGCTTTGCTAACAAATAATATGGATACAATCTCTCCGGCAGTATCCCGATAGCCTGAAGCAATTCTTCTTCCGCCTCCCGGTAATCTCCGAGCGTCTGCCGGTTTTTGGCGATCATGTACCGGATCATCGGGTCTCCGCTCAGCCGCTTCGCCCGTTCCAGCACCCGTATCGCTTCGGCGTGTTGTCCCGTCTTGCTGAGGCATTGCGCCTCTTCGAACAAGAATTCCGGTTTATGCTTCAACTTGTCATGCAGCTCGTGATAATCTTCCGCAACCGATTCATACGCCTTGTTGTTGTAGATCATCTGCATCCGTCCCCATCGTTTATATGCCTCATATTGCCCTTTCTGCAAGATGAACAGACAGACGGAGGCAAGCGACAACAGACTTATCATCGTAATATGGCACACCGGTGATACGGATAGGGCAGATGATCTTGTCCGCGTCCCATCTTCCGTCACGCATATCGCCCCCAAAAACACCAACGCCACCCAAAACGACGGCAACTGCAACGGATAGGACGACACCGCGAACACCGCGAACGCCAACACGCCACCGGCCGCTCCCTGCTGCCTGTTCCGGATTCCATAGTACGCCATGCTCCCCAGCCATGCCACGAACACGATCAACCCTCCGACTCCCTGTTCCAGTCCGATCTGCAGGTATTCGTTGAACGCATATTCGGGACATCCCGCCACCCGTTTCTCCCGGTCTGTTGCGTTCCCTGTTGCGAAATACCCGCCTTGCGCCTCCGCGTATGCCGCCGGGAATCCGCCTAACCCCGTTCCTGCAAGCGGCTGTCCGGCAATCGCTTTCCCCGTCACTTTCCACATCAGCAATCGCCCGTCAGCCGAATCTTGTTTCATCCCGTAAACCCCGGCAATGGTACATCCCACCAATATCGCCACAATTGCAATAAAAGGAATTGTAGCATTCTTATACCTTCGACATACAGCTTTCGTCTTCTCCCATCCGATCCGTTCCGTCCAGTACACCCATCCGCAAGCCACGACCGCCGCCATCCACGCCGACCGACTCATTCCGGCAGGCAGGACAATCAGGATAGCTCCGGCGCATACCCAACCGAAATAATGCATCCCCTTTTGAAACCGCAACGCCGTCCACAGGCAAACCGGCAGCACGACCGCTAAGTACCCGCAGTAAGGCCCCGGATTAAAGAAAGAACCCGTCAGCCGGAAAAGCGAATGGTTGGAATAGGCATAGCCATGCAATTGCTGCATTCCCCAGACGGCTTCGACCAGTCCGGTGAGCATCAGCACAAATAAGAAAAAGAACTTCAGGCAAGGAGCCTCTGTAAGAAAATAGCGCAACAGAAACCACAACACGACCAACTGCCCGCCGAAAAGCAGTTTTTCGGGTTCGGGATCGAGCTGCCAGTCGTATGTCGCGAGCGTGATCCCGGCAAAGAGGAGCAACAATCCGTCCGGCAATGCAAACGGGATGCTTTTCCTCCCACCAAGCCATGCCGTCACAACCGTCCCGATCGCCATCAGCGCCATCGACAGGTGGAACCAGAAAACTTTTCCCATCACAATGCCGTTCGCCAATGCGCTGTCGCCGACGAGCGGCGTGGCGATCAGCATCGCTCCGAAAACAGATGCCAGTGTAGTCTGGATTCCATGCCTATGCAATTTGAGTTCCATGCCGGTGTATTTTATTTCCATGCTTATCCGTTTTTTATTCGATTTTCTTCATGAACCGATCCCAGCGGAACTGCCCGGTGTACGGATCGACCGATTTCCAGACAAATGCCGCCTTGCCGACGATATATTCTTCCGGCAACAAGCCCCAATAGCGCGAGTCTTGCGAGTTCAGGCCTTTGTCACCCGCCATGAAATAATAGTTTTTCAAGAAGCGGTATTCCCGTATCGGTTCGCCGTTCAGGAAAACGGTTGAATCATTATAGTTGATTTCCGCTTTTTGTTCCCATGCGATCAGCTTGCGGTATAACAGATAATTTTCCCGGTTCATTTCGACCTTGTCACCGGCTTTCGGGACATAGAGCGGTCCGAAATTCCGGATGTTCCAACTGATGACGGAGTCGAACGGGAATGCCTTATAGACACCGTCTGGAAACTCTCCCGGCAACGTCCGCCCGATGCGTTCCTGCGAATCCATGTTTCCGAGCGGTTCGTTCGTGCCGTTTATCCGGAACCTTCCGTTCCGGATGGAAAGCGTGTCGCCCGGCAATCCGATACACCGTTTGATGTAGTATTTCAGGATATGCATCTCGATCTTGTCCCAGCCGTTGGGATGTGGGAAGTTGAAGACCAGCACATCACCCCGCTTGGCTTTCCGAAATCCCGGTGTGCGGTGTATCTCGGTCTGTTCCAGCCGCAGCGTCGCGTTGAGGTCGAACAGCCGTGCGCCGAGCGTCGGTTTCCAGACCGCCACGAAATCCCCTTCGACCAGTTCCGGCTCCATCGAGTCGCTGGGGATGCGGAAGGAGGCGAGGAGGAAGACTTGGGAGAAAATCCAGATGCTGACTACAATAGAAACAACCAAAATCGCATTCAGTAACCAATTGATGATTTTCTTTAGAAATCCCATGTCCTTTTCAGTTGGCCGTTTTCTATAAATCCTACTCGTTGTCCCAATGCCCGGTGAGAAGTTGCATACCATAAAAGGGCGTTATCCGGTATACGGGTATAAAGTTGCGTTGTGTCCGAAGTAATGCTGTCGCATGATACAGGGATGAAATATTCTTTCTCGACATCCCAAAAATGTAGGTTACGAGGAGTTTTTCCTTTTTCTATCCAAAGTTCTTGCGTGACAAGTTTATTTTTGTCAGGTATGAATTTCCAGATGTGTCCCGACGAATCGACTAAAAACGGTGCGGTAATGTATCTCAACTCCTGTTCTTTGCCACCTTCAGCTATGATGAATATATTATTGCCGACAACATCTTTAAATTCACAGACAGCATCGGTCTGTATGCCAATAGCGACCGGTTTCCATTCGTAGTAATTATAAGCACATAAATAAACAAGGCTTTCTGCTGAGGATGGCTCTTTGTCAGCCTCGATCCTCAAATCCAAAACCGGATAACCGCTTTCTGCCGTGACATCTTTTAATAAAGGGCTTTTTAAGTATGTGGTATAACCATCGTCCGTCCGTGATTTTTTGAAATCGGCATCAAACAAGTTGCGGTACACTTTTGCAGGTTTCAGATAACGGACAGTCATAAGTTTTTGCCTGTATTCGTCTGGTCCGGCATAAGCAGGACTGAAATCATAAAATTCGCCATCCTGTAGTACGGCACACCAACTATGGGCTAAGTCCATTTTCGTCCAGGTTGTGGTTTGCACGACTACCGGTATGCCGACAGCGCGCATGGCCATTGTCGCGAAATTGCATAAAGCGTCGCATTCTCCGATACCGGCCCGAAAAGTCTCTTCCACAGTCGGATAAAACGGCTGTCCGGTCTCTTTATATTTTAAATCGTTTATAAACTGTTTGTTTATGATCATACAGGCTTCGAAAGCATTTCGGGCTTTCCCGGAATCTATCAATGGCAGGTAATATTCCATTAATTCCTGTCTCATATCGGATGCCGGTTCCACTTCTGCCCGGTAGGGAAGTATGTAACGGCAAAATCCCTCAAACGAAATATCTTTAGCCCAAGGTTTTTGCCAAGCTTGAAAAGCCAAGTCTATATTTCGGATCAGATAATCACTATGTAAGGCCTTGATGTCGTAAACGATCTCTTTCCTGATCGTATATCCCTTTTCTTGTAAAGAGTCGCAATGCCTTTTTACGGCCTGGTTGTCCGTGAAATTCCGGATGTCGGGTACATATCGTTCGCCTTCGGGCGATACGAAATATTCCATCCGTGAAAAATGGAACGGCATATTCCGGATTAAGTATCGGGCTGCTTCTAACTTTATACTGTCATTTTTGTAATATTCGAGCACCTTTTCCAATTCCGCCTGATTTTCTCCGCTCATGGATAAGGCTTGTTCCAGACTGACACCTTTTGTTTTTTGCATGGAACAAGAGGTCAAAATACTTAATATCATGAATAAGAAACATGTTTTCATGGACGGTATAAATTGTTTATTAACGTTCGACAAGGACAATCACAGGGGAATTTCCATTTTCCGGTATCTCGTAATCGATCAGATATTTTCCGTCTGTCGATATGAAATGAGGCACAAAAGTACTTCCTTCCTTGAATCGGTAAGAATTGTCCGGATAGATGACCTTTTGATAAAATGCTTGTTTGGCATTTTTGTCATAGCTGTAAGTGTACGGATCAGTTACATCATGGTGTGCCAGATAAATGATACCGTCTTTCTCTCCGGTTGCAGCAAGCGCAATTTTGCCGTTGAAGAAGTCCCATTTTTTCATCAGCTGTTCAGCCGTGCAAGCAAACATGGCTTCTTTGGTAGCCTTGTATTTTCCTAACTCGACTACAGCATAAGGAACTAAATTCAAGTGTTCATCAACCTGATAGATCGTGTCGTTGAAAACTTCTTTGAAAGCGGGGACAAGCCCGTCAAACGCTTTCATTTCGGGTGGTGCACTATATACGACTTCTGACGAAGCAGGCTCATATTTATCCAGATTCGGAACAATCTTAATTGCTGTCGTATCTCGAAAAAAAACAAACCTGACCTCTTTTTTTCCTGTGTGATTGTCTACATGCCCTAAAAACATGCCCGTATTGGGAATAAGGAAAAAATTCAGGGTGTGCCGTATTCGTGGGCAAAATAATTTACCTAAATATTCTCCTTGCCAATTGTATCGTGTAAAATCATAATTTCCATCCACAACAAACAGTGTGTCATTCCGTAAAATAACGCCATTCATCCTTTTATATTCTCCTTCTCCATCTCCTTTTTTACCGATTTCATACATATATTTTCCATCTTTATCAAATAGAGATAATCTGTCCGAATGAACCACTAACAGTTTTTCATCGTCCAGTATGATCCTTTGGATGGATTTGACCCGAATGAAGTCGTTGGTTTCCAGTTGCACGTATCGAGGATTTGTCGCCCATTCATTTAAACCTATTTCTTGTGCTTCATTTTTGACCAAAGGACGAAAATCTATCCGATAAAAATTCTCATGATCGGAAGATTGCGTTTGTCGGTTGCTACAAGACCCAAGAAACAGGCAAAAGAGAAGAATCCATGTTTTCATAAACTTGTTATTTCAGTATGTTACTAATATCAAACCGTACAATAGCTATTTCTGGCTCTTCAGTTACTGCATATATAGTTTTTTCATCATCTGATACAGACAATCTACTTGCACTTCTGTCTGTGTGCAAGTTTGCTAAAAAATGTCCATTATGATCAAATACTAAAATATTATGCACTTTTATATTTCTTCTATTTTCTCGTACATATTTTTGCCCAAAATAACTGCAAAAAATATAGTTTTTTGTCATCTTTACATCTGAAAAACCAAGCTTTAAATTTTTTCTATCTAATTGTTTTTTCACATATTTAGGTTCTTCCAAATAGAAATCCCACAATAATTGGATTGCTCCATCTACTAATTTTTCATAACAAGCTATATATCCTAATGATGCCATTACAAATACAAATTTATTATCATATACGCTTGTAGATCCACTATATGATGACAAATCTGTACTACGATGATGTTCATCTGGAACATTTCCTATGTTTGCTTTTATTTCTAAATCTTTATCAAGTTCTATGATAGGCTGCGTTAATCCGGCCATTGATGAAGCTATAAAACAGTTATCATTCATATATTTACCAGAAAGCACTAAAATATCTTTATTTTTTAACGGGATATTATTCACTTCAGGTAAATCTGATGTATTAGAAATTTCATTCCAAGAATATTTTCTAAGACTTTTTAAGCCTAAATCATAAATAAATATATCATTATACTCATTTCTACCCCAATATTCTGGCTGAGTAAATTCTTTAGGACCACCTCCGAAATGTCCTGTATGATGAAGTTCCATACCATTATTAGCATCATAGACCTTAATAAAGTATTCATCACGGGTAAAAAACGTTAAAATCTTATCATTAACAACATCTATAGACCAAGGGAAACTCATTATAGATTCATTTGGATAGTCTATTGCATTGATTGGTGTTTCTTCTATTAGAGATATAATTTGTAAATTATTTTTACTGCATGATAAACTTAAAAATGTCAACAATATATATATTGATGAAATAATAACATTTTTCATAATGTAATTTTTTTAGCAAAAGAGTGTGTCAAAATTCACATATTCTATACTTTCGCCTATAGTTTATTTTATTCTGGCACACTCTTTATTATTTGATTACCAGATATGATACATATCCATCCAAACAGTTCCGCTAGTCATACATCTCATTGTCGTAAAGTCATCACAATAATCTGTACCGCTCTCACCTCTGGCAAGAGCCTCGGCATTTTCCAATGCCAAGTCAGAAAGTTGAACCTCATTTGTATTTTGCTGGTAGTTCCAGCCTGCTGCTGCAGCGATCGCAACAAAAGCGATAACGCCCAAAATTTTCGTTCCCATTTTATTATTATTTTTAGGGATTTATCATTTTATTATTAATTGTGGCTCTTTCGCCCAGTATCATTTCCCGGACCGGGTGATTTCCTACCCTTTTGTTGTTTACTCCAAATTTACTACTTTTGCCGTTACCTCCTTCTTTATTAGTTATTGAATGAGGGAAAGTCCGGGAGTTTCTGCTCGGTTTGCAAGCCTGTAGGCAGGAACTCCTTTCTTTTTCCCGTTAATTATTTTACTGTTCCGATAAAACTCAACATCAGTGAGTTGTTCGGGATGTTTCCATAAATGTCTACTGTTCGGTAAAAATCTCCCGGCTGTTCCGCTTCATAGCTGACCGTGATCGTTCCGCTCTCTTCCGGTTGCAACTCTTTCCAATTGCAAGTCGCTTCGGTGCAGTCGCAAGAGGTGGTGAAACCTGTCAACTTAAAGACAGTTATTCCGGTATTCCGGACTGCGATCGTCTGCTTCTTGGTTGTTCCTTCTTTGACTGTCCCTAAATCGTATTCGCTCTTTTCCGGTTCGAGGGTGGTTTTTGCCAATATCTCTTTGTGTTGCACACCAGCAATCTGTTTTAGATACAAATCCCTGACAGCCAAGTTATGCACCGGATTGCCGATCACTTTCACCTTGTTGTCCTGATCAAGCAGGAATGTTTGGAAAGTGATATCTTGTGGAAATTTGTTCAACTTGTCCAATCGGCTGTCCCGATCGATGCAGACCGGACGGTCGAAGTTGTCGCGTTTCAGGATGTATCGCAACTCTTTGTCGTCTTTCGACTGGAAGACGAAGATGAACGGGATGTTGCTGTTTGTTGCCGAATCG
>ENA-OOZQ01001594-OOZQ01001594.1-human-gut-metagenome-genome-assembly--contig:-NODE-1594-length-13391-cov-1.665117_pt1 | contig 13391 bp, 12 predicted proteins | sample MGYA00241188_ERZ501399 | MGnify/ENA primary metagenome ERZ501399 (study PRJEB25962, sample SAMEA2042658) | human gut metagenome | biome: human gut; feature: human-associated habitat; material: faeces... | reverse complement strand
CAAACGAAAGTGGTAAATCTATAAAGAGCTATGATTATGATGCTTTTGGTGTAGAATTAAATAAAGATGCAAATGATACAAATCTTTTCAGATACTGTGGTGAACAGTATGACAATGAAACAGATAGCATTTACTTAAGAGCAAGATATTATAGCCCAAGCTTAGGTAGATTTACAACAGAAGACCCAGCAAAGGACGGAAACAATTGGTATAGCTATTGTGCAGGAAATCCGGTGAATAGTTGGGACCCTAGTGGATTGGATAATATTATGATAACAGGACCTGATCAGTATATGACAAGTATTCTCAATCAAGCTGATATGGATCGATTTGGAATAAATAATAGTCTCTATTATGCATATTGTGCTTCTGATTTTGAAGGAAAATGGCAACTTGTAAGTAAAAATATTGGATTAAATGATAATTTGATTGTAAGTGTTCATGGTAGCCCTTATGAAATGAGTATAAGGAAAGATGCAAAAGTTAATATTAATATTGAAAAACTAAAAAATATTAAGGCAAATTCTATAGAATTATTTTCTTGTAATACAGGGCATTTAGATGTAGATAATAATGTAGCAAAACAGATATTTAAAAATAATGATATAAATTTCTTGATTGCACCAGATGGAACTAATGTTAGAGATATAGATTATGTTAGAGTTGGAGGTGAAGTAGAAGAAGTTCCATTAAAAGAAATGTACGTTTTAGATGATAGAGAGTATAGGACAGCACCGTATACTGATGATAAAGGTAAAGAAACAGACAGAAATGCAGAGGGCTATGTATTATATTGTAGAGATAATAACGATAGTAATGTGATTATAAATTTACCAGTAGCCAATGTTGGAGAAAAACTTACAGAACAACAAATAATTGAAAAAGGTAATAAAATTTATAATGAGTATCGCTCTAAAAAATAGGAGGTGTTAGGTATGAAGAAAATGATCTTAGTAATTCTTCTTCTTTTTGTAGTTAATTGTAATTTAATATATGGGAAACAAAATTATGAAAATACATTATGGAGAGACTTACAGCAAAAAAGAGAAAATAGTATAGAAAAAATAACTGAAATAACAGGGGCTAAAATTAAAGCTGTTTACTTTGATTCTCGATGTGATGATTTTGATGATAAAGATATATGGCAGGATGGCTTGTTATATATAAAAATCAATTTGGCAGAAAAAGTATTGAAAGAATTCATTGAAAATGACATAAAAAACAGCTGGAAAAATATATCGAGTAGTGATAATGGGGGCGATAACCAAAAATCAATGCTTGAAGATATAGAATCTACTTATTTACATAATATAAGTCAAAATGTAAAGGTTAGAGATAAAGATGGTTCCATAAATCGAGGCATTGCTGAGACAGTGCATGAAAGGATTGATATAAAAAAAGAAAATTCCAATGAAAGTAATTTAATTTACAGGGGAGCTTTTGAAAGAAAAAATTATGAATTTATAATTAACCTATTTATAAATCAAAATAAAATTCGTATAAACAGTAAAGAATATCTTTTAAATTCTCCTATATATTTAAAAAATGGTACTACATATATTCCGAAAGATGCAACTGAAAAAATATTAACTGCTCTAAATAAAGATAAAGAAGAATATATGAAAAAATTTTATGGTAATGGAATGATTTTAATTGATGGTAAATTATATTTTCCATATAGAAGAATAATTGAATTTCTGGAAGATACTAGTTCAGATATCTTTTATGATACGGACTTAAAGATGGTTTCTTCAATTTCTATAAATTTAGATGAAATGAAAAGAACATACTACGGGTACTTTGAATGAAGGATTTAACATTTTTTATGATTAATAAAAGTATTATTGAAAGGGGGTGGTTTATTGAAGTGCAACTTTAATACAATACAGGTAAGGAACTAGAGCAGGGGTGTAAATTAAATATGTTTAAAATACTGCCTGTAGTTGTTCTTGAATATAGACAGGCTGTTTATAGAAAAGAAGGATACAGGTAGTGTTTAAACATATTAAAATTAAAGATAAAAAAATATAATGGCAAATAACGAAGAAAAAGTAAAAGCAGAATATACTTATGGTGCAACAGGGCAGGCAACAGAAGTAAAAAACAAGACTTCAGCTATATGTACTAAGTATGATAATAAGGGTCTTATAGGACAACAGAAAGTATATGAGGAAAATAAGAGTTATGTTATAACATATGCTAATGATGGAAATGGCAAATGTAATGAATATGAATTATTTGACAGCAGTGATGGATATTTTAGCGACTATACTAGAAAAGAAAAAGTAATGTATAAGTATGATGCTAAAGGTAACTTGTATACAGTAACAGATGTTACAACAGGTAGCGATAAGCTAATGGCAAAATATAGTTATGACGCTAATGATAATTTAAGTTCTGTAACATATGGCAATGGTACATCAACAATATATACGTACAACAATGGTAATATGATACAAACTGTAAGTAATATAGGTACTGATAATAAAAATATGTCGTACTACAGTTATGAGTATTATCTTGATGGAAATGTTAGTAAACAAAACAGAAATGGTGTAAATTGTTATTATGATTATGATGAATTTTCAAGAATTACTGATGAAGATTATGGTAATGAAGAAATAGATTATTACTATGATGCAGCAGGAAATAGAACTATGAAAACAATCTGTGATGACAATGGAGACACAGAGGTAGACTACGCTTATGACCTCAATAATAGGCTTTTGGAAGAAAGTAACCATTCTTACGCAAATAATAAAACTGATGTAACAAAGTATGTTTATGATAATAATGGTAATCAGATAAAGAAGATAGGTTACACAACAAAGGGAGTAAATGGTTCACCAAGTCAGGATTTAGTTTCAGAAAATGAATTGAATAATACTTATGAAATGTATAAGTACAACGAATTTAATGAAATGACATCTTTTGAAAGCAATAAAGAGGCTGTGTGGTACTATGCTTATCTTCCAAATGGTTTACGCTATAGAAAGCATAAGAATAATTATAATAATTCTGATTGGTTTGTATGGGATAGAAATGGAAACATAATAGCTGAAATGAATGGAGAGGGAAATCTTACAAGTAAATATGTAAGAGGAAATAAACTTATCTCTAAAAATGGCAACGAATATTTTGGCTACGATGGACACGGAAGTGTAGTAAACATTTCAAACGAAAGTGGTAAATCTATAAAGAGCTATGATTATGATGCTTTTGGTGTAGAGTTAAATAGGGATGTAAATGATACAAACCTTTTCAGATACTGTGGCGAACAGTATGACAATGAAACCGATAGCATTTACCTCAGAGCAAGATATTATAACCCAAGCTTAGGCAGATTTACAACTGAAGATACGTATTGGAATAGCTCAAATAGAATTTATGGCGATAAAGAATATAAGGAAGGTGAAATTAAATATCCAGATTATAAGGCTATAATCCAATCAGAAAATTTATATATATATTGTATTAATAATCCAACGTGTTATTTAGATATAACTGGCTTAAATCCAGAAAAAAAGTATATAGACAGTAGAAACAAATCAGAAACTTATTATACTTATTACGATAAAGATGATGACACGATTTATAAGCCTTCATTTAATACAACCACTACTTTGATGATACCTACAGATGACAAAAGTGCAGCTGAAGCAACAGATTATGTTCTAGCGTGTTATGAGTCAACTAAATTGGGTGAAAAAATTGTAGGAGAGATAATAAGTGGGAAAATTGTTGGGATATTAAGCGAAGAAATACCTACTATTGATATTTTTGCAGCATTAGATCAAAGCCACGAATCAACCGTACTAGTAGATGATGCAGGAAGATATTTTAATGTAGAAATTGGAGATAAAGTATATGTAACAACAGCATCTTGGTCATATAAGGGAATATGCTACACTGCAAGAGCAGTAGAGTATAGAGTAAAAATTATTAGAAATGGTGAAGTGATGTACAATAATACATATTTTGAAAGCATGTAGGTGGTGAGATAGGATGAAAATGTTATTTATTATTTTTTTAATATTATTAAATATTAGACTAAAAGGTAACTATTATACACTACTACTTATTGGAGTAGGATTAAATATGCTTAATTCAATTTTGATTGTATATTTTCAGTTGTATTATACACCATATTTTACATTAATAAGATATATATTGTATATGCTATTTTTTGTAAAGTATGCATTGAAGGAGGATATATAAAATGATAGGGCAATTTATTATTATTCTAATAGGATTAATTTGTTTATTTATAGTGATAAAAGGTAAGGGAAAATGTATAAAAAAAGTAACTTCAATTCTATATATTTCATTGATAGTATTATATTTTATTTTTCGCTTAATAGATTATGCTAATTCAATTTATAATTTGGGACTACAAAACAATATTGAAAGATTAATAATGTATGGTAGATTTATAGACGAATTTGTCTTATTGTTTATTGTTGTAGTTTCAATTATAAATTTTTTAAAATACAAAAAGGATAAAATAAAAAATATAGATTAAATATTTTAGGCTCTTATTGAAAGTTAAAGGTGATTAAATTGAAGAAAATTTTTATAGTATCTGTTTTGTTTGTATTTTTGTTAAATACATTTGTTTATGCAGATTTTGATAATGTACTTAAGGAAAAGTATATTGTAGAGTATAAATATGGGGATTATATTAGTAGGACAGAGGGATTAATACCTATACTAAGAATATTTGGTATTAATGATGAAGTTGCAATCGACAGTTTCTTTTCTGACTATGTTGTTATGCCTTTAAAGGATTTAGATGATAGTAATATAGTAGATACAGGTTATATTCTTTGGGCAGCCAGTCATGGTATTGCAAAGGGAGACGGTACTAATTTTAATGGTGAAAAATTAATTACATTAGATGATACGCTTGTATACATAATGAGATGTCTTAAAAATAATACAAATTATACACCGGATGAAGCCTATAAAGAAGCTGTATCTTTAGGGTTGATAAAGCCGGACGATAAAGACTTCTCAAATAGAAAAGCACCTATCAACTTTGATTATTATTCTGTTATATTAAATCTACTTTTAGACAAAACTGTTGAGAATTATTATATATACACCATTAGTACAAATAGTAAGAAATTAGTAAGAGAGACAAATACTGATACTAAATTTACATATAAAGTATTAGTTAACGACTTTCAATTATTAGGTTGCAAAGAAAGGGGAGATAGTATATGAGGAAAAAATTTATAATTTTAATTGCTTTATTAGTATCTTCAATTTTTGCAAATTCAATGGTTTGTTATTGCTCAAACAAAGATTTAGAAGAATACTTTGACATAGAAAAATATAATTATATGTGTAATGAATTGTTGAACGTGGGAGTTATAGATAATATAAATGACAGCAGGACTTATGTAAGTAGAGAAGACTGTATAAAGTCTGTTTTACGAACTATTGGTGTAAATGATGAAATAGCACAAAAGTACACATATTTAAGTGATAAAAATGGTGGCTTTTGTGATATAAATTATTGCACAGATATAAGTAAGGGATATATTAATTTTGCAAAAATAAACGGTTTGGCTTTTGGAACATATGACAAAACTAACGATTGTACTTTCTTTTATCCTAAAAAAGCTGTGTCTTTAAATGATTGCTTATCTTTTATGTCAAGATGTTTGGATAATTCAGCAAAAATATCTGATGAAACTACTTTATTATCTAGTGCTACAGAAAATGGAATAATAAAGAGTGATGATTATTTTTTAGACTATTATTTTTTAAATTACCGTAGCTATTATAATTTGTTATTTAGAATGTTAAATAGCAAAAGATATTGCTTTGTAAAAACATCAAGTGGTATGAAAACTGTATTTATAGAAAAGGATATGGATAGAAATATTACATATTTTGAATATTTAAAAAATAATAATTTATAGCAAATATATTGTAGAGATATTGATATATGTTTATTATTGTATATTTTGAAATCAGTTTTTTTACTAATATTTGAAAGGAGTTAATTCATTGAAGAACAACTTTAATACAACAAAGGTAAGGAAATAGAGCAGGGGTGCATTGAAACAAGCTATTTTTATAGCATACAATATACAAAAGGCAAGACAAGGAAATATACCCCTGTCTTGCCTTTTTGTTTTTATAAGTTATTTGCTAAATAAGTTTTAATATTATCCAAAACTTTTTTAGTTAAAAGACCATAGGCTTGCTTAGTCATACCGGCAGATTTTTTAGCACATAATACATTTGGATAGTTTATTAATTCTTTTGCATTATCGCCAATAGCCCCCTCAGTATCACAGCAATAGTAATTATCTTTACAATTCAACCAATTTTTTAAGGCTTCTGAGTCAGATGCAGGACCTATAGAAGTATTGAACAATATCTTTTTGTCGCCTAATTGTTTGAATTCTTCGTCATTAAGTAAAATTACATTCTTATTTAAACAAGCAAAAACTACCTGACTTTCTTTTAAGAGCTGATGAAATTCTTTGTATTGAATACCCTGTTGTTCTTTTTCAGGCTTTATTGTACGACTGTAGTATGAAACATCAGAACCCATAAATTTAAGTGCATCAGCAATCATACCACCACTTACGCCAAGACCTATAATACCTACCTTTAAATCTGTTAACTCTAAAGGAAGTTCATTCCAAAGAGGAAAATCAAATCCATGAAGTATTCTGATAAGTTGGTACATAACATATTCTACAACACCTCTGTCCCCATAGTCACGAATACCTAAAACAGTAATTCCTTTACTGCGGGCAAAGGCTATATCCACATTTGCACTTTCTTCAGAATAAAGACTGCAACACATACCGACATATTTTATATTAGGGCATTTTTCTAATATATCCTTATTTATTCTAGTTGCGTAGCTTACCAGAACACCGTCAGCATTATCAATTCTATTTATTATTTCTGTATCATCTTTAGGATAATCACTATAGAAAACTATTTCATCAGCATAATTTTTTAATTCTTCTCTACCACTGTCAATTATACTTACTGGGTCAACAGCAACAATTTTTTTGAATTTTTTCATATTTTTTTCTCCCTTTAAAAAACTATAGGCGAAACTATATTTTGAAGTAAAGCAACAATACTCCAACCGGCAATAGCACTTGTAGAAGAATAAATATCTACCACAGCCTTAACTCCCTCTATTTCAGCTGTGATTTTGTGGTCATCTCCTACCATATTTGGCACACTATGTATATTAACTTGTGTATTTTCAGCTCCGGCTGTTGCTAAAGAGGCTGCTACAGCTACATTAACTTTTGTAGGTAAAAGACTTATTGCCTTCTTAGCATTTCCGTCAAATACTTCCTTTTCGTCAGTATCAATCATTAACTGGTCATTGAATAAAGGTGTTCCTTTTAATGATTCAGGACCTTTTCTTGTTTCAATTCCAGATTTTACTTTTCCCATTAATGATACAGTTCTAAGAACATCAAATCCACCAATAGCACCTGACGCAATATGTACCTTTGTGTTATTTTGTATTGCTGTTTCTTTTACTTTATTATAAAATTTTTCATCAGCAAATGCACCAATAGATAATACGGCAAAGTTACAATTAGAAGAAAGAATTTTTAAAGCATAATTACGAACAGCCTGTCCAGATGCTGCCTCTGCAATATAGTCAGGTTTTAATTCTAATAATTCGTCAATATTACTACAAAGTTTACACTTGCCTTTTTGTGATAATTCTTCAGCAGATTTTGAATTTCTACCAAGTACACCTACAAGTTCATATTCCTTTAACAATCCATTGTTGTAGGCATCTACAATTATATTACTTAAATAGCCACAGCCAATAATTCCAAGTTTTAATTTAGTCATTTTGATATACCTCCCTTTAGTTTTTGATAAAATATCGCAACAACTATGCTATTATAACATAATTCTAACTTTAATTTTAAAGTATATACTTCATAAATTCTTAATAATTTAAAGTATTGACCTGTAGTTTACTCTAAGGTTTATAATAATATTACAAAACATTATAAGGAGTGATTTCATGAAGAAATTAGGTTTTGGTTGTATGCGTTTGCCTATTACTGACCAGAATAATCAGACAAGTGTTGATTTTCAGCAGTTTTGTGATATGGTTGATAGTTTTATAGAGCAAGGTTTTACATACTTTGATACAGCTTATATGTATCACGATTTTAAGAGTGAAGAATTTGTAAGAGAGGCTTTAGTAAAGCGTCATTCAAGAGATTCTTTTACTTTGGCGACAAAAATGCCAACAATGTTCTTGAAAAAAGAAGAAGATTTGGAAAGAATATTTAATGAGCAGTTAGAAAAATGTGGTGTAGAATATTTTGATTATTATCTTCTTCACAACTTAAATGCCATTAATTATCCTATTGCAGAAAAGTTTGATGCCTTTGATTTTATTATGAAAAAGAAAGCAGAGGGCAAAATTAAGCATATAGGTTTTTCATATCATGATAATGCAGAACTATTAGAAGAAATTTTAACTAAGCACCCAGAAGTAGATTTTGTTCAGTTACAGATTAATTATCTTGATTGGAATAGCGAGGGCATACAGTCTGGTAAGTGTTATGATGTTGCTACAAAGCATAATAAACCGATTGTAGTAATGGAACCAATAAAGGGTGGTACACTTATTAATATTCCAGATGAGGCAAAAACACTTCTTACAGAAACAGACCCTGATTTATCAATAGCATCTTGGGCAATTAGATTTGTAGCTAGTCTTGATAATGTTATGGTTGTATTAAGTGGTATGTCTAATTTTGAACAACTTAAAGATAACACAAGCTATATGAAAGATTTTAAACCTCTTAACGAAAAGGAACAAGAAATAATCAAGAAGGTTACAGATATTATTACAAAATCAATAGCAGTTCCTTGTACAGCCTGTCGTTATTGTGTAAAGGGTTGTCCTAAAAATATTGAAATTCCAACATATTTTAGCTTGTATAATGAAGAAATGAGAATGAATAAGGATAAGAAACTTCCTTTTACACCTCAAACAGTATATTATGCGAACTATATTAAGAGCTATGGTAAGGCCTCTGATTGTATAGCCTGTCATCAATGTGAAAAGAGCTGTCCTCAGCACATCAAAATTGTAGATATGCTTAAAAAGGTTGCAGGAGCTTTTGAAGTTTAGTTTTGACAAAAAATGAATTTTGTGGTAATTTAGTACAGATATATGAAATGTTTGCTATTTACGGTTAATTCTAAATTTATATAGATTTTTGAAAGGGTTATTTTTATGAAAATTCTTGTTATAGATGGACAGGGTGGAGGAATAGGTAGACAGCTTGTTACAGCTATAAAAAATAATTGTAAAGATGTAGAAATTACAGCTATAGGAACTAATTCTATTGCTACATCGGCTATGCTTAAAGCCGGTGCAGATGTAGGTGCAACAGGAGAAAATCCAGTTATAGTAGGCTGTAGAAATGCAGATGTCATAGTTGGACCTATTGCAATAGTTGTAGCTGATGCCTTGTATGGTGAAATTACACCTAAAATGGCAGTTGCTGTAGGGCAGAGTAGTGCCAAGAAAATATTTATTCCGGTAAATCATTGTAATAACTATATAGCTGGAGTACCAGATACGGATTTGAATAGCCTTATTAAAAATGTAATAGATACAATTATAAATATGAAATAAAATTTTATTGCCATGAAGACAATTTTAAAATACGGTAAAGTATTTTTGTCTTTGTGGCTTTTTTATTATAAAGGAGAATAGTTATGACTCTTAAAGAATTTTTTACAGTACATAATAAAATAGCTTTGGGATTTTCTGGTGGTGTAGATTCATCATTTTTATTGTATACAGCTATTAAATATGGTGCAGATATAAAGCCTTATTTTATAAAAACTGCTTTTCAGCCGGAATTTGAACTGGAAGATGCGATGAAATTGGCGTCACAGCTTAATATTGAACCGGAAATTATAAGAGTTGATGTTTTGCAAAATGAAAAAGTAACTAAAAATCCCAAAAATCGTTGTTATTTTTGTAAAAATACACTTTTTTCTATACTTAGAGAAAAAGCTGATGCTGAGGGTAGAACACTTATTGATGGAACGAATTATTCAGATGATGCGGGAGATAGACCAGGAATGAAAGCGTTAAAAGAAATGAATGTTCTTTCTCCTTTAAGAGAGTGTAAACTTACAAAGGCTGAAATTAGAAAGTTATCTAAAGATGCCGGATTATTTACTTGGGATAAGCCTGCCTATGCCTGTCTTGCTACAAGAATACCTACAGGAACAACTATTACATCAGAAAATTTAGAAAAAGCAGAAAAGGCAGAAAGTGCAGTTGCAAAATTAGGATTTAAAGATTTTAGAGTTAGAATAATAGGAAATACAGGAAAGTTACAAGTAAAGCCAGAACAAATGCAGAAAGCTATTGAGTTAAGAAAAGAAATTTTAGAGGCTGAAAATGGAATTTTAGACGATGTAGTTTTGGATTTAAAGGAGAGATAGTATGGATAATGTTAAAAACATACTGGAAAATGTTAAAAATGGAAATATTTCAGTTGATGAAGCTCTTTTAAAATTGAAAATAGAACCTTTTGAAGATTTAGGTTTTGCAAAAATTGACCATCATAGACAAATTAGACAAGGAATAGGAGAGGTTGTATATGGTGCAAGCAAAACACCAGAACAAATTGTAGAAATAACAAATTCTCTTTTAAACAATGGACAGGAAACAGTTTTGATTACAAGAATGAGCAAAGAGGCAAAAGAGTACGCACAGGGGAAAGTGCCTTTTGAATATTATGAAATCCCTAAACTTGCTATAGCAGGTAAAATGCCAAAACCTACAGGTAATGGAAAAATAGTTATTGTGACAGGTGGCACAAGCGATATGCCTGTTGCAGAGGAAGCAGCTCTTACAGCAGAAGCCTTAGGAAATAAAGTAGTCAGAATATATGATGCAGGAGTTGCAGGAATACATAGACTTCTTTCACATACACAGGATATTATGTCGGCAAAGGTTATTATTGCTATTGCTGGTATGGAGGGTGCATTGGCAAGCGTTGTGGGAGGTATGGCAGATTGCCCTGTTATTGCTGTGCCTACAAGTGTAGGTTATGGTGCAGCTTTTGGCGGACTTGCAGCACTTCTGTCTATGTTAAATTCTTGTGCTAGTGGTGTAAGTGTTGTAAACATTGATAATGGTTTTGGAGCTGGCTATCTTGCTAGTATGATAAATAAGATAGGAGAGAATTAATATGAAAACTTTATATATACAATGTAATATGGGTTGTGCAGGAGATATGTTGATGTCAGCACTTTCTGAACTCTTGCCAAATAAAGATGAATTTTTCAAAAAATTAAATGAAATAGGTTTAACAGATGTAAAATATGAATCAAAGGCTGTTGAAAGATGTGGAATAACAGGTACTTTAACAGATGTAAAAATTTGTGGGAAAATAGAAGAAAGTATTGATAATGACCATCATCACGAACACCATCATCATCATAATGATGAACATAAACATAGTCATCATCATGAACATAGCAATATAAAATCTATTACAGAAATTATAAATGGATTAAATATTCCTGAAAAAGTGAAAAATGATGCTATAGAAGTTTATAACATAATAGCAGATGCTGAAAGCAAGGTTCACAATAAGCCTGTAGATATGATTCATTTTCACGAAGTTGGAAATAAAGATGCTATAGCAGATATTGTTGGTGTTAGCTATATGATGTATGAATTAAATGTAGATAACATTTATTGCTCAAATATAAATGTGGGAAGTGGCACAGTAAAGTGTGCTCATGGTATACTTCCAGTTCCAGCACCAGCTACGGTACTTATAATGAAAGGTATGCCTGTTTATTCTAATGATGTAGTAGGGGAGTTATGTACTCCTACAGGAGCTGCTTTATTAAAATATTTTGTAAATGAATACAAGCCTATGCCTACAATGAAAATAGATAAAATTGGATATGGTATGGGACATAAAAATTTTGAAGTGGCAAATTGTGTTCGAGTTATTTTAGGAAAAACACAGGATAAAAATACAGATACTATTATAAAATTGGAATGTAATATTGATGATATGACAGGAGAGGAAATATCTTTTGCTGAGGAAATGCTTTTTAGTGCAGGAGCAAGAGATGTATTTACAGTACCAATTTATATGAAGAAAAATAGACCGGCAGTTATATTAACTTGTCTTTGTGTTGAAAAGGATAAAGATAAAATTATAGAAATATTATTTAAGCATACTTCTACTATTGGCGTAAGAGAATGTATAATGAATAGATATATTTTAGAAAGAAAAATAGAAGAAAAAAATACTAAATTGGGTACAATACAGATAAAGAAATCCTTTGGATATGGTTGTGAAAAGGAAAAAGTAGAATATTCTACACTATCTGAATTGGCATTAAAAAATAATATGTCAATTTCACAGGTTAAAAAAATAATTTCAGAAGATAAGTAATTGACAAAATAGCTTGTTTATTGTATAATCTAGGAAAATATGGCGATGACAAAGACAAGTAACATAAGTAATCGTTTACAGTGAGCAAAGGATAGTGGAAACTTTGTAATAGAGCTTATGCGAATAACACTTTACCAGCCACAATCTGAAAGAGTTTTCGAGTAGGTGCGTCGCTTTACTGGGCGTTATCAGTATTGAGGGACTGTTAATCAGTAATTCAGGTGGTACCGCGGACATTTAACTGTTCGTCCTGACATTTGTTTTGGATGGGCAGTTTTTTTATTGCCTGAAAATCTGTACTATAAAATATATAAGGAGAAAACAATGAACACATCTAACATTTATCGTAACATAACATTAGATAAGCTCACAGAAGGCGATGTTGGCTCAACTAAAAAAGTTTGTGGTTGGGTAGAAAACATTCGTGACCATGGTGGAGTATCATTTATTGACCTTAGAGATATGTATGGTGTATTACAGGTAGTAATGCGTGATACAACTCTCTTAGATGGTATTAACAAAGAAGATTGTATCTCTATCGAAGGTGTAATTGACCACAGAGATGAAGATACTTATAACCCAAAGATTCCTACAGGTACTATCGAACTTGAAGCTCATAAGGTAGAAATCTTAGGTAAGGTTTACAGACAGCTTCCTTTCGAAGTTGCAACTTCTAAGGAAATCAGAGAAGATGTTCGTCTTAAATACAGATACCTTGATTTAAGAAATACAAAGGTAAGAGATAATATGATTTTCCGTTCTAAGGTAATTAGTTTCTTGAGACAGAAAATGACAGAAATGGGTTTCTTAGAAATTCAGACTCCTATTCTTTGTGCTTCTTCTCCAGAAGGTGCTAGAGATTATATCGTACCTTCAAGAAAGTTCAAGGGCAAGTTCTATGCACTTCCACAGGCACCA
>ENA-OOZQ01001590-OOZQ01001590.1-human-gut-metagenome-genome-assembly--contig:-NODE-1590-length-13424-cov-9.633331_pt1 | contig 13424 bp, 9 predicted proteins | sample MGYA00241188_ERZ501399 | MGnify/ENA primary metagenome ERZ501399 (study PRJEB25962, sample SAMEA2042658) | human gut metagenome | biome: human gut; feature: human-associated habitat; material: faeces... | reverse complement strand
AGACTTATTTACACTATATTTTTATTAAATAGAATTTACTTTTTCAATTAACAAAGCGTAAATAAATTGTAATTTTTTTGTAAAATTATTGAAATAAAGAGAATTTTAATGTATAATATGCTTGTCCTATAAAAATAGTTATAGGAGATTTAAATTACTGCAATGTCAAGTATTATATTAATATTTATGTTGATAATTATGTCAACATTGATATTACATAGTATTTCAATTGCATAGATTATGAATATATCAATTAACGAACTTGATTTGTTCATATATCTAACCTCCATTATATTATACCATATTATTTCTTTGGTATTGGAGAGCAGCAGATAACATAGAAATATGTTAGGAACACTTCAGGTCTGCCAATCTATAAGGATTTCTGCGTTCCGATTGGTAGGCCTTGAAAAGGAGAAAATATGAAAAAAAGAAAAATTTATAAAAATAAAAACTATACTCATTTCGATAGTAGAAAGCCAGAGTACTGGAAATATTTAAATAGTATAAAAAATCCAAAATGGATAGAAAGACATGCTTTTTATCCATTTATTTATTATAAAGAAGGAAGAAATAAGTTTAATGGTGAAGAAATAATACCAAAATCAAGAGATATAAGATACTCTTCACATATAGATAGATATATTTATGAGTATTATAATGATATATTATCAAAAAAATACAATAAATATGCAAAACAATTAGGAATAAACCAAGCTGTTATTGCTTACAGAACAAATTTAAATAAGAACAATATACATTTTTCAAGAGATGTTTTTAAATTTTTAAATAAGCAAGAAAATGCATTTATTATAGTTTCAGATTTTACTAATTTTTTTGATAGTTTAAATCATCAATATTTAAAGGATAGATTAAAAGAAATATTAAAAGTTGATACATTACCAAATGATTATTATAAAATATTTAAGAGCATAACTAAATATTCTTATATTGAGTATAATGATATACTAAATGAATTACATTTAAAACATAAAGAACTAACTAAATTACATAAAGAAAGGTTATTTGATATAGAACAGTTTAGAAAATTTAAACAGGGGAAAGTTCATGGTAATAAAGAATCATATGGAATGGTTCAAGGTTCTGCTATTAGTTCAGTTATGTCAAATATATATATGATAAAATTTGATAAATTGGTAAATGACATAGTAACATCAAATAATGGAATTTATAGAAGATATTCGGATGATATTATTATAATAATTCCTAATATAGCTGGAGTAAAAGAATTGTATAATAAGATTATGAATATAAAGGATAAAATTCCTAATTTAATAATGAGCCCAGAAAAGACAAGTTGTTTTATAAAAAGACAAGACAGTATTACTAGTGTGGATATATTAAAAAATAAAGTTTTAAAAGAAAATACTATTATTAATTATCTTGGATTTTCATATGATGGAGAGTGCGTGAAAATAAGAGAAAAAACAGTAGCAAAATATTATAGAAAGATGTACGCTAGAATAAAAACAATAAATAGATGGACAGTAAAAACAGGAAATAACATAGGACGAAAAAAACTATATAAGCAGTATTCTTATTTAGGAAAAAGAACAAAAGATATCAAGAAAGGTAATTTTTTAACTTATGTAGATAGATCCAAAAAGGAATATGGTGATTTAGGGAGAATGGAAGAACAAGTAAAAAACAGTTGGAAATACATGAGTAAGAGACTAGTAAAAATAAAAAAATAAGTCAAACAAAAATGGAAGTAGGAATACTTCTATTTTTTGTAAAAATATAGAAGTATTTGTTGAGAAAAAAGAGATTATGTGATATAAAATAAATAGGATAATTAGATTTAACGGAGGAAACTTATGGAGAACAGAAATATAAGAGAAAGAGAAGAATTGCACAAAGCAATATGGTCAATAGCAGATGATTTAAGAGGATCAGTTGATGGTTGGGATTTTAAACAATACATATTAGGAATAATGTTCTATAGATACATATCAGAAAATATGACAAATTACATAAATGAAGGCGAAAGAAAAGCAGGAGATGATAACTTTGACTATGCAAAATTATCAGATGAAGAGGCAGAAACAATTAGAAAAGAGATGGTAAATGAAAAAGGTTTCTTCATATTACCATCAGAATTATTTGCTAATGTATGTAAAAAAGCTAAAGATGATGAAAATTTAAATGAAACATTAGAAAGAATCTTTAATAATATTGAAAACTCAGCAAAGGGAGCAGAAAGTGAAGAAGATTTTGCAGGTTTATTTGATGATATTGATGTTAATAGTAATAAATTAGGCGCAACTGTTGCAAAAAGAAATGATAAATTAGTAAAAATATTAGATGGTATTGCTAATATTCCACTTGGAAATTATAAAGATAATTCAATAGATGCTTTTGGAGATGCGTATGAGTTTTTGATGTCAATGTATGCATCTAATGCTGGAAAATCAGGAGGAGAATTTTATACACCTCAAGAAGTAAGCGAATTATTAACAAGATTAGCTATTGTTGGAAAAACATCAGTTAATAAAGTATATGATCCAGCTTGTGGATCTGGTTCTTTATTATTAAAATCTGCAAAAATATTAGGAAAAGATAATGTAAGAAACGGATTTTATGGTCAAGAAATAAATTTAACTACATATAACCTTTGTAGAATAAATATGTTCTTACACGATATAGATTATGATAAATTTGATATAGCATGTGAAGATACATTAGTTTCTCCTCAACATTGGGATGATGAGCCATTTGAAGTTATAGTTTCAAATCCACCATATTCTATAAAATGGGCTGGAGATGATAATTCACTACTTATAAATGATCCACGTTATTCGCCAGCAGGAGTATTAGCACCAAAATCAAAAGCAGATTTTGCATTTATAATGCATTCACTTGCATGGCTTGCAACAAATGGAACAGCATCAATAGTTTGTTTCCCTGGTATTTTATATAGAGGTGGAGCAGAACAAAAAATAAGAAAATATTTAATTGATAATAACTTTGTGGATTGCATTATACAATTACCAGACAATCTATTCTTTGGGACATCAATAGCAACATGCATCATGGTTTTAAAGAAAAGTAAAAAAGATAATAGTATATTATTTATAGATGCAATAAAAGAATGTGTAAAAGTTACAAATAATAATAAATTGACAGATGAAAATATAGAAAACATTGTAAAAACTTTTACAGATAGAAAAGATATTGATTATGTATCAAAATTAGTTTCAAATAAAGAAATAGGAGAAAATGATTATAACTTATCTGTTTCTACTTATGTTGAAAAAGAAGATACTAGAGAAAAAATTGATATAGATGTTTTGAATAAAGAAATTGATGAAATAGTTAAAAGAGAAAGTGTGCTTCGTGAAGAAATAAAGAAGATTATTTCAGAAATCGAGGTGTAAAGTTTATGAGAGGAGAAAAAGAGCAAAAATGTTTAGAAATTGTAAAATTGGATTGTAGGAATAATTATCCACATAGGTTCTTTGGTTTAAATTATGAAGAAGTAGAAGAGCTAAATCAGATTTTAAATGAAACTAAAGCAAATGAAGAATTAAGTAAATTTCCTGATTTTATATTTGATAATGGATTTATTGAGCACTTTCAAATAACATCCTCAAAAGAAGAAATAGGTAAAGGCTCAGAACATATAAAAGAAATAAATAAATTTGAAGGTAAAATTAGAAAAGAAAAGTTAAAAATTCAGGCTGATAAAAATTTTACATCTAAACATTGGACAATGAAGTATCCTGAACATAGCCATAAATATCTTGTTAATTCATTTATGAAAAATTGGAATAGTCATTTGGAAGGTTTTCAAAAATATAAAGGAAAGAAAGATGTATCTATATTTATGATTCAATATTCAGATATGGCACTTGAAATGTATGAAAATGTTTACGAGTATTGGATTGATGGAATGAGTAATGGGGATTTAAGAAAACCTGAAAAATTAAATTGTTATAGAATGTCTAGGGATAAAAAGATATTAAAATATATGTATGAATTTAAAGATAAAATAAAATATGTTATTTTTGTATATGGCGAAAAATGTGAAGTTATAAAATTAGAAAATATACCTTACATTTTAGGACTAATACCCTGGAATTATGTAATAGCCTCAAAAATGAATACAATGTTAATATCTTCAACATATAAGATACCAAATGTAGTGATAGGAGATGAAATAAATGAGTAAAATAGATGAATTAATAGAAAGATTATGCCCTAATGGAGTCAGGTTTGAAGAATTAAAAAATAAAAAATTATTTAAGTTTTATTATGGGAAGGGCAATAGAATTCCTGAAGACATTGGAGGAATTTATGATGTGTATGGTGCAAATGGAATTGTATCACATATTAATGAATATAATTGTGAAGATGTTACAATAATTGGGCATATTGGTGCAGTTGGTATGGTAAATAGATGTAAGAAAAAATGCTTTGTAACATATAATGGAACAATAGCTGAAGTTGTGGATAAAACAATGGTAAATTCACAATATCTATATTATGTATTAACTACTTTAAATTTGCCATCATATAAAAAAGGAAGTCAACCGTTTTTATCTGTTAGTGATTTTGATAAAATTCGCATTCCTGTACCTCCGTTGGAGGTACAATGCGAAATTGTCCATATTTTGGACGATTTCACATTACTTTCAGCATTACTTTCAGCATTACTTTCAGCAGAGCTGAAAGTTAGACAAATGCAATATGAATATTATAGAAACCGATTAATAAAAGAAACAAATAAAGTTGAATGCAAAAATCTCACACTAGAAGATATATTAAAAATAAAAAATGGTAAAGATTATAAACACTTAAAAAAAGGAGAATATCCTGTATATGGAACAGGAGGAGTCATGACTTATGTTGATGATTTTGTATATGATAAGCCATCTGTTTTAATTCCAAGAAAGGGATCATTAGATAAGATATATTATGTTGAAGAGCCTTTTTGGAATGTCGATACTATATTTTATACCGAGATAAAGGAAAATGAGGTTATTCCTAAATATGTTTATTATTATCTACAAAATGAACATTTAGAAAAGTTAAATATTGCAGGTGGTATTCCTAGCTTAACACAAGCAACATTGAATAAAGTAAAAATCACAATACCGAGTAAGGATATACAAAAAAGAGTGGTGGAAGTATTAGATAATTTTGATAAAATATGTAATAGCTTGATGGATGGTCTACCAGCCGAAATAGAAGCAAGACAGAAACAATACGAATATTATAGAGACAAGCTATTAACATTTAAGGAGTTAAAAGTAAATGAATAAATATAATGTAGTAATGGAAATGAACGATTCCACAGTAGTAACAGAATATGAACCAATAAAAAGAAAATCAGACAGCTATCAAAGTGAGCAAGCATTAGAAAATGAATTTATAAGACTGCTTACAGAACAAGGATATGACTATTTAGAAATTCACGATTCAGAATCATTAATAAAAAATCTTCGTACACAACTTGAAATAGTAAATGATTATAAATTTACAGATAGCGAATGGGATAGATTTTTCAATGATTCTATTGCAAATAATAATGATGGGATAGTTGAAAAGACTAGAAAAATACAAGAAGATAATATTCAAGTTCTAAAAAAAGATGATGGAACAAGTAAAAACATAACTCTAATAGATAAAAAATGTATTCATAATAATAGATTACAAGTTATTAATCAATATGTAGAAAATAGTGGAAATTATGACAATAGATATGATGTTACAATATTAGTAAATGGACTTCCTTTAGTACATATAGAATTAAAAAGAAGAGGAGTAGCACTAAAAGAAGCATTTAATCAAATAAATAGATATCAAAGAGATAGTTTTTGGGCTGGAAGTGGATTATATGAATATATTCAAATATTTGTAATTTCAAATGGTACAAGTACAAAGTATTATTCAAATACAACAAGAGAAAGTCACATAAAAGAACAAACATCAACAAGAAATAAAAGTAAAAAGACAAGCAATAGTTTTGAATTTACATCATTTTGGGCTGATAGCAATAACAAAGTAATATCTGATTTAGTTGATTTTACAAGAACATTTTTTGCAAAACATACAATTTTAAATATATTAACAAAATATTGTGTATTTACATCAGAAGAATTACTACTTGTAATGAGACCATATCAAATTGTTGCAACAGAGAGAATATTAAATAGAATTCAAGTAGCAACGAATTATAAGAAGATGGGAACAATTGAAGCAGGTGGATATATTTGGCATACCACTGGATCAGGGAAAACATTAACATCATTCAAAACTGCACAATTAGCAAGTAAATTAGAATATATTGACAAAGTATTATTTGTTGTAGACAGAAAAGATTTGGACTATCAAACAATGAAAGAATATGATAGATTCCAAAAAGGAGCAGCAAACGGAAACAGAAGTACAAAAGTACTTCAAAAGCAATTAGAAGATACAACATCAAAAATAATAGTAACAACAATTCAAAAATTAAGTGAATTTGTAAAAAGAAACAAAAATCATCCAGTATATCAAAAACATTTGGTATTGATATTTGATGAATGCCATCGTTCTCAATTTGGAGATATGCATAAAATGATAGTACAAAACTTCAAAAATTATCATTTATTTGGATTTACTGGAACACCAATATTTGCAAAAAATGCAGGAAGAACAACAAATCCAGATTTCTGTACAACAGAGCAAGCATTTGGAGAAAAATTACATACATATACAATAGTAGATGCTATAAATGATGGAAATGTATTACCATTTAGAATTGATTATATAAATACAATAAAAGCCAAAGAAGGAATGACAGATAAAGAAGTAGAAGCAATAAATACGGAAGAAGCACTATCATCACCAGAGAGAGTATCAAATGTAGTTTCATACATAATAGAACACTTTGATCAGAAAACAAAAAGAAATTCATTTTATGATTTAAAAGGACAAAGAGTAAATGGATTCAACTCAATGTTTGCAGTAGCTTCAATACCAATGGCAAAAAAATATTATTTGGAATTTAAGAAACAATTAGAAGAAAAACAAAAGAATTTAACAATTGCTACAATTTATTCTTATGCACAAAATGAAGAAGATACCTCAGATGGAATATTAGATGACGAAGGATTTGAAACAGATTTATTAGATAAAAGCTCAAGAGAATTTTTAGACTTTGCAATAAACGAATACAATAAAAAATTCAAGACAAACTTCTCATCAGAAGGAAACGGATTCCAAGACTACTATAAAGATTTATCAGATAAAGTTAAACATAGAGAAATAGATTTATTAATAGTAGTAAATATGTTCTTAACAGGATTTGATGCTACTACATTAAACACATTATGGGTAGATAAAAATTTAAAACAACATGGACTAATACAAGCTTATTCAAGAACAAATCGTATATTAAATTCTGTAAAAACTTATGGAAACATTGTATGCTTTAGAAACTTACAAGATGCAACAAATGATGCAATAGCGTTATTCGGGGATAAAAATGCAACAGGAATAGTATTATTGAAATCTTATGAAGATTATTATTATGGATATGAAGACGATAATGGTAAAAAACAAATAGGATATGAAGAAAGAATAGCAATGCTATTACAAAAATATCCACTAGGAGTACAAATTGTCGGAGAAAAAGCAGAAAAAGATTTTATAGTATCAATAGGAAATATATTAAGATTAAGAAATATATTATCATCATTTGATAAATTTGCTGGAAACGAAATATTATCTGAAAGAGATTTTCAAGACTACACAGGAATGTATGTTGATTTATATCAAAAATATAAACAAAAAGATGATGGAAAAAAAGAAAGCATAAAAGATGATATAGTATTTGAAATGGAACTTGTAAAACAAGTAGAAGTAAACATAGACTACATTTTAATGCTAGTTGCAAAATATCATCAATCTAATTGTGAAGATAAAGAAATACTTGGAACTATTGATAAAGCTATAAAATCAAGTTTAGCACTACGTTCAAAGAAAGAATTAATAGATGGATTTATTTCAAAAATAAATGCAGATACAAATGTTATGGATGATTGGGGTAAATTTGTAAAAGAACAAAAAGAAATAGACTTAAAGAAAATAATTAGTGATGAAAATTTGAATGAAGAAGAAACTAGAAAGTTTTTAGATAATGCTTTTAGAGATGGACAAGTTAAAACAAATGGAACAGATATAGAAAAAATATTGCCACCTATGAGAAGATTTGGCGGAGGTAATAGGGCAGAGAAAAAAGAAAATATTATAGTTAAAGTTAAGAAGTTTTTTGAAAAATATTTTGGACTTGGAACTTCTGATAAAAATGACGATCAATTTGAATATAAGGATAGTGATGAGACCAATAGTGACAGTTTAGATATGGTAGCAGAAAATGAGGAAAAATATAAATAGAAACTAAAGAAAAGCAAGATAACAATGTAATGAAAAATACAAAGTTATTTTGCTTTTTATATTTAAAATAATAAAAGGAGTAATAAATGTTAGAACAAACTAGAAAATTATATGAAATATTTAATGAAGAGCAAAAAAATAAAATTAATTTGATAATACGAGAAATAGAGAATCAAGGTTCAAATTATAAAACAAATAAACTATGGGAATTTGACCAAACTTTAGGAGGAATAGGGGGATATTGTCAAGGATGTGATCCTGCAAGAGAAAATTATTTTCAAGGAACTGAATTTAGAAATGTATATAGATGTTTGCAATATGTAAGAAGTGATATTGACATATTAGATATTAACTATACAGCGAGATATATAATACAAAATTGTGGACATCATTTTGAAGCAGCAATTAAATTATACTTAAAAAGAACTAATAAAGTTAGATTAATAAAAGTCCATAAATATCCATTAGGCAAGCTATTACAATATGTTGCAGATAAAAAAATATTACAAGAAGAAGTTATTGTTAAATTAAAGTTATTTATAGACTTATATAACATATCAAAACATGAGATTTTATCGGATGATGAACTAGATAGAACATTTCATGCTGATGATGCGATAATATGTTATTTTGCTTGTAGGATTGTTGGAAAGGAAATATTATTACTTATAGATAATGAAAGAGAAAAAGAAACATATGAAACAAATTGGAATAAGTATAGCTTTGATATAAATCGATTTTAGTTTTATATTCTTTGATAAAAGTTGAAAAGGTTTTATATAATAAAGCAAGAATCAAGTAGATATTTATGATATAATGATGACAAGATATAAATTTATATCTTATTTATATTATAGATAAAATATTAATTTTAAATATATAAAATTACTGAAAAAAGATGAAAAAGGCAAATATTATCCAGTTGCTCAAATGGCGATTTTTATACATAATATAGATGAGGCAGAAGATGATGTATTAGAAGAATTTGGCAAAGAGTTTCAGAAAAAAACTAGGTTGAGTATGCAAAAAATGATAAAAATATATTTGATAAGATTACAAACGAAGGAAGATTGCATACTGCAATAAAGAATGGTGCATATATGAAAGAATTAGATAAAGAAGGACAAGCATCACAGAGAAATCCAATGACTAGAGTCTATAAAATAGTTGATGGATTAAAAGAATATTTAGAATAATATCACAGAAGAAAAGCGAGGTATGAGAGTAATTAATAGTTACAGGATTATTTTGCTTTTTTATAATATGAAAAAAATTAATCTAATAATATTATTATTGTTTAATAAATAGAAATAGCTAAATTATAAAAGGAGAGAAAGAAATTTATGATAAAGAGTAATGAATTGTTTGGTGTTAATGAGAGAATAAATGATGTTTTAAAAATAACTAACAATTATAATTATGAAGATTTAGTTAGAGCAATATTTTGTATTAATATATGTATTAAAAACAGATCAGCATTATCCTCTCAAATGACATTAAATTTAAGCTTACTGGAATATAAAAAGTGTGGGAATTTAAGGATAAATAATTATAGCGAATTTAAAGATTTTTTTAGTAAAATCGAAAACATTTTACAGATAACTCATTTTGACGATTATATTATTGAAGATTTTGGGGAAGTAAGATTTAAATATAGGGATAAATATTACAAAGTAATTATAGGAACAGGACACAATTTAGTTTATGGACAACTTTTTTGTTTAGAAAGCTTAGCTAAAATAATAGAAAAGGGAAATGAACTAGAAGAGATATTTAAATATAATTCAAATATAATAGAATATTTTGAAAAATTTAATAAAAGTGATGAAAAAAGAGAAATAAGATTTGAAATTCCAAGTGAAATATTATTTAACAAAGTGCAAGAGTTTTTTAATACTGAGTTGAAAAAAATAAATTTAGATAAGATAAAAAAAGTATTTGAAAATGAAAATGCACCTGTAGAAAAAAGATATTTTGTAGAGAAAGATAATAGTATTTATCCATTATATAATACAGCTATTTTAGTAGACTTATTTGATATATGGTATAAACAATTAAGTGATAATGATAAAAGAGATTTAGCTGATATTTCAATCAGTAAAATCCTTTCTGACATTAGTATTTTAGACCAGGGAGAACAACCAAACATAATGTATCCAGTATCGCTAATTGACAATGGAGGTTTTAAATCAAAGTATATTTATTCATTTGTAATAAAATGTGATAAAGGTGCTATTATTGGAATTAATAGAGAGCAATTTGAGAATAATATGGAATTAGATAAAGAAATAAATATGATACAACAATATCATAAAAATAATAAACTAAATTTAGGCGAGATAGTTAAAAGAAATGGCAATGAATATTGTTTGGGTGTGACTATAACTAAAGAATGTGATGTACATTTTATTTTATATGATAGTTTTGTGAATATTTCAGAAATTTATCAAAGATTGGTTGAAAGAGATAAAAAATATTATGAATGTTCAGCATTAGATTTAATATATATGTTATTATTTATGGAAGATCAAGATGAACTGTTAAAATATATATCTGAAAAAAGCGATGGTGACTATGAGCAAATATTTGGATTTGGAGGAGATTCTAGTAGATTTTTAATGTGGAAAGATTCTGGACATATGCTTGTCCAAGGAGCATTACAATATGGAATGATAGATATAGGGTATACAGAAGAAAATGATTATGTACTGGATTATTTCAAAAATACTCTAAAAGATTTTCCGTTTGACTGCAAAGATGATTTTTTATTTAGAAGTCCATTTATTTGGCAAATAAAAGAAGCTGTGAACGGAGAACTTCAATATGTAAATAAAATAAAAAAGAATTTTGGAGGAATTCTTATTAAGTTAGATAATGGAGGTGCAGTATTTTTTGTACATAATGTTGAATTTTATAAGAAACAAGAACTTAAAGAAGAATACTTTAATAGAATTCACTTAATTGATGATTTGAATTTAAGGAAAATAAAAAGAATAAAAGAAATATTAAGTGAATCTAAAAATCTAAAAAATAAGTTGATAGAAGTTATGTTTATGCCATCAAATTATGGGAAAAAAGTTAAAATAAGAATGGAAGATGATAGAAAGTATGTTTATAGCGATTTATATGAAGATTCTAATACAATAAACATAAGGTATATGGTGAATTATCCAAAATTACAAAAGGATATAATGAATGCAGAAAATAGAACTATAGAAAACCAATATTATAAAGAGTTATTTAAACCATTAAATAACTCATATAAAGTTGAATACGAGAAAATATGCAAAGTATTGGATGAAGAAAATGATTTAAAAAAGGAAGTTGATGTGTTTGCTATCGAAATAGATTACATTTATAATATGAGTTTAGAATTGTATAATGTTAAGGAAATAGATTATTTAAATGCTAAAAAGGAAATAGCTAAAATATGTTTAGAAAGTAACATAGAACCCGGAGAATATTTTGGCAAGGAAGCTAATAAAGTAATAAGAAATATGCAACAAAAATTAATAGAACATTTTGAAAGTAGGATAAAACAATTTAATAGAATTGATATTCATAAAAAATTAACTGAGATTTGCGCTAATACATATAATAGTATAAATGTGCATAAAAAGAGATTTAACTCTTTTAATAATATAGATGAAACAGTATTAAATGAAGTGCAATTAAAAACTATTAAAGATAGAGAACAAGAGAAACATAATTTAAGAGTTATTTTATATTTTATTGAAAGTAACCTGTTTTTAGAAAGAGAGTCTAAAAGAGAAATCACTCAGGAAGAGTTAAATGAATTATTAGCATTCTCAAACTGGCTTGTTGTTTTAAGTGACAATGCAGATATATGCTATTTTACAGATAGTGAAGCTCACATTAATGTAAATTTTGATTATGTAGTTGATACATTTGTTGAAGATAATGATAATAAAAAAATAGATGAATTTAATATGAGAGTGTATTCTAGTAGCGATTATACTATAAAAGGTGATGAAACTGATATGAAATATTTAGAAAAAACAAAAGAAGCATTTCATATTGATACCTCTATAGAATTGATAAATTTATTTGATGTATGTTTTTATTTCCAAAGATATGCAATAGAGGATAACAAATGTATAAAGTTTAAAGACAATGTATATTCAATAAGTGAAGTTAATTTGATTAGTGATATTCAGGAACGCATTAAGAAAACTAGCAATGAAGTAGTTAGTGAAGATTCAATAAAGAAAGCAATAGAATTTTTAACAATTGACGTATCTAAACTAAAATGCATAAAAGGCAAAACCGATTATTATTTACCGATTGGAGAAAGAAGAAAAAGAGATAATAGATTTGATATTAAACCATTGCTTAATGAAAATGGAAGTATAATATTTTCCCCAGTGATAGTAAGTAATGTGAAAGAACAGTGGAAAAATGGACTATTAGATAATTATTTGCCCTACGAAATAGGATTAGATAATACAGTAAAAAGCTTGATTGAGTGGAAAAAAAGATATGAAAAAGAAATGGTCTTTGATATACAAAGAATATTTCAAAACCAAGGAATTAGTTATGTAAAGACAAATGTTGAATTGCATAAGATAGATAAAAATGGAGGACATCCTTTAGAATTAGGAGACTATGATATATTAGCAATAGATGATAGCAAATTAAAGATATGGATAATTGAAAGTAAGGTATTAAAAAAAGTAGGAAGTTTTTTTGAAATGTTTAACCAACAAAGAGGATTCTTTTTAGACCATAAGGATGATGAAGACTTTCAAAGAAGAATTGATTATATAGAGAAAAATTATAAAAAAATTTTAAGAGCACTTCAATTTGATACTAGTAATAATTATAAAATATTACCATATATGGTTATGAACAAGGTGATGGGATCAAGATACAAAAAAATAAAATTTCCAATTATTTCTATAGGAGAATTAGAAGATATAATAAAAAATGAAAATAGTTGTTCATGGAGTATATCGGAAAGTTTGTGTAAACTTTAGACTTCTTATGATAAAAATTTTAAA
>ENA-OOZQ01001583-OOZQ01001583.1-human-gut-metagenome-genome-assembly--contig:-NODE-1583-length-13489-cov-5.576894_pt1 | contig 13489 bp, 17 predicted proteins | sample MGYA00241188_ERZ501399 | MGnify/ENA primary metagenome ERZ501399 (study PRJEB25962, sample SAMEA2042658) | human gut metagenome | biome: human gut; feature: human-associated habitat; material: faeces... | reverse complement strand
TACTGCATGATACGGCCCAGCAGCAGCTTAATATCGTCCGGCTCGATGGTGTTGTTGTACTGGCTGGGATAGTTATCCCAGAAATCCTCACCGAAGCCGTGATAGGTATCGCCGACATTTCGGGAAAGGCCAGGCTCGATGCAGTAGCACACCTTCCCGTCAAAGGAATCCATGCAGTGCAGGGTAGTATAGTTGCTGGAGCCTGTTGCCCAGCCGTTCATATAGCTTTTCGCGGAGTGTCCCCATGCGTCCTCGGAGTAAATCTGAGCAGCGTCCCCGTCACGGGGGAAAGAAATCATATAGGACTCCGCTGTTTCGCTTGCGGCGAAGGCTGTGGTCGTGCCAAAGCCTGCAAGCATGGTGAATGCCATAAGGACTGCAAGCAGCCCCGACATTCCTCTTTTGAAAATCTTCTTCATTCGTTCTGTCCTCCTTCAAGGCATGAAAAAAGCACCGTGTTTCCACGATGCTCATTTCGGTGTATTGATTTGTTGATGCTTATGCGTACCCGATATAGATTAGGTAGCTGCTTGTGCCGATGCACTCGTACCAGATCCAGACAGCGGTTATCTCCCCATCCTTCGCGTATCTGTTCATGCGTGAGTTAATGTCTCGCTCCAGGTAGATACAGGTCGGCTTCGCGGTGATCGGATTGTCCCAGCAATCGGTTGCTGAGCTATCCAAGGTCAGCCCCAAGCTCACCGCCGTGCTTTTTGCGTAGGAAATCCAGCAGTCGATATCAAATGTGGGCTCGGGCTTCGGAGTCGGTTCCGGCTCGGTTATCGCAGGAACGGATGGTTCCTCTTTCGGACTTTCTGTTTTCTCCGGCTTCTCCGGAAGCACGGGTGCCTGCCGGTCTTCCTCCGGCGTCGGCGCATTCGATTCTGTGGGTGCGCTTACCGGCTCAGAAGAAATAGCAGGGCCGCTTTCGTGTTTGTCCTCATTTGATGTGCAAGCTGCTGGATCGGCGGCTTCTGTCGGGGCTTCTGTGGGAGCGTTTGGTTCTGTGGATACCGGCTCAAAGGAAGCAGGCGTTCCTTCCTGTGGCGTTGGAGCTTTCGGTGTGTTTCCTGCCGTTTGCCCTTGCAGAGGCTCTGCGGCGCATCCGGAAAGCAATACGGCAAGTAGGAGCGCACACAACATGAGATTCTTTTTCATGGGATGACCTCCAATAACTGTTTTTTCTCATATTGTACGAATGCACTTGGTTTTCTTCAATTGTGCCGCCTGTATATTTTCCTTTTGAGCTGGTATTGCCGGTAAATGAGGGGGAGAGTGTGAGAGGGGGAACGGCGCTGACGCGGCGTCAAAAGGGTAGACTGCCCCCTTGGCGAAGAACCTATCTTGCGTCATTCCGGCTTTTCTGCCTTTCCTGATACCGGTGATAATATTCCAGCGCTTTTAGAATATACTCACCGGTTTTTTCGTAAGGAACGCTGGCAGGGATAAACCTTCTGGCCTCGGCGTACTTGATGTTGATCTTCTCCCTCTGGTTCGGCTTTTCCTCGCTCATAATCGACTCAATGACCTCGTTATTCAGCTTTCCGTCCTGGGAGAATCGCTTCAGCTTAATGGCCTGGGCGAGGGACGGCGTGGCATCTGCGTAGGCGATTTGCTCCAGCAGCGCACCCTGTTCCTCTTTTTGCAGGTACGAAAGCTCCACCGCAGGTCTGAACGCAATGCGTCCTTCATCAACCAAATCCAGAAGCTCCGGAATGAGCTCCGTGAGGCGGATATAGCGTGAAACCTGCCTTCCGCTTTCCTCTGCTTTGTCTCCAAGTGCATCACGAGAGAACTTTGGGACCACTGGTCCAGAAGTTAAATCTGTACGCTGTCCTTGGCGATTCATGGCCTCCAAGCGCATCTTGTAGGAAAAAGCCTTTTCACTCGGCAGGATCACAGAACGCTGCAGGTTCGATTCCACCATTAGAATGATGGCCTCGTCGCGGGTCATCTCCCGCACCTCAGCCTTCACGGTGTCAAAGCCGGCAAGCTCACAGGCCTTCTTTCTGCGATGCCCTGATACGATTTCGTACCGCCCGTCCTCCTTCGGTCGGAGTGTGACAGGGGTGATGATCCCACGCTCCTTGATGCTCTGGACAAGCTGATCCATGTCCTCATCCAGCTTCACCTTGAAGGGGTGATCGGGGAAATCGTCGATCTCCGAGAGGGGAATGTCATAAATGCGCGGGAGCTTGTTTTCCTTTCGCTCCGTGTCATTCATGAAAAGCTCATCGTACCCGGTCAGGCCCAGATCGATTTTTTGCACGCTCTTCAATCTCTGTCACCTCCTTCGTCAGAGCCTCATACGCTGCTGCGACCTTGCCGTTCCTGTCGTGGGAGAAAATGCTTTCTCCGGAAAGACTGCACTCCGCAGCTCTTACCGAAAAGGGAATCTCGGAACGGAACACGCGGATGTTTTCTCCCACGGTGGAACGAAGCGAGGAAATAATCGCCTTGGCGTTGTTGGTGCGGTTATCCACCATCGTCAGCAAAATGCCGTCAATCTTCAGTCTCGGATTGATCTGCCGCTTGATCTTTGAAATGGAGCGCAGAAGCAGGTTAAGACCTTTGGTTGACAGGAAGTTCGGCTGAGACGGGATAATCACACTGTCTGCCGCAACCAGCGCATTGACCGTCATCATGCCCAGAGAGGGCATACAGTCAATCAGAATGTAGTCATAGCTCTTTCTCATGCCGTCGATAGTATTCTTCAGAACATACTCACGGCTCATGACATTGAACAGGCCCGTTTCCATACCGGAGAGCTCAATGTTCGAGGGAAGCAAATCCACACCCTCCTGGTGCCGGATAATTGCCCCCTCCGCAAGCGACTCATCATCAATGACTGACTGCATAAGGGACGACAGCGACACATCCAGCTCATCGGGGTTCTTTACGCCGAGGCTCACCGTTAGGCTGCCCTGCGGGTCAGCATCCACCAGCAGAACCCGTTTGCCGGAGCTTGCAAGTCCCACGCCGAGATTGACTGTGGTCGTTGTCTTGCCGACGCCGCCCTTCTGATTCGTGATGGCGATCACCTTACAGTTTTCCATGGGGTTTCCTCCTTTCTCTGAATTTGAATCATTTCTGATCCACGAAAGCCTCAAAATACCTTTTGGGGCTTTCGTCGCTGCATTTCATTTTTCCTCGAACCCAAAATGCAGAAAAGGAAGTCATCAGACGCCCGATAGCGAATCGGGTCCATGGGAATCTCACCCCTGCCGGGTTCTCCGCCAGCTCCGTAGAGAAGTATCATTATCCCTGCTGCGTTTTATGGCCGTATCCGTAGCTGTCGGATATTTCTGAATGGCTCGGAAACGCTCGTCTCCTTGCTTTCCGTTATCACCCGGATGGACAGGAGGGTCATGGCGCACCTTCATTCGGCTGAGGTTTTCGCCTCCGCGCAGGAATGTATCTGATGAATGTGTATTCGGTTTTCAAGGTTCACGGAAGGCTCATCGCCTTCTCACTTTCTCTTTGCCGAATTTTTTTGAGAGATTCCCACACTTTTTCAAAAAAATTTTTTGTGCCGGTTCCAGAAAACAAAAAAGCGCCCACTGCACCTGTTTAGTAGGCGTAGTGAGCGCAAAAAATAAGACTCGGTCATTTCTCACCGAGTCTCATATCTGAATATATAGTTTTCAAAAAACAGCCCCGCAGAATCACTTCTGCGAGGCTGAAATTCAATCGCACATTTTTCTCGGCATCCGTGGTGCACCCTTGGTGTAAATTGGTGTACGGATTGGTGTACGAGAGGCTTTTTTAACCCGATCAGGGGGGCAATCAATAGAGCTTTGCGCCGGCGGGGATGTGGGGATCAACCATCAGCAAATGGAGCTTTTCCTCGCCGTTTTCGTGATGCACAGCGGAGATCAGCATACCGCAAGAGTCAATGCCCATCATCGCTCTCGGAGGCAGATTGGTGATTGCAATGCAGGTCTTACCAACCAGTTCTTCCGGCTCATAATATTCGTGAATACCACTCAAAATGACCCTATCTACGCCGGTTCCGTCGTCCAAAACAAACTTTAAGAGCTTTTTGGACTTCTTCACAGCTTCGCATTCCTTGACCTTCACGGCACGGAAATCGCTCTTGGAGAAGGTGTCAAAATCCACCTGATCCTTGAACAGCGGCTCGATCTCCACATTGGAAAAATCAATTTTTTCTTCCACAACGGGAGCCGTCTGAGCAGCCTCCGCAGGAGCCGAAACTTCCTTGGAAACCTTCTTGTCGGAGTCCAACGGCTTCATTGTGGGGATAAGATTCCTCACATGGAATAGCTGTGTAGAAGCCCTGTTAATACTGTGCTTTGCTTACAGGTCACATTTTCCCGTGTGTGATAACTCTGTACATTTCCCTGCTGAAAGCATACACCATAGTGGTGCTCCAAGTGGTGTATGTGGTGCAACTCCAACCTTTCGCACCTCCGAAAGATTGTAGTTAATATTATAACAGTAGAATCTCAGAATTTCAATGGGTTTCAGGTCGTCCCGTAAGGAATCCAAAAAAACTTCAATACTCTGCTTACATTCACTCTTTATATTGTGCCCGTCTAAAGCGTGGTTATAAACGGATATGCAAAGTTCAATCCCGTACTACGCCACGCCGTTAATCCTCTATCACAAGACAATTTACCTTTCCACTGAACGCTGTACAGGCATCTATGGCAATAATTCCGGGACCATAATAGGGAGAGATGTCCGCATCTTCTCCAAACTCGGTCCCCTTGTGTTCGTATTTGCTATGGCCATACGAAGTATGCCAGTGTCCGCAAACAATGGTCTTATTCTCATCTGCGGTCTGTGCTGCATCCATGCCATTGAACCATCTTGCTTGATTCCATTGCTCACGGTCTGCTTCTCTCCAAGAAGAAATATAGCTGTAGCTTTTATCCCTGTTCGGAATGCTTGGTATCCAGCCATGCGTGAAAACATAGTGTTCCGTCTCAAAGTAATCAAGCATCGCTGGGATAATCTCTTTGTAAAACGGTGTGTCTTTCGCTGCATCGGCAAAATCATAATGGCGTATAGATGCCATCACTGGATCAAAGCCCGTCAACTGGAGTGCAGTATCATAAGTTCCGTTTGATTTGTGATAGCTATATGGCATCCCTGCATCCGTGGTCACAAGCTCCACAAATAGGTCCTCATGGTTTCCACGAATGAGAATTATCTTGTCTTGCTCCATCTGCTCCAATATGAACTGCTGAAGCTGTTTCGCCTCATGCCCTCGATCAAATAAATCTCCGAGCATGATTAACTTATGAGGAGTTGTATCGGAAAAGAAGCCTGCCTTTTCCAAAGCAGACTTCATCTGCGTATAGTATCCGTGAACATCGGAGATAACATAGTAGCGCATAATCCCTTATTCCTCGCCTCTGTTTTCCTTGGATAGTCTGTCGGCCAGAATCAACTCTTTCATCTTAAAGCAGAGCCATTCATCTATGGTCAGATCAAGCTCGGCAAGGGCAATCACCAGCCGCTTCATCTCATTCTTATCAATGCCGAAGTTTATGCTTATTGTATCGTAGTTCTTCGGAAGCTGCAAGATATATCGTGCCTCGTTGCGTTCATATCGCCTGAGTAATTCAGGCTGATCCTCAAAAAACTCTCTGACGAAATCGTTCATGACTGCGCCATCCCTTTTTGTGTACGAAGACTGACGCCCTCAACTAACGAGAATACTGCTGTATTCTTCTCTTCCAGAAACTCGCCGGATAAAACATATGTCTTTGAAGTGTCCATCTGGTTTGTCCGCATGATTCCATGAACAAATTGCTTGCTGTTGATCCTCATGACGCATCTGTGATCGGTGAACAGTTTCAGCGGAACTCGGAAAGCCATCACATCATCCTCATCACAAGGGAAAACGCTCAAAGAATCATGGCTATCTGAAATTTTAATTGAGACATGGCTCGGCTTTCCCAAGGCTTTTATAACGCCCTTGCCGATGCTGATACAGCAGCGAGCGCCTTGCAGCGTCATTTCGATTGGGTACATTCTATCCTCATTCGTTGTTTCGGACATCATCGTCACCTCCATTTCCAATAATCGTGCCAAACAAAGTCTCCCGTTTCTTCTCCTGCTCCTGCATACTGATGGAAGCAGCCAGCTCTTCAGAAACCGTAGCGGGAACAGCGCCTCCGCTGGTATCCATGTATCCGGATAGTGATTCGAAGCTACTTCGTTGCTGAAGGGCTTCATAATCCGAATAACTCCTGCCCAACTTCATTCGGATCTCATCAGGATAGTATTTAACAATGCGTTTCTTCATTTTGCCGGTGTGCTTGTCAAAGTACTCCTCCGGCAGCGGATCAAACATAACAGCGGATGCAAGATCAAATACCAGAACCAGCCCTCGCTCAGAATTGGCAAGCCGTCCATAAGTCACTACTATTATTATAAGGTGGTGACACATCTGCTTCCATCGCCGTTTCGGCAATAACCGCTTTTCGGTGAGCCATTTTGGCAAAAACGGTGTCCAAGCTCGCACTTTTCCTGCTTTTAACCTCGCAAAAGGGATGCTCACAAAAGTGCGTGCTGCCTTGCGACCTTAAAAGAAAGAGCACCGCTTGCACGGTGCCCTTTCAAGATACAGAGGGCAAAGCTCCTGTCACTTTGCACCTCTCTGTTTAGATTTTCTTATTCCCTGTATGCAGCTCTAATAAGGCAATTGCATCCTGTCTGGCTCGTTCGTCCGCCTGACGCATAGCGCTTATCATTGCAGCTTCTTTTTCGGTTATGCTCGTGTCAACGACCTCATCATTTCCAATTAGACAATCAACTGAAACGCCGTACAGCTTGGACAGCTTCAGAAGAATATCGATGGATGGCTCTCGTTTGCCATTCTCATAACGGCTGTAAACAGATGGCAAGCAGCACAGATAGTCAGATACCTCTTGTACTTTGAGTTTGCGACTGACTCGTATTTCTTTTAGGTTCATGTATTCCTCCGCATTCCGAGATGGTGCGAAGTGACACGAAGCATTTACCCCTGTGGAATATGATACTACCAAAACGGTATCTGGTCAACGAGCCATTTACCGATACGGTAATATATCGCATTCCGTTCCGGTAGTATAATTTAATATAGTATATTGGAAGGAGGTCGTGCCTGTGAACATCAAGGATATTCGCACTCGCAAGGGTCTTACGCAGGCAGAAGTGGCCTCCGCATTGGGCGTATCCTCCGTGGTTTACTCCCGTTATGAAACCGGCTCCAGACAGCCTTCCATTGACATTCTGATCCAACTGGCAGATATTTTTGGCGTAACGGTTGACTACCTGCTGGGAAGGCAGGACATCGAGGACTCTACACTGTCTGAATATGAACTCAGCTTGTTGATCGCATCACGAAAAGCTGATGAGCGAGCAAAGCAGGACGCACTCAATATGCTGCTTGCCCATGCAGTAAAAACGAATCAAAAGAACTAAGAGGAACTGCAAGTCGCAGTTCCTCTTTTTAGTTTCCATTGTTCTTTTGAGCAAAGTATCGCTTCCGAAGATGGGCAACATCCCTTTGACTATCCGAATTTATAAATAGGTTTGCCTTAGCGAAGGCTTGCTTGATTTCTGTGGCAAGCGCAATCGGGTCTTTCTGCCGTATCACAAATAACTGTATCCTTTTCGCTTTGCACAGGAAGTGAAGAACCTCCTCAACTTTGGCTTCTCTATCAGTGCCTTTTTGAGAAAAGGCAAACGCAAGCCGCAGTTCCGGGATAACCGCATCGATCCGTGCCCCAATCAGTTTTTCGTCGTCTGTGCGTGTCGCAAGCCCATATTGCTTTGCATACATCGTTACAAGCAGATATGGCAGCTCCTTAAGAAACGCTTTCTCACAGTAGATGCAGCCGGCTCCTTCAACTGCACGGTGAAACACTTTATCCTTCCATTCATGCCCGCAAATGCCTTTCCACCAAACTGGGTACTGTGACAGTCTTGATATCTCTGTGGGCTTTCTTGTGTTTTTGGCCGCATTCCATTCCTTTGCCAGCTCCGGGTCTGTAGTTGCTAAATCGCTATAACCAGGCAACACAGCGTTCCTCGTGCATACTGGGCAATTTAACCCATGAACTTTGGATTTGATTACCGCCCTATACTCATGTCCGCAGGTACTACACTTCCACCAGACATTTTTGGTGGAGCGCTCGTTGAAATCTTCCGGCAATAATGTGCCGTTGTTTTGTGACCATTCCAATGCGAGCTGCGGATGGAGCGAAGCTAAATCATTGAATCCCTTCAGCAATTTTATTCCGCTGCAATAAGGGCATTTGCTTCCATAAGCCCGTGTAGATATGAGCGTAAACCACTCATGGCCTTGTTCGCAGTTCCACCAAACTTTCCGATTTGCATAAGGCGTTACCTGTGTTGGCTTGAGCGGTGCGTTTCGAGGCGACCACTCCTTTGCAACCTGCGGCAGTACAGTTGCAAGGTCGTTAAATCCTTGAAGGACTGCGTTGTGCGAACAGTAGGGGCAACCAGCTCCCCTGACTCGATTTCGGATTTCTGCGCTCCACTCATGTCCGCAAACTCCTATCCAAAGCACTTTCTTATGAGAGCCAACACCGATCTCTGTTGGTTGGATAGTATTACTCGGCGACCATTCTTTCAGTAGTTCCGGTTTCAAACTCGCAAGGTCATTGATACCCGCAACGATTCTGGCGTTACTGCAAATCGGGCAATTCTCGCCGCTTGATCTTGCCTTTGCGCTGGCCTGCCACTCATGGCCACAACTGCCATGCCACCAATATAGTTTTTTAGAACCATAGGGTACATCATCCGGTGAGATGCTGCCGTTTCTTTCTGACCATTCAGCTACAAGCCAAGGTTTTTTATTTGCCAAACTGTTTTCCATACTGTTGCCGCCCTTCCTGCGTACTGCTAACAGTATAGGAAAAACCTCAAAATAAGAGAAATGTGCAAAAAGAGAAAACCCCCTGCAATCGCAGATTTTGCGACCGCAAGGGGGGAGAGAGCCATATTATACATTTGCCATTTGCTTGGCTCCGGTTTTCAAATATGTTTCAAAGGCTGTGATTTCTCGTTTCTTCAGGTCGTTCGTGACCGTCACATAAATATCGAGCGTGGTCGTTACATCGGCGTGACCAAGCACAGACTGCACGACCTTGACATTCAGACCGCTCTCACACATTCTTGTAGCGAATGTATGCCGTAGCACATGGCACGAGAACTTAGGCAGAAGAACCGGATCGGAGTCTACGCCCTTTTTCTCAAGGACCTCGCTGTTACAATCGCGCATGATCCGTTGCAGAGCCTTATTCAATGTGCCTTGATGCTGCACCTCGCCGTTCCGATTAACAAACACGAAGTCTGAATACCCCTCAATGTGGCTGACACTTTTCATTCCGCACTCCTCTTGGAACTCCTTTTCCATTAGAAATGCCTGCTTCACACCTTCGGTCATGGGAATTTCCCGAATACCGGCTTTTGTCTTAGGTGTATTGATGGAGAAGTAGCAGCCATTCTCATCTCTGTGGTTGTAGTACACCAGCGTATGGTTCACGCTGATGATGCCGTTTTCCATATCTACATCGCACCAGCGCAGACCAGTGATTTCCCCCACACGCATTCCGGTATTCGCCATAATATAAAAGATAGGATACCAGTGCTGGTATTTTGATGTTCTGGCCAGATAGCCAAGAAACAGTTCTTCCTGCTCAAGGGTCAAAGCCTTTCTTTTCTCGATTTCCGAACCGTGCGCCATTTTGATTTCCCGAAGCATATTGGCCGCAGGGTTGCTGCGAATCATATCGTCATCGACGGCTATCTGAAATACTTGGTGGACGATATTATGGATGACATCTACCGTAGACGGCTTCAGAACCTTATCGTCGATGAGCTGGTTATAGAATCGGCGCACATCCGATTTTTTCACCTGTACAAGCTTCTTCTTTCCGAAAGTTGGCTTCACAAACAGCTCATACATATAAATGTAGTTTTTCATGGTGCTGTCCTTGATGCCTCTTTTCAGTTGGCACCAAAGCTCATATACATCATTCACCGTGACATTTTTGATATTGGCTTTAATGCCGTCATGCTGATCAACAAGGATCTGCTCCTCCTGCTCCCGGAGATCTTCCAATGTTGCAGCGTATATGGTATTACGTTTTCCGAGCTTGTCTGTCCAGCGGTACATATAGCTGCCGGTTTTTCTCTGTACCTCTCCGGTGCGTAGCCTGACATGGTGGCTATCAAAGCGAACGGTTGTCTGCCGCTTTTCCTTCTTTTGAAACTGCATAGTCTTCACTCCTTTGCTTTCGCTTTTCTCTTGGCACCATTAAGGATACATAGAGACATCTCGTTTTCCAATGTTGCGAATCAGCCCATATCAAGCAAATCGCATACTTGACTCATACAGAATAGGCCGACTCAAGGTATTCATCGAACTTTTTCCGCTTGATCATTCTTCGGTTTCCGACCCAGATAACATAGTTGCATTCGGGCTTATCGGTCATATCCCGCAGCTTTCTCACGCCGATACCGCTATATGCGGCAGCTTCTTCAAGACTAATGGTAATGCGCTCCCAAACAGGAACGAGATTTTCTTTTTCTGTTCTCGTCATTTATTCCGCCACCTCGTGTTTCCGGAGATAGGTCACATATTCACTTCTGTTTCGGAACTTGTACCATCTCCAGTTGTATTCCTCCGATTTGAAAAACGCCTTACGGATCGCATCATAGAAATGCTGGATAGCTTTCATGTTGATACCGGGGGTCAGCACCAAGTCGCCGACTTTGATTGCGGCAAGGTCTTTGTGCTCTTTTCTCCACGGAGTATAGAGGAAGGGCTGTGACATCATACCGTTATAGATAGCCTCATCGATAGCTGTGTTGGGATTCAGCCACTTATATAAGCAGATGATCACTTCCTCGACTCGGACAGCGTTCAGACCCTGCATATTCATCAGGTCGAAAACACGCATATCAAGGATCTGCTTCAGGGAACGGAAGCCCAAATCGCAAAAGTAATCAGCGACGACCTGATCATCTTTTTCGAGCCACTTTGTCGAGCTGGGGTTGATGTTTATTTTCTTGTTCATGTGAATCACTCCTACCGGGTTTTATGAGATTGCCCTCTCACTTTCTCTTTGCCGAATTTTTTTGCGAGATTCCCACAGTTTTTTGCTCGTTTCCAAAATATTTTTCGGAAGCAGGAGAATTTGGAGGAAGGCGGCATATTCTTTGGAATGAATTCTCATGCGCTATTGACAAAACTATCATCAGGATGATATAATGTGGTTGTATCATTACAATGATAATGGAGGCTTCATATTATGAGCGTCATTCAACTGCTTCATGGAACCGACCACATCATCGAGGTTCCGGATATTCATATCGGTAATCCGCACAACGACTATGGCATGGGTTTCTACTGTACCCGCGTCGATGAAATGGCTCGTGAGTGGGCCTGCAAAAAGAACACAGACGGTTTTGTCAACAGCTACGACTTTGACACAGATGGGCTGAAGGTGCTGAATCTGTTGGACGGAATGCATACGGTCCTGAACTGGATGGCTCTTCTGCTTCAGTTCCGCACCTTCAAGCTGGACTCAGAAGTTGCCGTTGATGCAAGGGACTATCTTATTGACCACTATTCAATTGATTTAACCGGCTACGATGTTGTGATCGGCTATCGGGCAGACGATTCCTATTTCCAGTATGCAGAGTCCTTTGTGTCCAACACCTTACCGCTCAGAAGTCTGAACAAGGCTCTAAAGCTGGGCAAGCTCGGTGAGCAGACGGTTGTCATTTCTCAAAAAGGCTTTGATCGGCTGCACTTCGTGAATGCTTATCCGGTCAGCAAGAGCGTCTATTACCCCAAGTTCTTGGATAGAGATACCAAAGCGAGGGATACTTACCGTAAAGAGATCAAGAAAAGCAAGTCTTACCGGGACGACATCTTCGTGCTGGATATCTTGAGGGAGGAGATGAGCAACGATGACCCACGCATACAGCGAATCTTATTTGAATAATGCCAAGGATCGTCTTTCCTCTTTCTTCGACTATGCAATCAACGACTGCAAATTAAAACCGGATTGGATCACGGCACTCTTCATCAATACCGGCTACGCCGAACAGTTTGAACGAGGCAACCCCGCCTATGTTGCAGGGATGTCCGGTGTTGAGCTGGCCCGTGCGGTCATCACAAAGGCATACGGTCCAAAGGAGCTGCCAGCACCAACCAACGCAGAGGACTGCTCCCCTGAATATTGGGCCGGTTGGGCAGTTGCAGAGTACCAATGGTTTACTGGCCGTCGTTTCAAGGATATCTTTGAGCGCATTCCACTTTCCAAGATCATTGGGATGTATTCCGTTTACCACGAGATGGACATTACAAGTTTCATCGATACCATGGAGGAACTCTATAAAGCAGCGGAAGGCGATTCCAACCTGAAGCGCATCCGTGAAAACCGGGGCTTATCTCAGGCAGAGCTTGCAGAGCAATCCGGCGTGAATCTGCGCAACATTCAGATGTACGAACAGCGGGTCAATGGCATTGACAAGGCGCAGGCAAACATCCTCTACAAGTTGTCCCGTGTTCTCGGCTGCAATGTGGAAGACCTATTGGAAAACCCCATGATGTGATTCCATTCCTGCCCCTGCTTCGGCAGGTGCATTTTCTATGTCAAACCACTCGTGTCATCCCAATTTGACCTACGCATTTCCTAAAATTTTCTTCAGCTTCTTCAGTGCATCATCCCTTTTTCTATAGATGCTCGTCTTGGGCATTGCGTATTTTTCCACAAGCTCCTTAACCGGTATTGGGGATTCTGTGAAGAAAAAATCCTGAATGATGGCCCGCTCTTCCGGGGCCAACATTTTCAGTGCAGTTCTGACCCGCTCAATATCCATACGCTGCATGACCGACTCCTCTACATTGCACTCTGTATCTTCGAGAACATCTTCTCCGTAAATTTCAGACTCTTGAAAGGTCATGGTGCTGTAAGACATGACTTGGAACGGTGTTTCGGCGTCTCGGCTTCGGATGTACTGCTTGCGATGGCAATCCTTTTTCAACTCTTTGCTGACTTTTTCATTGCACTCCATGAAAATGATAGAGTCGTCTTCACTACAAGCCTCAAACTTTCCAAAGACGATTTCCCGATTCTTGCCTTCATCCGTTTCTCTCCATGCCGCATACTGGCAATAATCCATGATCAGCCAATTGTCCTGTGCTTCAATCGTGGGGTCCTTCTTTACCAAAAATGTTCTTTTCATTACTGTGATCTCCTTTGAATTTTTGAATTTGGGTGAAAGTCAAAAATTCGGAGATCACGGGTATTCAGCGATATAGCAGAGCCACTTATTTAGCATCGAAAAAGGCTTCCTTTCAGAGATTTCTCTGCCGGAAGCCCTTGGTCGGTTGTTCTTGCCGAAAAAAAGAAGCCACCGGCAAGACAGGGTAAGCCTATGGCTTACATTCATTTGGCTGTTGGCTCAAGGAATGTATCTGATGAATATATAT
>ENA-OOZQ01001576-OOZQ01001576.1-human-gut-metagenome-genome-assembly--contig:-NODE-1576-length-13526-cov-2.775889_pt1 | contig 13526 bp, 17 predicted proteins | sample MGYA00241188_ERZ501399 | MGnify/ENA primary metagenome ERZ501399 (study PRJEB25962, sample SAMEA2042658) | human gut metagenome | biome: human gut; feature: human-associated habitat; material: faeces... | reverse complement strand
TAAAAATATCTTTATCATAAACCCGCGTCGTGATCCCAACGACAGCCGGACCAACTTCTTTGACCGCCTGTACAACAGCCGTATTTCTGATTGCCGGCAGCTCCTCCACTTTTTTTTGTTCTGTCTGTGGAAAGGAATAAGAAGATTCCGCTTTGTTTCCCTGCTTGTTTCCCGGAATAATATCACCGAAGAAACATCCCCCTATGAAACTGGTAATCAAAAGAACCACTGCCGCGGCCGCCAGTTTTTTCCGCCCTGAAGAGAACTTATCCGTCTGCAATTCTATATTTTTCCCCTGTTCTTTTAATTGTCTGTCCAGTTCTTCTCTGTCCATATTCATGACCTCACAATATTCAAAAAATATTTTACAGTGTTTTTCATTATATCATAAATGGTTTTCCCCGTTCCAAAAGCACAAAAAAGAGAATCCCCCGAAAAGGACTCCCTTTTATCTTATTTTGCAAAATCGATAGCCCGTGTTTCTCGAATAATAACTACCTTCACCTGCCCCGGATACTGCAGCTCCTTCTCAATTTGCTGGGCAATATCATGAGAAAGAATCACAGCCTGGTCTTCATTAACCTTTTCAGGCTTTACAATGACTCTGATTTCACGGCCTGCCTGGATAGCATAACAACTGGATACCCCCGGATATGAACGGGCAATATCTTCCAATTTCGTCAGTCTCTTGATATAATTTTCAAGCGTCTCCCTCCTGGCACCCGGTCTAGCCGCAGAAACAGCATCAGCCGCCGCTACAAGAACCGCCTCTACGCATACGGCTTCCGTGTCGCCATGATGTGATGCAATAGCATTGATGACCTGCATCGGTTCATGGTATTTCTGCGCCAGTTCCACGCCAAGTTCCACATGGGTGCCTTCCTGTTCACGATCTACCGCTTTACCAATATCATGGAGCAAGCCAGCCCGTTTTGCCATATCCGCGTCTGCACCGACTTCCGCCGCAAGAATACCTGCAAAGTAGGAAGTATCGATACAGTGCTGGAGAACATTTTGTCCATAACTCGTTCTATATTTCAAACGCCCCAGTATCTTAATCAGATCAGGATGCATGCCGCTAATTCCACACTGGAGTACCGCTTCTTCACCGGCCTCACGAATCGCTTTATCCACTTCTTTCTTTGTCTTTGCCACAACTTCCTCAATTCTTGCAGGATGGATTCGTCCATCTTTCACAAGACTTTCCAGGGACAATCTGGCAATTTCACGGCGAATCGGATCGAAACAGGACAGAATAACCGCTTCAGGTGTATCATCAATAATCAAATCAACACCGGTCAATGTTTCAATTGCGCGTATATTCCGCCCTTCACGTCCGATAATACGGCCCTTCATTTCTTCATTCGGCAGGGAAACTACCGAAACCGTTGTTTCAGAAACTGTATCAGCAGCGTTTCTTTGAATAGCAGCTGCTATGATTTCACGTGCTTTGTTATCAGAAGTCAGCTTGATTTCTTCTTCTGCCGCCCTGATACAGACCGCCTTTTCATGTGCCAACTCATCATTAACGCGGGCAAGAATCATTTCCTTCGCCTGATCACGGGTAAGATGTGAAATTTCTTCCAGCTTCGTCTGCTGCATAACACATAAATTATCCACTTTTTCTTTCTGTGCCTTCAGCTGGGTTTCCTTCTTTGCCAACACACTTTCCCGCTGTTCCAGATTACTGCTTCTTGCGTCCAGATTACTTTCCTTCTGAACCAGACGCTGCTCATAACGCTGCAATTCATCGCGGCGCCCCTTATGCTCCTGTTCCACCTCTTCACGGAGTTTATGAAGTTCTTCTCTGGTTTGTACAATCGTTTCTTTTTTCAGCGTCTCCGCTTCACGCAAAGCATTTTCTCTTTCTTTTTCTGCCGACGCAACAAGCTGTGCAGCTTTTTCTTCAGCAGAACCGATCCTTGCTTCGGCAATACGTCTGCGGAGTAAGTATCCTATACCAGCACCAATTACAGCTGCAATAATCCCTGCTATGATAACGTACAATAAGATTTCATCTTTCTCCAATTTTTTCACCTCTTTTCTTTATATATTTTAGTTTCAATTGGAAATAAACACTAAAAAAGTACAATCTTTCGATTGACTAATTCAATTTTAGAATCTTTGCAATTTATTGTCAAGATGGAAAACTCCCAAAAATCCGATAAATACGAATATTCCAAAACTATATTTTTGGTTTATCCTCAATAAATTGCAGACAAGCCGCTTGCTTATACCCAAAATTTCCGCTTTCCCTTTTTCATGAACGGCTCCTGCCTCCACCGGTCATCGACCAGATAAGAAGAGCACCAAAAGCAACCCACGACATAGAATGAGTGAGTATGCCCAAGTCTGTCAGAATATTAATTATCGTAAGCCCTGCCATAAAAAGTATATTAGACCGGAAGTCTGAAAACCGGTCACGCCGAAGTATAAACCAAGAAGCCGCTAAAATCAGCAGGTTCACAGCAATAACCGCTTCGAAATAAAATAAGAGTGGTACCATCTGTAAGATAAAACTTCCTGCAAACATGAGCAGCATAATATAAATCCATGTATAAGTCATTTTACTTCTCCCACATAAACATCGCCCTCCGCCTTCGGTATCCATAAGGGAATATCGGGAAATCGCCAGCGGAATTCGTAAGACGGCGACCAACGGATTCCAAATGCATGCATTGGTACCAATGCTGTACTCACATCGAATTTCTCCAAAAATGCTTTGACTCCCCATTCTCTTGCCACCGCCTGTCGGGCGTCCACCGGGAAAAACACGATATTCATGGATACCCGGGGAATCCGTTCCAATTCTTTAAAATACTCATCGCGTGCTGCCAGATTATCAGAATCTCCTTCCCCGGCCCAGTGCCACCAGTTCAAATCACCTGCGTGGAAAACAGAAGCTTTCGGATGGTTAATTAAAAATGATCCCCCCGCATCAGTGGATCCGAACATCTTGATTCGAAAATATTTTGTCACCATAAAATCTCCCACTTCCATGCAGTGGAGCATCTCATGATTTCTAAGCGCCAGTGTGCAGTCACGATGGATGAAATATCCTTCTGCCCGGCTTTCGAACCGATTAATCTCAGGATTAAAGTGATCCGCATGAAAATGACTCACAAAAAAATACAGCGGTTTTGATGAGACCTCACAAAGGTCATCCAACTTTCCTTCAGGATCCATGTAGTAATCAAAAACAAGAATACAGTCTTCCAGCTCACAGATGAACCCGCTATGGTGAAGATAGGTAATTTTAAATGTTCCCAAGACAACCTCCACAAAACAGAACTTATGTTTTCTATCGAAATATTTTTATAACAGTATAGATTTTTACTTGGATGTATAATTTCTTCTGACATCATATAATGAATTATAGCATAAGCTTTATTAAGAGATGTTGAAAATCGTTGTGTTTGTGTTTTGTCGATTTTACCGAGTGGCCAAGAAATAATGATAAAAACAATAACCGTTAAAATGCGGTATTTTAGCTAAAATTTTTGCCGTATTTTTGCCGCCCAAAGAAAAAAAGAGCAGGGATTTCTCCCCGCCCCACTTTAGTTTGTTCCAAATAAAGGTAGGGCGTTTGTGTAGATTACCACTTATCTTACAGTTTAAAATCCCAATTACCGTTCTGAAAAAAGCTATGTAAAAAAGCCCCCGGCAGGGGGCTTTTCCATCCAAGACGGCGTGCTTACTACACGCTTAATAGACTCATCGGCTCTTGGATGTAAACAGTACATTATGTCTGTACCTTTATTATACACATTTGTCAAGGTTGATGCAAAGAATAATGATTAGGTATATCTCTCAATGAAACATTATTAAATTTATAAGAGCAGTATATTCTATTTGCTAAAACATCACATGCTTGAATCATGTAATCACATTTAGAATCGCAATACTTAACCTCAACTTCTACAGTCGCATTAAATAAAGGGGGATGAAGATGCCCGTAATTATAATTTGATATTCCACTTTGTAATTCCTCTTTAACTGATGCTCTCAAACCATAAATCCCATCAGTTGCGGTTAGTTGTTCATCTACGGCTACATGTATAAAAATATCACTATCTGCAGAGATTTCCCCGGATCTAATTATGCGCTCGATTTCCTTTTTGACCAGCATTTTAAGAATATAGTCTTTGTATCTACAAATTGACTTTCCCGAGCATAATATTCTTTCATATACTCTTGGTATATGAACTTCGACAGATAAGCTCCTTTCGGATCGAAGAACATTATATAACGCTCTTCTGTGTTTTTTACCAAGAGCTGCTGCCTTTAATTCATCTGTGCATTGCAATTCTTTTTTTATTTTTATTAATAAGGATTTATATTTTCGTTTTGCATTATCTAACTGATTTCTTGATGTAAATACAAATCCAGCGTATACAAAATACCCTACGCTATTCGTCGCATGAAGAATTCCGGAATCATCAAAAAAGAAATATAAATGTTGCAATATATTCCCCTCCGCTCTCGCTCTATGCATAATATTATATCATCAAATGCAATAAAAAAGAGGGCGGAAACCCGCCCCATTTCATAGATATCGGATCACCTCCGAGCGATAGCTGTACCCACAGTAATAGTGAACAGTCCTGCATATATTCCGCGTTGTCTACGTGCGACTGTTAGCTTGTGCTCCATATTCTTTATTTCTTCCTTCAACTCTTCTAATAATAACCTCGATTCTTGCAGTTCTTTTTTCACTTCTGTTAATGATATCGTCGCATTCATCAAGGATTTCTCTGTTCTTTCGAGTTTTGTCTGCAATACGTCCAGCTGCTTCAGCTGCTCCTCGGAGTTCAGATTCAGCATTGTAAATTTCTGCCTGAGTTGCGTTAAGTCCAGTTTCTGCCCGGCCCATTCGGTCTTCAATTCGCTCCAATCCGTCATTGATATCGTGATAGTCTGTTTTGGCTCTGCTTGATTCATAGAACCACCATCCGCAGATACTTGCACACAGCAAGATGATAACCCCAACGATAAGCAGATAGCGGTGATTACTCGTTTTAAAATCTTCCCACACATTTAGCCCTCCTGATTCTTGTAAAACTCTGCTTTTCCTCTGATTAAATCTCCACCCGGCACTAACACGCCGCCATTGCTGTAATCCGGTAAGTACAGCAGATCCCAACGCATATCAGGCTCTCCGCTACTGACACCGTATCCGTCAATTTCCGCAATTTCTGCATGAGTATATACATCGTCTGCAGTCAATCCGAGTATTTCCTCTGCTTTTGCAGTCAGCATCGCCATAGCTTCTATCTGTGCTGCCGTCGGCGGTTCACTGCCTAAATCTATGCCGCCGGGATGATCATAGTAGCATATCGCGTCTTTACAACACGCCATCGCTATACCGATTGACCGGCTGTTTCTGTGCCACGTGTGTGCCAGTCTTTCAGTAAAATCTTCGTGCATGACGTGATATCCGCCAGTCCGGTCGATTACTACGGTATAATCTGGCAAATTAACTACTTCCCCGTCACAGCCCGTCCAGTGTTCGTAAATTCGGTCAATACCGCCTGCCGCATTATGCAGCAGCACTTCAATTTCTTTTAACGTCATCTTTTTTTAACTCCTTTTCTATGGCATCCGGTCTGCCGTTGCGGTTTTTATCCACCATATACTTGGCGATAAATGCAATCGCTCCAACAACCGGCCGTATAATCTTCAAAGAATTTAATCAATGTCATCGTATTTGCTGACCCCTTGCAGAATTCAATAACCCACGCGGTCAGCACGACACAAAACAGAATTAAAAAGCCTATGGCATAACCATAGACTACTTTCATAGACGGCTTGGCATTCCCTTTCGGTATGTGACCATTTACGTATCCGACAGCTTTTTTCCATAAATTTTTTATTTTTCCTGACATATCACAGCACCTTCCCGATTAATGCAATGACAACAGATACGATGGTCGATATAAGCCCTGCTACCTTGTATATATTGTCTATTCGATGATGCGCTGATTTAGCGCTCTGCGCTGCTCTTTCGTGCGCCAACTGCAGTTCCTGCATCTTCGGAATCATCTCGACAAGCATATCCAGCTTTGTCTCAATTCTGACGATTCGTTCCAGTGCTTCCGGGCTCATATCCCCCATACTCATTATTTATTATCCTCCGTCTTATTTTCAGGTTTTTCTTCCAGTGGTTTGCTCCGGATGCATTTTTTATTAGTGCAAAGCCCTGTTTCTTTGTTCATTTTCCTGTGGCATAAAAAACAGCGTTCCATTATATTTCGCTCCTTTTCTTCGCATATTCGCTAATCAATTCTTTTCGTTCTGTTTTCAGGTCGGCATATAGTTCTTCATCTTCTATAGCTTTTGCTTTTGCCATTTCTTCTTCAATGCTGCTTATCTTTCTTTCATATTCAGCATCTAAGGCGGAAAGTGCCTGCCGTCCTTTTTCTTCTTTAGATATCGGCGGACGTTCTTGCAATCCCCCGTTTACATAGATAATGTCATTGGTTATTACACGACAGTACTCTTCTTCCGTTTGTTCTACACAGAAAGCAGTAGGATAATCCTCTACAGCTTTTTTTAGTAATTCTTCTATTGTTTCACCGTGAATACCGACAGCAAAAGTTGTTATACGTAATCCAGTTTCCTTCGAATAGATAGATATGTAGTTTTTATCTTCCATCTTTCTAACCTCCTTTACTTGCCAATAGCAATATACTGAAAGCCCGTTTCACCGGCATAGCCAAAATCCGGATGGCGACGCCATATTTTAAATTTAGTATTTGAGGTAGGATAAAAAGCCAATGTATACGCCGCACTCCCAACATCATTACCAACAAGAATAAAGCATGAATTAGGAAACGCTATTGGATAAGAAGCTTCAAACGGAGTATTTGGACTTGTTACAGTAGATGGAATCGTTCCATGTCCCCATTGTACAATCAAGCCGTTAGCCCATTTAATATAACCACTTGCGGGATCTAGCAAACTTGCCACAATTCTGGCATTTTTAATTGTTTTATCCAAATCTAAAGGAATGTTTATATTTTGAGTTCCGTCAAAAGTTTTTTCAGATCCAGTTATAAAATCACCGACTATTTTAATAGCTTTTGCTGTATCCAGTTTTTTTGCGGCAGCGGTCGTAGCATTTACTACCCATGCTGTGGTCGGGATTTTTTTACTATTGTCGTCTTGCGGGATTTGTAAATTAGTTCCGGCTCCACCAGCATATTCCGCCCAGTAATTTCCATTGTCATCTTGAACTACCCGCAGGTCAGACCATCCCTTGTTCACAACTCGATGACGTAACTGTACATTTTGGTTGTTTTTTTGACGAATGATGTTAATTTGCCCTATCAATTTATCATTTTTATCGCGCGCCATAACGATAGCTTCTTCATTTTCTCCGCTTCCGATCGCGGTTGAGTCTATACTTGTTGCATTTTTTACATATTTAGACTCATTGATTAAGTCTCCGGTCAAAGTACCCCCGGTAAGCGGTAAATAAGTAGTGTTTATCTTATTACCCGCTGCATCGTTAACGGCTTTTTCAGATTCTAAAACTTTAGTAATTACTATGTCTTTCCCTTCAGAACCGTCAACCCATACAGGTTCAGCATATACTTTTCCTGCAATACCTATTTTAAATTTACGTAATAATTTTGAGGCGCTGGCTGCATTACCAGCTATCCCATTTTTGTGCGCATCTGAATCTGTAGCATGCGTATTCACATCGTCTCTATCTTTTTTTATAGCTTCATCAATTTTATCCCAGTTTGCATTTCGTTTATTTACATCGTAAGTTTCGGTTTGCAAAGGCTTTTCAAGGTTTATCGTTTTTGTGTAATTAGGCATCTGCCAGTACCTCCGCTCTTAAATCATGATGAGTATACATCAATTCTTTCATTCTCCCATGTGTAAACCGCTTCAGATCTATATGTCGGTTATACATTAAATCTATTTCAATCGTCAGATTCGCGGGTAATATACATCGAAGCATATATTCCGCAGTCTGTCTTTGCCGTTTAACACCTAATGCAATCAGTATTTTGATGTAGTACTGACTGTGTTTTAGATTGATACTGTAATTTCCTTCTCCACAAATCTCATCCAGAAGAATCTCTAATTTTCTATGTGTATATGGCGTATTTGGCATAATTTTGGCAAGAATGGCCATTCGTCGGTCATCAAGAGTATCCGCATTTCGAGGTGACAGTTTCAACATTTTTTCCCAGCGCCCCGCTCCGTCTTCATCTAAATCAAATACAAAAGTATCTAAAGCCTTTTCAATAAGCAGCTTAATAACACGATTTAGCTCCGGTTCTACTACATTCGCAAATTCATTAAACTCTACTGCATTAGCAAGCACGTCGGGGAAATAATGTCGAATGTTAGTTTCTCTGCATTCAATACTATTTCGCAAGTCATCACTCATACGTCATCCCCCCTAGTTCGGTGAGTTCATCCGGGTCAAGCTGTATATTCCGTTTCGATCCGTTGACTGTTAAATTTTCTACATCAAGAACTCCTGTTACGTCTAAGATACAACTTTCGATTTTAGATATTCGTAGAATTAACCCTACATTTGTAAATGTATTTACGGAAACAGTTTGCGTGGTTTTCCAGTCGTGATTGAGCTCTTTCAGGTAATTTTTAATTGATTCTACGACTTGCTGTTTTACATCACTCAGTACAAATCCGGGTTTTACAGAAATTTTTGCTTTGACGTTGACTGCTTTCTTAGTAGTTCCCACTACCGTCACATAATGCCCTATCGGTGCCACGCCAACGCCCTGCTGATGATAAGGGATCGGATCCAATACTTCCTGTACTTGTCTTACAAACTCACCATTTGGCGGTTTAAATTCTGATGTACAAAATACGATTTTGACAGTACCTCCGCCGTTCCACACTGGATATACTTTGACACCACCCACGCCGGATATGGACAATACTTTTTCTTTATAGTCGGCAATATTTCCTCCGTACGCTTGCGTTTCAAAACTTTTTAAATACCGTTGACGAAACGCTTCCGTATCTTCGTCATCAACACCAGGAACAGCTAACATTTCAATCCTTGCAGACTTTAACGCAGGTAAGTAATTAATAGGCACAAGCGTTCCCGTTGCCTTATTTCCTGATATACCCACCGTCTCACAGCGCAGTAGATAACTACCAGCATTCATTTTTTTTGCTACTGCATAGTTGATCCCGTCACAAGAAAATCGATGTCCAATTGGTATTTCCAGCGTGTTCGGAATAAATATCCCACGTACGACCGCCCTTGTTGCTTTATACGGCACAAGTCCACGTTCTAAAGCCCGCTCAATTAGAAACTTGCGCTCTGCTGTATCACCAAACGTATTTTTCATGAACCAGTCCAGTGCGGCATACATCAGTTCAAGTTCGATCGATACCGGAGCCGTTGCATCATGTATAATACTGCCTTCTCGTTTATCCACTGCGGGGCTAACGGCATCCAGCATTCTTTTTTCTATGACAGAGCTTGTCTGATCCTCATACATTCTTTATCTTCACGCTCCTTTCAATCTCAACATCTCCGAAAATAGAATGAACTACAAAATAACATTTGACATTCCCCTGTTTGTCATATTTCAAATCAAAGCCGTCTACTTTGTTGATACGGTCATCTACCAGTAGTGCCTCTTCTATCCGGCGCGGGATTTCAGGGATAACGTAAGGCATAGGTTTGCCAAACAGATTAGCAAGTTCCACGCCGTAATTCGAAGAATAAATTATGTGTTTATACCGTTCTGTATTTAAGATCTTATAGACGGCTTGCCGCACAGCTTCCAAGTCATCTGTTATTATCCCCGACACCGTTTCCTCTTCAATATTCATTTGATAGGTTTTAGACGGCATACGTGTCTGGCTGCCCGCAATGGATACGTTGTTAAATTCTTCCGGTAATAATCTCATTTAATCACCCCCACTGTCCGTGGATATCAGAATGGTTGTATACACGATTAGCAACAAAAAACAGCTGCCCGCCGGACTGCTGTATCATAACGACTTTCTCTCCGATTTTTAATCCGTTATAGATAATGATCTTCTTCCTCCCTTTATAGTCATGGTCGTGACTGGCATACTCCGCATATCCTCCGCCGCCTGCCCGCTTTTCGGTGATGTGGTTGACTTCAATATCTACTTCAAAATCACGAACGTTATCGGAAAGTATCAGAAAATCTTCATCCAGTTCATTCTCTCCTACACGGATAACTAAAGGTGCCTCAGATATGACTTCGCCCAGAACGAAATCAGACGGATTCATTCCGCGCACGGTCTGTGCGACAAGAGATTTCAATACATTCGGCAATTCATCATTGATCATTGATTACACCGCCTTTCAGCGTCAAGTCCATCATGTGCGCCTGGTTAGAAAATGTATGAACCACCTTTGTGACCAGTACTTTCTGCGCCAATTCCACATCACCCAAATTAAGCTTTACATAAATCATGGAACCCGCACGCACCCGGATATCTCCGGCCGCCCCTTTTATGTCTAATTTACGGCGAACTACATTATAAAACTTAAGCATTTGGTTCGCCCGCTCCTGCGGATTTTGGATATTTTTCTGCAACTTTTCATAGTACTGCAGGACACCCCACCGGTCTTTTTCTTTTGATTTTGCAAACTCGTCCGGAGTCATGGGCGCGTAAAATTCTTTTCGCTTCCCTTCTCCCTCTGCCTGCTTGTCTTCTACCACCAACTTGACCAAGTTATACGTGTCCTTGTCTATGCTGCTTTCATAATCAAAATCTTCTGCGGTTTCATTATCTATGAGAACGGGAACCACCATGTCAATCGGCTTGGAGAGCATAAGTTTTTGAAAATCATCGTAAAGCACATAGACTTCTTTTGTGTTGACTAAGGTAATATCAAGCGCGCCCTGGATAATATCAAAGAGAGTGGCATTATCCTCCACTCTCTTATCAATCACGAATTTAGTGTCCGCCAATGTCCCAACTTTTAGCTGAAAATATTCAGCCAGCCTCTGTATGACCTGCGTGGCGGTCATATTCTTGTACTGCCAGCTCTCTTTGTTCTTCAGATACCGGAGTTGATCATAAGCAGTGACATCGATACTATTGTCTTTATTTCGTTTTTTCACAAAAATAAACCCGAAGAAAACAGCTTTGTCTCCAACTTTGACCTGCACTGTATCACCCTCAACAAATTTAAGAGCTTCATCTTTATATACGGTAAAAGTGAACTTCCCCGGCGCTCCGCTAATAGACCATTCAATTTTAGCCCCATCCAACACGGCAGGCGCGTAATATTTGTTTTCCGTCTTATTGTGGATGATAACTTCAAACAAATTTCAGCACCTGCCCTTTTATGTTCTTTTCCAGCGGGTTAGTCACCCCGCTGGCGTTAGCCACGGCGCGCCAATCAAGATTGCCGCCAATAACGCCTTTACAGGCTTCCAGTACAGATAACTGATTTGTTATTTTTATCGCCGCAGGAACCTGCGTTGTTGGAGTATATCGCGGTTCTTTTACCCGCAATGTTTCCGTACCATCTTCATTCTTCGTCACTTCTACCTCTTTGGTTCCAAAGAATTTATACTGCTTGAGTACAATACTGATATTTAAATCGTTTCCATTCCGGGCATCCTCACCTATTGTATAATTCTCAATAGTGCAAAGCATGTTAGTATTCCACAACTGAGAATAATCAAAACCCATGCGGGTAACGATAAACCGGACTGGATTCTGCGTCTCTTTAGAAGCTTTGAGTGAATCGAGGAACGGCGCCGCTTTCTTAAAAGAAAATGCGTTTCCTAAAGAGCCGCCGATACGGGATGAAATTGCCCCTACAGCATAATTGATTAATCCTGTCTGTAAAGATGAATCATAATTCGCAAAAGGATATTTGCTGTTAGGCAGCAAGAAGTCAAATGATATTTCTGTTAATCCGGGCGTCTTGATTAAATTGACTTCACCTTCATTAATCAGATTAATTGTTTTATTTTTCCCGTTAATTTTCGTGTTCATTCTGGGCGGCGGAACGGGGAGCATCGTATTCCCTAAAAAGAAATAGTAACTCATCGTTGTACCGCCTCCGCTCCGTTTTCTACAGATTCTATCAATACATCATTCAGCCGCCGCAAGACACCATCAAAATCATTGCCGCCGGTATCTCCTGCAGTGACCCCGCCTACGTCGATATGAATAGTAGCCGTCGTATATTTATTGATTGCTTCCCTCTCAGCCGCTTCTCGAAGAAATGCGAGGTCATCTGCCGTACTATCCAGGGCATCAGCTGCCCGTTTAGCATCCTTCGCCCCTTTGCCGGTATTATCTGCAGTATTCGCCGTGTTATCAACGATATCCTTGGCATTATAACCGGGTGCCTCTATTTCAGGCAACCGGAAAGCATCACTGATACTGTCACCGATTCCTGCGCCGACATTATATCCCCACGCCATTTCATTGGCAGGATCCAGCGTTTTCATCTTATAACCGGAAAAATCATAACCGCCGGAGATTTCTTTTCTCTCAAGATGGAGAGATTCTGCAGAAAAATCAGTGCTGATTCCAAGCTTATTCATCCCTGGGATTTGAGCAATCATATCAACAATAGCGGCTACCGCCTGTCCTACCAGATCAACGACACCATTCCAGATATCCGCAAATAGATTATAGGTGGCATTCAGAGGATCTACAAAAACGTTCCCGATGAATTCTGCAAGAGAGACAAACATATTCACAGTAAATGCAATCATGTTCCATATAGAAGAGAACAACAGCATGAAAGCCCCGAAGATAATACCTGTTGCCGATATGCTCGTTCCCGCAAAATAATTAACCGCTGCCACTGCTGCATACAGCACGGCGATAACAGCAATAATAGCGCCGACTATCCATGTCAGTGGACACGCATACAGCGCCGCATTTAGACCTTCTTGCGCCACGGTCAATGCGATCAATGCCGCCGTTTCCAGCCAATCTGCCGCTGCTTTAGCGGCCATTGATATCGCTGCCAGACCCATTTGTCCGGCAGAAATAAGCGCCATCGTTCCGACAAATGCCAGATACCCGCCCAGTGCAATAAGTGCTATTTGCATAAGCAAGCCGTGATTCTGCACAAATGACGCTACGGCGGAAATTCCTGCAGTGAACATATTGACAAACCTCTCCACGCCTCCAATAACCGCGTAAAGCACAGGCATGATGGACTTGACTCCGTTTTTCAGCATGCTGAATACGGAACGGACGCCTTCGCTGTTTGCCAGCCGGTTAATGCGTTCCGCAATCGGTGTAAAATATTTAAATACTACATTTTTAAAATCCGTAAAATGGTCGCTCCAGCGTTTCGGCATGCGCTCAAATTTGTCATTGATTTCGTCCATATTTTCAAATATAGCCCGCTTGATGATATCTGCGGTGATTTCCCCCTGTGCAGACAGTTGTTTCAACTCGCCGCGGGAAACCTTCATTGTTTTAGCAATCATATCCTGCAAAATGGGTGCGTTTTCAGTGATAGACCTGAATTCATCGCCCTGCAGACGGCCGCTGGCTAATGCCTG
>ENA-OOZQ01001574-OOZQ01001574.1-human-gut-metagenome-genome-assembly--contig:-NODE-1574-length-13530-cov-3.496327_pt1 | contig 13530 bp, 12 predicted proteins | sample MGYA00241188_ERZ501399 | MGnify/ENA primary metagenome ERZ501399 (study PRJEB25962, sample SAMEA2042658) | human gut metagenome | biome: human gut; feature: human-associated habitat; material: faeces... | reverse complement strand
ACAGCCGTTTTACTACACAAGGCTATCGGCAAGAACCTGACTTGCATCTTCGTCGATCACGGCTTGTTGCGCAAGAATGAATTTGAAAACGTGTTGAAAGATTACGAACACTTGGGACTGAACGTGATCGGAGTCGACGCCAAAGAGAAATTCTATAAGGAACTGGCAGGTGTCAGCGAACCTGAAAAGAAACGTAAGATCATCGGCAAAGGTTTTATCGATGTGTTTGACGAAGAGGCCCACAAGTTGAAAGATATAAAATGGTTAGGTCAAGGTACCATTTATCCGGACGTAATCGAATCGCTATCCATTACCGGAACTGTTATCAAGAGCCATCATAATGTAGGCGGTCTGCCTGCCAAAATGAACCTGAAACTGGTCGAACCGCTACGCCTCCTGTTCAAAGACGAAGTACGTCGTGTCGGTATGGAGTTAGGTATGCAACCACATCTGATCAAACGCCACCCGTTCCCTGGCCCCGGCTTGGGCATCCGTATCTTAGGCGATATCACCCCGGAAAAAGTACGAATCTTGCAAGAAGCCGACGATATCTATATGTCGCTGATGCGCGAATGGGGCTTGTACGACAAAATCTGGCAGGCCGGAGTGATTCTCCTCCCGATCCAGTCCGTAGGTGTTATGGGGGACGAACGGACCTACGAAAATACGGTTGCTTTGCGTGCTGTAACCTCGACGGATGCCATGACGGCTGACTGGGCGCAACTCCCATACGAATTCCTTGCGAAAGTCTCCAACGAAATCATCAACAAGGTCAAAGGTGTAAACCGCGTTGTCTACGACATCAGCTCAAAACCGCCCGCAACAATCGAGTGGGAGTAAAATTCCATATCCGCATTTCAAGTATACATAATGTAAAACCAATAAAAAATAAAGAATCGTATGAAACAAGATATGATTGTTATCCTGGATTTGGGCAGTCATGAAAACACTGTGTTGGCACGAGCAATCCGCGCGTTGGGTGTCTATAGCGAAATCTATCCGCACGACATTACGGTTGAAGAACTCAAAGCACTTCCGAATGTAAAAGGTATCATCATCAACGGTGGTCCTAACAATGTAATCGACGATGTCGCCATTGATGTAAATCCGGGAATCTATTCGATTGGAATCCCTGTTATGGCAGCCGGCCATGACAAGGCTCTCTGCGAAGTAAAATTAAATGAATTCTCCAGTGACATGGAGGCAATCAAAGAATCGGTAAAAACATTCGTATTCGACACTTGTAAAGCCGAAGCGAACTGGAACATGACGAACTTCGTCAATGACCAAATCGAACTGGTAAGACGTCAGGTCGGTGACAGAAAGGTATTGTTGGCACTTTCTGGCGGAGTCGATAGTTCCGTTGTTGCCGCATTGCTTCTGAAAGCTATCGGGGACAAGTTGGTTTGCGTACACGTAAATCACGGTCTAATGCGTAAAGGTGAATCGGAAAATGTCGTTGAAGTTTTCAAGAACCAGTTGAATGCAAACCTGATTTATAAAGACGTTACCGATCGTTTCTTAGATAAGCTGGCTGGCGTTGCCGATCCGGAAGAAAAACGCAAAATCATCGGTGGCGAATTTATCCGTGTCTTTGAAGAAGAGGCACGCAAACTGGATGGCATCGACTTCTTAGCGCAAGGTACTATCTATCCCGACATCGTGGAAAGCGGTACAAAGACAGCCAAGATGGTGAAATCCCACCACAACGTAGGTGGTCTGCCCGAAGACCTGAAATTCGAATTGGTCGAACCATTACGCCAATTGTTCAAGGACGAAGTTCGCGCTTGCGGTCTCGAATTGGGCTTGCCTTACGAAATGGTCTTCCGCCAGCCGTTCCCCGGTCCAGGTTTAGGAGTGCGTTGCTTAGGTGCTATCACACGCGACAGACTGGAAGCGGGTCGAGAAGCGGATGCCATCCTGCGTGAAGAATTCCAAAAAGCTGGATTAGACAAGAAAGTTTGGCAGTATTTCACCGTTGTGCCTGACTTCAAATCCGTAGGTGTACGCGACAATGCACGTTCCTTTGAATGGCCTGTTATCATCCGTGCCGTCAATACGGTAGATGCCATGACGGCTACTATCGAACCCGTCGATTGGCCTATCCTAATGAAGATTACGGACCGCATTCTAAAAGAAGTCAAAAACGTCAACCGCGTTTGCTACGATATGTCTCCGAAACCCAATGCGACGATCGAATGGGAATAAGATAAAAAGGAAACATTCAAAAATATTACTCGTCTATCCGCTTGATCACCCGGCAAGGGTTTCCGACTGCAAGTGAATAGGCGGGTATATTTTTTGTTACTACGCTACCGGCTCCGATCACCACGTTATTACCTATTGTAACACCAGGAAGGATGATGGCTCCGGCACCGATCCATACATTATTACCGATCGTGATCGGGTAAGCATACTCCAAGCCCTTGTTGCGATCGGATGCACCCAATGGATGTCCTGCCGTATAAATGCCGACATTGGGGGCGATAAAAGCATTATCTCCTATACAGACCTTTGCCCCGTCCAATATAACCAGATTGACATTCGCATAAAAGTTCTCTCCCACTTCTATGTTATACCCGTAGTCACAGGCAAAAGGAGGTTCTATGATCAAGTTCTCCCCGGTCTTCCCCAAAAGTTTTTTCAGAAGTTCCGTCCGCCTGATCTGCTCGGAAGGACGTAAACGGTTATAATCATAAAGTAACTCTTTTGCACGCTCACGATCCGCCAATATTTCAGGATCATAATTAGCATCATACAACAGGCCGAGACGGCATTTTTCTTTTTCGGTCATTGTTTGTTATTACTGATTCAACACATGTATCGTATGGCAAGCGACCAATGCCGCCGTTTCCGTACGCAAACGACTTTCGCCTAACGAAATAGGTTCGAATCCACATTTTAAGGCAAGCGCTATTTCTTCGGGACTGAAATCGCCTTCCGGACCGATCAGGACAAGTGCGTTTTCTCCCGGATGATACGTTTGTTTCAAAAGAGGTTTTACCCCTTCCTCGCAATGGGCAATAAACTTACGACCGGCAAAAGGCAGACTAACGAACGTGCGGAAATCGGTCATTCCGTTTAGTTCCGGCAAAGTCGCTTTCTGTGATTGCTTCATTGCACTGATCAAAATCTTTTCCAAGCGGGCAGGCTTAATTTCCTTCCGTTCGGAAAAACGACAGTTCAAACAAGTAATGGCATTAATACCGATCTCGGTCGCTTTCTCCGCAAACCACTCCATACGGTCCATATTCTTGGTCGGAGCCACTGCTATATGAAGATTGAAGTTCCATAAAGCAGGCTGTTCCCACTGTTCCAGAATATTCACTTCGCAATGCTTAGGATGGGCACGGCTGATTGCCGCTTTAAAAAAAAAGCCTTTACCATCCGTCAACAAAATCTCGTCACCTTCAGTCAACCTGAGTACACGAATACAATGCCCGGCTTCTTCTTCTGGAAGCTCTAGGTTCACAGCTATCTCCGGCGTATAAAATATCTGCACTTGAATAAATTAAAAGTTAAAAATTAAAAGATTTCCCCATTGTCAATTGACAATTAACACCATTCCTATTATCGTAGCCGAAAGTACCGATACCAACGCACCGGCAATCATAGCCGGAAAGCCGAAACGAGTGATCAGTTCCCTCTTTTCGGGAGCCAACACGCCCATCCCTCCCAGCAAAATACCAATAGACGAGATATTAGCAAAACCACATAAGATATAGGTAGACATTAAAATAGATTTCTGATACAGAAACAAACCGGCATCTTTCCATTCCTGTAACTGGAAATAAGCGACAAACTCGTTTAAAATGGTTTTCTGTCCCAACAAAGAACCGACCAGCATCACATCCTGATAAGGAACTCCGATCAGCCACATAAAAGGAGATAAGATCACTCCCAATATAAACTGGAATGTCAGTCCTTGAGCCTTCCCGCCTGTAATGGATACGATCCAGTCATTCAGTCCGGTATAGCGTCCGATCACACCCTCCAAAATATAATTGGCAAGTGCGACCATTGCTATGAATACAAGCAACATCGCTGCGATATTCACCATCAGACGTACCCCCGTCGACGTACCGGCAGCCAACGCATCCAATACAGTGGAATGCTGTCCGACCTTCTCCATCTTCACCAAGCGGTCGTCGACCTTTTCTGTTTGCGGACAAAGAATTTTAGCCAGAACAATAGAACCCGGAGCAGCCATCAGCGAGGCCGAAAGCAAATGTTTCGCAAACAGAACCCTCGACACAGGATCACCTCCCGCCAACATACCGATATAAGTTCCCATCACTGTTCCGGCTATCGTCCCCATTCCGGAAACCATAACCAGAAATATTTCCGACCGGTTCATCGCCGGCAGATAATTCTTGATCAAAACAGGGGATTCCGTCATTCCCAAAAACACATTGCCAGACGCAACCAATCCTTCGGCTCCGGAAATATTCATGAAACGTCGTAGCAGCCAAGAAAATCCTCCCACTACGCGCTGGATAATCCCCCAATAATAAAATAAGGAAACCAAGGCCGAGAAAAAAATCACCACCGGAAGTGAGTTCAACAAAAAGATAAACCCTTCACTTTTAGTTACCAACGGCCCTAAAAGGAAAGCAACCCCGGACTGAGTAAAATCCATCAACTTAATAAAAGCCTTGCCCACCCATTCCAGAACAATTCCGACTACAGGGACATACAATACGGCAAGAGCAAAGACAAACTGCATAAACAATCCGCCACCCACCAATTTCCAATCGACCCGTTTCCGATCGTAACTCATCAGATAAGCAACCCCCAACACCGTAGAAATCCCTACTATACCACGTAAAAAAGACTCAAGACTAAAACCAAGTTGTTGTTCTATCATCTAGACCTGCCCTCCTCTTCACGACGCCGGATTTCATCTTTGTACATCTTTGCATACTCGTAGTTCTCATCGGCTATCGCTTCATCCAAACGATCCGACAATTCATCGACATCCAAAAGAGAAAGCCATTTTTTCAGCTTTGTTTCATCATGTATTTCCTCCGGCTCCAGAGCCAATATGGAATCATCATCCTTGTCTTTCTCCTCTGCGGAATTTTCAAGCACGACACCACATTCACGGACAATCTCAGGTGTCGTATAGATATCGCATTTCACACGCAAAGCGATGGCGATAGCATCGGAAGTACGCGAATCCAAGCGAATCTGTTTTATTCCATCCTCAAAAAGCAGTTCGGAATAAAATACACCATCTTCAAACTTATAGATAAAAACCTCACACAAACGAACACCGAATGCCTGTGCAAAAGTTGCAAACAAATCATGCGTCAAAGGACGAGGAGGCGTGATGCGTTCCAAAGCGATCGCAATAGACTGGGCTTCCGACGTCCCAACAATGATAGGTATGCGGCGAACCCCATCTTCTTCAGCAAGAATCAAGGCATAAGCACCTGACTGTATCTGGCTGTTCGTTAAACCTTGCACCCGCAATTTTATTCTTGTATCCACACTATTTAGTTTTTTAGTCAATACACAAAAGTAATATTATTTCGGAATCTTAAAAACTTTCGAAAGAAAAGAAAAATACAAAGGGCCTAAAAAAAGAAAAGGTTGTCATCACGACAACCAATCTTCATTGCTAACCTTAAATCTAATACCATGAAAAACACAGTGCAAATATATAGATTTTATGTTATTCAGCATAGTTTTACGGCAGAATATTTATTTTTTTAGCATTATTTTAGCCTGCAAATCGACTGTTTAAAGGTGATTAACAGTTTATTGCTGATTCTTTGTATATTCATCCGCTTTTTCTTTCATCCTTTTGACACGCTTTTGTGTTTCGGGATGACTCGAAAACAGTTGGCGGAACTTAGATGATTTGGGAGCTTCCACACTTAATTCCAAGAGTTTATTAAGCGAATTATACATACTATAAGGATCGATACCGTTCGCGATACTGAACTCAAAGCCATAATCGTCTGCCGCATTCTCCTGCTTTTGCGAATACTGTGCACTGGCAAGCGTTTCGGCCAAACTCCCCAATTGCGAATCGGTCAGCTTGGCAACCGTATTGTTGGCAGCCCCGACAGCATTCTTGGAGGCCGAAGTCAGATAAGCCTGCTTCATGGCGTCTTTCGAATCCGTATGTAAAACATGACCGATCTCATGACCGATAACGGCCAGCACTTCATTATCATCCATAATCTTCATCAAGCCTCCACAAACACGAACGCTTCCGTCGCCGCAAGCAAACGCGTTCACGTCGATCACATTATACACCTTAAAATTCAGATCGAGACCTTCGACCTTGATATCTTTCGTCAGATTTGCCAAACGCTGTCCCATCGCCGTTTCCGGTCCGGCAATCTCATTATGCGTATCCATCCACTGGATATACTCGCGAGCCATGGCAGCCACGTCCTCGTCCGACAAAGTCACCGCTTTTGCTACATCGGATGCTGCATTCACTAATTTTTTAGTATTGATGGATTTACCTCCGATTTTAAACTGAGCCGAAACATTCAGGCTGACTCCGGCAACTAAAACCATTGATAATAAAATAGTCCTTACTTTCATATCGTTTGTTATTGTTTTAAATAATTCTCTACCTGATTAAATGTCACATCCTTCAATACAACTTTTTTATCCTTGTCCAACAGATAAAGGGTCGGTATCGCTTTCAGATCATAAATCTCATCATTTTTCAAACTCACCGTACTGTCATAAGAATTGATCCAGCCTGCAGGCATATAGGAAATATGTTTTTTCCAGGCCTCCAAATCCTCATCCGGGTAAACAGCCAGGATTTTAAGCTTGTTATTCTTGATCCACTCCGTCACAAACGGCGAAGCAGCGAGCTGATCCGTAATTTCCTTACAGGCATGGCAATCCGGATTATAGAAAAACAAGAGTAGACAATCAGCTTTCGTACGATACAAAGTTCCTTTTTTACCGTCCACCAGCGTGTACGTGAAATCTGTAGCCGGTTCTCCCACCCTGTTCTTAAGAGCTAATTCGAGCAAATGGGCCGGACGTATTTTACTGACTTCATCCAGAAACGGAGCTTCCAATACATAAATATACAAAGACTCATCCCTCATGGGAGAATTCGGATCATAAAGATATTTTTCATACAGGCCGGAAAAATAGACGAACATCGAACTATCGGTCGACGCTTTACTCATCATCTCTTTGATAGAAGAAGCAGCCACTTTCGCCGGGACATATTTCATCATATCGATATAATTGGAAGTCGCTTGCTCCGTAATTTCCGGGAAATGAATCAGAGTTGTATCCGTAAAATCGAACTTATCCCAATAATGTTTTACCAAGTAAGCGGCGCGTTCTTCCGGTTCTGTAATGACACTGGGAACAGAAACCATTTGAAAAGTATGTTCTTTCGTGTTTCCTGCTTCCGTTTTCTCCACCTGTTGGCCGTTGCAGTTGCAAAAGATCAATATAAAAAATAATAGGTAAAGTATTCTTATCCTCATAGTATCTTGTTTTTATTCCCGCAAAGATATGATTTATCAGCAATTAAAAAACCAGAGAAACAAATAATTAACGGTCTTATGGAAAAAAGTAAGAGGTTATCCGAAAACCGACTGGCTCATTCAGAAAAAAATGTCGGTGTTCTGTAGATAACCTCTTACGAGCTACAGGTTAAAATTCGAGGTACCTTATATTTTTTTACCTTATCGATAAATCAAAATAAATTATAGTTCGTCCGCAAGACTTTAAATTCCGTCCGACGGTTTATCTGATCTGCAATCTCTTGCTGCTCAGGAGTCATTCTTTCTATGAATTCTTCGGTCAGGACATCTCCTTCATTCAGGAAATCATAATTCTTGGCCATCCTCTTATTGATTGCTTTAGGAACACTTTCGCCATACCCTTTAGCCTCAAGTCGGTCTTGGGCAATTCCTCCGGCAATCAGATAGTCGACAACCGACTGTGCTCGCCGCTGCGCCAACCGTTCGTTGTACTGCTCCGAACCTTTCCGGTCAGTATGCGCTCCTAACTCGATCGTTACATTCGGATTGTCGTTCAGCATCTTAATCATTTCATCCAACGCTTTCTTCGATTCCGGACGCAAAGTCGCCTTGTCGAAATCATAGAAAATATTTTCGATCACGACAGGTTTACTGATCGGGGAAAGGAAAAAGTCCACGATATATGTTTCGTTCTTCTCCTCCGGCCCTGTTTTCAACTCAAAATTCTGATTCAAGTATCCACGTGCGCTTGCCATCATCACATAGCGGATATCACGTTCCAGTTCAACCCTGTACTTACCGTCTTTCTTTGCCAAAACTTTTTCGTTCAAACCATCCCTTCCGACAATACGGACCGTAGCATCTTCTATCGGGTTCTCGTCCACATCCGACACGATACCTTCGATAAAGATAGTGATAACCGGCAATTCGAAAGAATACAAATGGTCATATCCACGCGCATCATTGCGATTGGAACTAAAAAAGCCACTTTCTTTATTTCCGGCAAACGTGATACCGAAATCATCGCCGGACGAGTTGATCGGCGCCTTCATATTCTCGACATTCCACTTGCCCGTGCTGTCCAAGGTTGCTTTGAAAATATCCAACCCACCCATTCCCGGATGTCCATCGGAAGCAAAATAAAGCGTTACGGAATCCCGCACATAAGGAAACATCTCATCACCAGGCGTATTAATATCAGGCCCCAGATTTTCCATCGGTCCGAAGTCACTGCCCACGACACGCGCCCGAAACAGGTCTTTGCCTCCATAACCACCTACGGCATCCGACACAAAATACAGATACTTGCCGTCCGGCGATATCGAAGGGTGGCCGAGAGCCGTCACCGAATCTTTTACGATATTCGCCCTGGTTCCTTTTCCCCATTTGGCACTGCTGCGGGAAGATATATAGATTTCAGAAGTACGCGGCCCTTCCGGATCCTGTGCGCAATAGGTGTAATACATCGTATTCCCGTCTTTGGAAAAAGAAGGCGTTCCCTCGTCAAACTCGGTATTCACCTCGTCTTCGAGTTCGACCGGAGCCAACCAAGCTCCATTCTCGTCCTGCTTTACCAGAAATAAATCGTTGTTACGCTGTCCGGTGATGGCACTATTCGTTTCTTCCTTATCTTTCCCGGCTCCTTTCGGGGTACGGGTAGAAGCAAAATACAGTTGATCGTACTTTTCACCGTACAACATCGGACTGAATTCGGAACGGCGGGAGTTAAACTTGTCCATCCGCTTCACCGTATAGCGGGTCGGCGACTGTTTCCATTTCACGGCCTCCTCGCAACCGGTCACGCCGTTAAAGGCCAATACGCTGCCCGGTTCCGCCAGCAGGTAGTCGTTGTAATATTTGACTGCTTCTCCATAACGTCCGCTCTTCTGGTACATCTGTCCCAAGCGAAGATTCACGATACTGTCCGGATACTTATACCTGAGCGCGTTCATATAAGCACTGGTCGCACGCGGTGTATTGTTGATCAGACGGTTACACTCTGCCATCCTGAAAGCGATATATCCACGCAAGTCTCGCTTGGCAGGAGGAGTCTTCGTATATACTTTCCGGTAAATGGCCGCCGCTTCAAAATATTCGCCGATACGCTGCTTCTCTTCCGCATCGCTCAACTTCGCTGATTTACAGGAATACAGAAAAGACGCAGCCAACAACAGGAACAAATATGGGGTAAATTGTCTCATTTGCTATAATCTATGTTTTATATAAACAGGATTATGTACTATTTATTGTATGATCATTACAACAACAGCGAGCTGTCCCCGTAACTCAAAAAACGGAAATCATGCCTTAAGGCATAATCATAAATATTTTTCCAATCCCCTTTCACAAAAGCGGATATCAGCAACAACAACGTGCTTTTCGGCTGATGGAAATTGGTCACAATACCACGTACGATCTTGAACTCATAGCCTGGAGCGATAATGATCCGGGTAGCCGTCACCAACTTGTCCGCCTGGTGTCGGTCTAGATAATCCAAAATATTTTGCAAAGCTTCATCAGCTGTTAACCTGTTATTCGTCTCTTCGTAAGGCATCCATTGTTTGACGATCAGTTCATCGGCTGTGGCATCCGGATTCGAAGCCAACGTGACACCCATATAATAGAGGCTTTCAAGCGTACGGACCGAAGTCGTGCCGACCGCAATAATCTTACCGAGGTTATTCTTGATCCGTTCGATCGAACTCCGGCGCACCGAAATAAATTCGGTATGCATCTCATGCCCTTCGATCGTCTCGCTTTTCACGGGTTTGAACGTCCCGGCTCCGACATGGAGCGTCAGTTCTTCCCGTCCGATTCCCTGAGCATCGATAGCAGCCAGAACTTCCGGTGTAAAATGCAAACCCGCTGTCGGGGCGGCCACCGAACCCTTTATCTTGGAGTAAACCGTCTGGTAGGTCTGCAAATCGCTTTTCTCAGTTTCGCGATTCAAATAAGGAGGAATCGGCAATACGCCCGCTGCATCTAACAGATCAGCAAACGTACAAGTCGGATGATCCCACGTAAACTCGATGAGGTAGCTGTCCCCGCAGGTCTGCAATTTTTCCGCTTTCAGTATAACAGTCTCACCGTCGAGCTGCACCTCCTTCTTCAAAAGTCCTTCTTTCCATTTCTTCAGATTGCCGACCAAACAAGTCCAGCGGCAACATTCAGTCTGTTGAAAAACCAAAGCATAATCATGCGGCTCGACCGGCTCCAGACAGAAAATCTCGATCTTCGCCCCTGTCTCTTTCTGAAACAGAAGACGTGCCTGGATCACCCGTGTATTATTGAATACCATCAGAGAACCCTCCGGCAAATAATCCGTAATATGCTTGAATATACTCTCGCTGACTTTTCCTTCTTTATATAATAAGAGCTTCGATTCATCCCGTTTGGGTAACGGGAACTTGGCGATCCGCTCGTCAGGCAGCGGATAATCAAAATCTTCGATGCGTATCTGTTGCGTCTTTGTTGTCATGACTTTTACTATTACAGGCTCTTTTAATCGAACCGGATTGCAAAAGTACAAATTTATTGACATTTTGTCGTATTCTTCTTATCTTAGCAGAAAATTATAAACCTAAAGATATAAACCGATGGATTTCAATATCAGACAAGAACAGATAAAAGACTATGAAGCAGTTCATAAAGTAGTAGAACTCGCTTTCAGAGATATGGAAGACAGCGACCATAACGAACCTTTTTTAGTAGATCAACTACGTCAAACAGACGCTTTTATCCCAGAGCTTTCATTGGTTGCCGAGGTTGACGAAGAAATTATCGGCCATATCCTGATGACAAAAGTCGAAATCGTTTCAGAAAACAAATCCGTCACCTCTTTAGGGTTAGCTCCCGTTTCAGTTCTCCCTGAATATCAAAATCGGGGGATCGGATCAGCCTTGATCCGTGAAGCACACAAACGAGCCACCGAACTGGGATACGGTTCTGTCGTCTTACTAGGACATAAGGACTACTATCCGAGATTCGGCTATAAACAAGCCATAGACTCCGGCATCGAATTTCCTTTCGATGTTCCCCACGAATATTGCATGGCAATCGAATTGCGTCCGAAAAGCCTTAAAGACGTACAAGGCATGATCCAGTATGCCAAACCATTTACGGAATAACCGAGAAGAGAAAGCAGGGAAAAAACTATCCGTTTTCATATTGCATGGAGATCAATATCCCGAAAGAACTCAAAAAATAAATACGAATAGTCAAAAACCCTTTCTGCTTTATAAGTGGCTCTTGAAGTTCCAAACCGTTTCATAAGATGAAACTTTTAGTCGGCAAGTGCATTCACCAGAAAATATCAACAAGAACAGGTATTACTCTTCAGGATTTACTACTTTTGTAGCAAATAACAAAAGTAAATAGAATGATGAGTAACATAAAAGTAGGAGACAAAGTGCGCTTCCTGAACAGCACCGGTGGAGGTGTCGTTCGTAGTTTCAAAGGGAAAGATCAAGTTTTGGTGGAAGATGAAGACGGATTCGAAGTACCGGCATTGATCCGCGAATGTGTAGTCGTAGGAGACAGCGAGATGCAGGTACACAGCTCCCGACGCTCACCGCTGCCTTCCGTGACACAGGCTGCTGTCCCGCAACCTAAGAAACCGGAACCTCAACCCGAAGTAGAAAAGGTAACGGAAACCATAGAAGGCGAACGGCTGAACATCTATTTGGCTTACCTCCCGATAGAGCCTGCCAAAGTGATACAGGGAAGCGGCTATGAAACCTATTTTATCAATGACAGCAATTACTATCTGTTTTTCAACTATATGAATCGCCAGAACAATAGCTGGATCAGCCGCTATAACGGCATTGTGGAGCCGAATACACAGATCTTCCTGGAAGAATTCGGTAAAGAAGAGTTGAACGACTTGGAACGTATTTGCGTACAACTGATCGCTTTCAAAAAAGACAAACCTTATTCATTGAAGAATGCCATTTCGGTAGAACTCCATCTCGATACGGTCAAATTTTACAAACAACACTGCTTCATGGAAAATGATTTTTTCGATGAAGATGCAATGGTATACCCAATCGTACGCCAGGACATCCCCGAAAAAGAATTACTGATCTCTGCTGCCGAACTCCAGCAAGCCATGCAGCAGAAGGTGCACGAAGACCGCCGTGTCCCCCAAACGATCGTCAAGAAGAAAGTAACCGACAGCTCAATTCTGGAAGTGGACCTGCATATCACCGAACTGCTGGACAACACCAACGGGCTGAGTAATGCGGATATGCTGGATTACCAGTTGGAGAAATTCCATGAAGTGCTCGCCAAATATGCCGCCAACAAAGGACAGAAAATCGTCTTCATCCACGGTAAAGGTGACGGGGTACTGCGCAAAGCAATCGAGAAAGAACTGAAAACAAAATACAAACAATATTATTACCAGGATGCCTCTTTCCGTGAATACGGCTTCGGGGCAACGATGGTAACAATCAAATGATCATGGCGATTGAAATTGAAAGGAAATTTCTGGTAAAAGGGGATTTCAGCAAACAGGTTTCCAAATCCGAACGTATCATGCAGGGATATATCTGCTCACAACCCGGACGGACGGTACGGATACGCATCCGGGGGGAAGAAGGATTCCTCACGATCAAAGGTGCATCGGACGAGAATGGGTTGAGCCGCTACGAGTTCGAGCAGAAGATACCACCCGCGGATGCGGAAGAACTGTTGAAACTCTGCGAACCCGGTATTATCGACAAAGTACGCAATCTGGTCCCTGTCGGGAAACACACCTGGGAAGTCGACGTCTTCCACGGCGACAACGAAGGACTGATCTTAGCGGAAATCGAATTGGCTTCTGAAGACGAACCTTTTGAACGGCCGGACTGGGTCGGACACGAGGTCAGCGGAGATCGTCGTTACTACAACTCGATGCTGACAAAATATCCGTACAAACAATGGTAAGATTTATGATTTCAGATTTATGAAGACGATAAAGTCATAAACCTGAAATCATAATTTATAAATCACAAATTATAAATCAATGAACAAACTCATCATCTCCCTCGCGGCAGCCATCCTGTCG
>ENA-OOZQ01001565-OOZQ01001565.1-human-gut-metagenome-genome-assembly--contig:-NODE-1565-length-13586-cov-1.760919_pt1 | contig 13586 bp, 15 predicted proteins | sample MGYA00241188_ERZ501399 | MGnify/ENA primary metagenome ERZ501399 (study PRJEB25962, sample SAMEA2042658) | human gut metagenome | biome: human gut; feature: human-associated habitat; material: faeces... | reverse complement strand
ATGAAGCATACAAGGATGCTTCAATGGCAAATAGTCTTTCTTAACCATATCTTCTTCAGGACTTTTCAAATCACTGAATTTACTGGTATCCCCATTGGGAATTTCACTACTGCAGGACATCATACCAAATGCTATCACAAAGCTAAAGAATAAGCTTATATATTTCGTTTTCATATTTCAGATTTATTTGTTATTTTCTTTTTCTTACAACATAATTTTTAAATTCATTTTCAATTGCGTCTTCAGTATTTTTAACACTTAATTTAGTAAAGTTTGTTAGAATAGTAATTACTTCCTCATAAGCTTTATTTGACATTTTATAATATGAATGATTTGCTACTTGTAATTCATCAAAATTAACTTTTTCTAAATTTTCTTCTTTTACAAGTAATCCTTCTTGAATTTTACCTTCTTCAATTAATGAGAAAGCTTGTGAAAAATGTATTAAATGATTATCTCTTACAAAAACATATTTTGTCATACATTCAATAAATAAGTTACCTAATATATCATCTTGTTTATTATTAAATGTTTCATTAATATATTCTTCAAAAGATTTATATTTTATTTTACCTTCTTCATCAATACCATCAAATATTACTAAATTTTTGTTTTCTATTTTTCTTGTCATGTTTATTTTCCTTTCGTGTAGACAACTAAAATTATATAATATTTATATATAAAAGTCAATTTTTATGGTACAATGATTATAAGGAGGAATGTTTTATGTATAGTCCACTTTATATTAAAACAGAGTATAGTTTACTTTCTAGTTTAATTAAAATAGATGATTTAATTTTAAAATGTAAAACTTGTAATATAAATTCACTTGCTATATGTGATGATAATTTATTTGGAACAATGGAATTTATTAAAAAATGTAATAAAAATAATATAAAACCTATCATTGGACTTGATATAAAATATTTATCTTCTAATATACTTTTGTATGCTAAAAATATAAATGGTTATCATAACTTAATAAAACTTGAAGGTATAAAAGAGGGAAATGATGTTACTTTTGATGATTTAAATAAATATAATAATGATTTAATATGTATTTGTTTTAATGAAGAAATATATATGAATTTAAGAAACATTTATAATGATATATATGTAGGTATAAATAGTTTAAATGAAAAAAATAATATTAATTATACAAAAAATATTGTATTTGTAAATAAAACACTTTACCTTGAAAGATATGAATATAAGTATCTTCCTTATATATTTATGATAAGAGATGGTAAAACAATAAATGATGGAATTTCTTTTATATATCAAAATAAGCATTTATTTACTTATGACGAAGTTATTAATAAAGTAGGTATAGATGAGATTAATAATACTTTAAAAATAGCTAATATGTGTAATATAAAGTTTGAAAATAAGTTATATATGCCTAAATATGATACTTCAAATTCTAAAGAATTTTTAATTAATTTAGCTAATAAGGGTTTAAATAAAAGATTAAATGGTAATGTAAGTAGTTTATATAAAGAAAGATTAAATCATGAACTTGATGTTATTATAAAAATGCATTTTGAAGATTATTTTTTAGTAGTTTATGATTATATAAAATTTGCTAAACAAAATAATATTTTAGTAGGGCCAGGTCGTGGTAGTGCTGCGGGTAGTTTAGTTTGTTATTCTTTGGGTATAACAGATGTTGATCCTTTAAAATATAATTTATTATTTGAAAGATTTCTTAATCCAGAGCGTAAGTCAATGCCTGATATTGATTCAGATTTCTCATTAGATATAAGAGAAAAATGTTTTGAATATTGTTCAAAAAAATATGGAGCTAATAATACATGTCGAATTATGACAAAAACATATCAGAATTCAAAAGGAGCAGTTAGATTAGCCGGAAGATATTTAGGAAGTAAAGAATATTTTCATTATGAAGACAATTTAACAAGTCTAATATTACCTTCAGAAAGAACAGCTCAAAAAGAAATAATTAAAAAGAAATGGAATAAAGTTGGAGATGGTATATGTAAATTAATAGATGAAAGAGAAAAAGAAAGATATGCAAAAGAAAATAATAAATCAGAAGAACAAAATGAAATAAATCCAACAGATTTTTCGGAAATTATAGATGATGGTGAAATAAAAGAAGAAGAAGTTATAGATGATGGCTCATTACAAAGTTTATTAAATGATTCTCGTTTAACAGAAGAAGGAAAAGAATGTGTAAAAATTGCATGTTATATAAATGGAATTCATACTGTAAAAGGAGAACATGCCTGTGGAAATATAATAAGTAAAGATGATTTATCTACTATAATTCCTATAATGTATAATTCTAAACTTGAAAATTTTTCAACACAATGTACTATGGCACAAGCTGAAAGTTTAGGATTATTAAAAATGGATTTTCTTAATTTAAAGAACTTAACAATAATAACGGAAATTTTAAAAGAAACAGACGACCCTAATTTACAGGATTATTCTATAAGAGATGAAGTTTTAAATGACCCATTAATATTTAAAGATATTTATTGTTCGGGTAAAACTTTAGGAGTTTTTCAATTTGAATCACCGGGAATGACAAAAATGCTTAAAGAGTTACAGCCGGATTGTTTTGAAGATATTATAGCGGCTATTTCACTTTATAGACCGGGACCTATGGATTTTATTCCTCAATATATTGAAGGAAAACATCATCCTGAAAAAGTTATTTATAAATGTGATGCTTTAAAAGAAATTCTTTCCCCTACATATGGAACAATAGTTTATCAGGAACAAGTAATGCAAATATTCCAAGCAGTAGGTTATACATTAGGTGGTGCTGATGCTATCCGTAAAGCTATGGGAAAGAAACACGAAGAAGAGATAGAAGCTGAAAGAAATAACTTTATTTATGGTAATGTAGAAAGAAATATAAATGGAGCAATAAAAGATTTTGGAATGACAGAAGCAGAGGCTACTGAACTTTTTGATGTTATGAAAAAATTTGGTAGATATGCTTTTAATAAATCTCATGCAACAGCTTATGCAATGGTTAGTTTATTCACAGCTTATTTAAAAAAATACCATACCCTTGAATTTTATAAATATACTTTAAGACGTTTACCAACAGATAAAAGAAATAAACAAATGAGTAAATATATAAATGAAATGAGAGAATTTGGAATAGAAATGAAAGCTCCTTCTTTATTACAAGGGAATATGGAATTTGAAATAGATAAAAATAAAAAATATATTTATTTTGGATTCAGTGATATAAAAGATATGAGTGTTTTTAATATTGAATATAAGACAGACTGTTTACAAGAATTTGTTCAAAAAAATTTAAATGTGTCTAAATCAACTTTATTAACATTAGCAAAAATAGGCTGCTTTAAAACAATATGGATAAATGATACGGAAGAAGCAGATTGTATTTCTTCTGAAGAATGGATTAATAAATACAAAGATAATATTGATAAAATGGCAGGATATTTAAATAGTTTAAAATCATTAAAAATTGAAATTCCTATTATGGATGATGAAAAATTAAAAGAAAAATCAAAAAAAGATTATATAAAAATTCAAAACAAATGTAATGAGATTTTATCTGATTTATCTGAAGGATATAAAGAATATCATAATAGTGAACATAAAAATAATGATTTAATTCAATACAGTAATGAAAAAAAATTATGTTATTCTGTTTTATCTGCAAAAGAAAAAATAGGAGAATTAAAAGATTGTCCTTCAGATTTTTCTTTATTAAATAATGATAAAAATATTAATTATATAGGAGCAATGGTAGTAGGAATATCTGAAGAAAAGAAAACAAAAAGTTCTAATAAACCATATAGAAATGTTGATTTAATGGATAAAAATGGAGTAATAATCACCAGACGTTTTGAAACAATTCCTCAAATGTTAAAAGGTATTTATTCTATTCCTAGTCAATGGGCTTTTAATTGTAAAGAAGTAAAAGAATTACCAAAAAAAAACAATACTATTAAAATGAAAACATTTCAAAATACAATAAATGATTTAATTTCATCTAAAATAGATATAAAAAATATACAAGGTATAAATAATAATAAAATGGGAAGTAATAAAATGCTATTTATGATAGATGAAAATAAAGATGATAAAGGAGAAATAGAAATATGCGAGGAAAGATAAAACTTATGCATAAAGATAATCCTGTATGTTTAATGCAGCTTAATAATAATAATCAAGTTGAAGATGTAATGGAAATATATGATGAATCTTTATTGCCACCATCTGTTTCTTTATCTGATGATAGAGATATTAGAATTGAACTTACAAGATGGCTAAAAGGGAGAATATTTTCTCCCGGTCGTCTTGATATATTAGAAATACAACCCTTTTTAAATAAAGACAGTTTATCATTAGCAGGAAAAATCTCTTTATTTGATTCTTATTGGTTATCAAATAAAACAACAGAAAAATGGGAAACTATAAATCCTTATAAAAATTGGGATTTTAAGACAGATTCAATTTGTTTATTAAATTTAAAACCTGAATATTTTAAAAAAGATATAAAAATAGATTCTCCAATTTTAGCAATTCCGGGGAAAGAAATAAAATTGTTTTTTAGAAATAAAAAAAATGAGTTATTTTTATTATCTCAAGATGTAATAAAAGAAATGAATTTTAAAAAAAAAAATAAAGACAATCCGGTTGTAGCAAAAAGAAAATATATTGCTTTATCAGGGAAATTATATACAGCAAAAAAATTAATATCCAGTGAAGATGTTGAAGCTTTTCCTTTATCTGATTTGTTAATAAAAACTGAAGGGTTTGGAGAAAAAAGTCTTAATAATATATTACATTGTTTAGCTACATTAGGAATTTCAAGACCAAAATCATTAGATTTTTTAAAAAATATGATAAATGCTGATGAAAAAATAGGAGATAGTTCAAGAGAACCTGATAGTATTTATGTTTTAAGAGATGCTAATACCTTGCAATTTATTGGAATTGGAACTATATAATATAGATAATTTTATATTAATAGAAAAGAAAATAACACTATTATAGTGTAAATAATTACATGTGTTAAGGAGAATTATTATGATAAATCAAAAAGCATTTTTAGAAACAGATAAAGAAAGAGCTGAGAAAATGAAAGATTTTTTTCAGCAAAATAATATTAATTATACATCCAAAACAATTCATGATTATATTCATTTTGATATTAACAGTCTTACAGATAGTCAAATTGAGATGATAAAGAAATATTATAATAAATTAGAACCGGGAGTTATTGAGAAAAGACATAGGAAATGGGATGATAAATTTCATACTATTGGACAAGAACTTAAAGGCAATTTTACAGGTGAAAATATTGAGGAGGATGTAGAATATGTCAGAAATTAATGAAAAAAGAGGGAAACAGATTATAAATAATTTATTAAATGAAATATGTAATAAAGTTTGGGATAATGCTGATAATAAAACATATTTATTATGGTTGGAGACAGAAATAGGATTGTCAAAAAATGAAATAAAAGAGTTAAATAATGAACAATTATTACCATTACCTAATAAAGAAAAAGATGAAGAATATGAAAGGTAAAATATTATGCCAAGATATAAAATAAATTATGATTTTTTTAAATATGAAGTTCCAATTGCAGAAGTATGTGAATTATTAGGAATAGAAAGAGCAGGAGGAAATAAATATCATAGTCCATTTCATATAGATAAAAACCCATCTTTTTCAATTACAGAAAATGAATCAAGTCCTTATTTTAATAAATGGAAAGATTGGTCATTAAATATTAGTGGATTTTCTATTGAGTTAGTATTGGCTGTAAAATATAATATAATGCCTGAAGATTATTATAACAACAGAAATAAATATAAAAAAGAATATTTTGAATCTATAAAATATTTAAATAAATATTTTCCGGGAGGAATAAAAGAAATAAATGTTGATAATCAAAATTCATTTACGAATATTCCTCAAATACCTCAAAGTATCATAGAAAAAATAGGATTAAAAAGGAATCCATTAATGGATATAAAAGAAAAAGGGAAATTATCAAAAGAAGATAATCGGTATTATCGACAAAAAATAAAAGAAATTATGGGCGATAAATATGAATCTTCTTTGGACTTATCAATGTCTGATAGGGCATCTATTTTATTAGACGCTTTACAAGATTATGAAAAATATATTTATAGATACGCAAATCAGGTTATAAGAGATTTTCCTGAATTAGACGAAAATGCTCAAAAAGTAATCATTGAAAAAACTTCAAAATGGATAAATATAATACATCCTTATACAGAAAAAGTAAAAGATTATTATTTTGAAATGGCAGAAAAAGAATTTCCTGCTATAAATTTTGAAGAAGAAGAAAAAGAACTTTAATTATGAAAGGATATATTAATTATGGAGATAAAAAATTACGATAAAGAATATCAAAAAGATTTTTTAAATTATCAAGAATTATTAAAAGAATATAATAAGCTTATTAATACTTCAGAGTATAAAAATGCAATTTATACAGCCCTTTTGAATTTTTAAGAGTATTGTATTTATCTAAGAGAATTGATTTATATATACATAGTGATAATAACGAAAAGCCTGTATTTGTTTTTACTTCAGCACAAGAAGTTTTATCAACATATAGGGATTTAATAAATTTTAATAAAGATACAAATGATTTATTAGATAAAGCTACATTAATTGCTTCTGCTGATGAGTTAGCAAATAAAATAAATGATACTGTAAATAAATCTATATATCTTAATGATAATTTAATTATAAATAAAGATGAGAAAATATCTAGTATTGCAAAAGAATATTTACAGGAAATTCCTAAAATAAGTAAAGTCATTGATAATCACCTTAGAATTAATATATTAACAGATGTTTTAAATAAATTTGATGAAAAACAAATAGTTCAATTAGCAATGAAAAATGTTTTTAAACCATCAGATATCGAAGAGTTTATCCAAAAAGGAGTGAATGAAAAAGGTAAACATAATATAGAAGTTTTATGTAAAGGTTTTCATTATGATTTAACTCCTATAAAAATTACAAATTTACGTTTAAAGGGAACATCCTTTAAGACGGATTCAGGAATTTCAAGACAAGATAATATAAAATTATTAAAAGAATATATAGAGAATAAAGGAATTCCATCTTTAAGTGTCCAATTTCTTACATATAAAAATGATTTAGGAGTGGAAGAACCTTCTGTAAAAGTATTATGGGGAGATAAAGAGTTAGGTTTTTTACCTAAAGAAACATCTGCCATTTTACATGAACAATATTCAAATAAAATAATTTCTGTAAAAGTAAAAGAATGTTTAGGTGGAGGAACTTGTAATTATGGATTAGAAGTTACATTGGGAATTTATGAAAAAATGAATGAAAAAAATAACCTAAAAAATCAAGAGAAAGAAGATATGGAAAAGTAGTAAATATATCCCTGAATTTACAGAATATAAGGAACTATGTTAATACTTATATTTTATATTTTTAGGGATATTATTTTTTATAATAATATTTTTTTACACTATTTTTATAAAAATTAATTTATAAGAAGGAGAAGATTATGGAATTTAAAGGGGAATATGCATTTTTATCTAATGGATATAGATGTGATATTATTTTGACAAAAAAGGAGTTATTAAAATATTCAGATGATAATTTACATAATTATATAAAAAAATATTTACCTAATGGATTTTGTTTTAAAAGTGCCGGTCATGCTTTTTATTCATTAAAAGCAAAAGATATAATGGATTTTATAATGATGTTAAATTGTAAAAGCGGATATGAAGCATATGAACTTTCAAAAACAATAAAAGGCCGTAATAAATGGGCGGTTTATAAAGATGGAATTATAGAATTAGTAACTGTAAATAAATTTAAACAAAATAAAGATTTACAAGATAAACTTATAAAAATAGATGAGCCAATACATTTTGATACAAATTATCCCAATTATGAATATGGACGTACTATTAATGATAATTATAAAGGACAAGATAAATTAGGAAAAATCTTAACAAACATAAAAAAAGAAATTATCAAGGAAAGAACTCCTAAAATAGAAGAAGATTTGAGTTTGAAAAAATCATTAAATGGTAGTTTTTCTTTAAAAAATGAATACGCTTCAACTGTTGATGATTTTATAGATGATATAGAAGATAATGTTTTTTTTGTTGTTGATAGTGAAACTTCAGGGTTAGACCCTAAACATTGGGATATTATTGAATTATCTGCAATAAAGGTAGATGGAAATACTTTTGAAATAATTGATGAGTTTGATGAATATATTAATCCGGGTTATAAATTGCCACCAAATATTGTTGAATTTAATAAGAAAAATGGGACAGGGATTTGTGATAAATTATTACAACAAGAAGGTTTAAATCCTAAAGAAGCTGCAATAAAATTTAATAAATTTGTAGGAGATAATCCTTGTATAATGGGTCAGAATGTTTCTTTTGATATAAAGTTTATTCAGAAATTATATCATAAAAATTTAAAAAAAGATTTTGAATACTTAAATGTAGTAGATACATTAAAAATGGCAAAGGAAAAGATACCGGGTAAGCGTAATTTAGATATTCTTTATGGAATGATACCAGAGTCTTTTAATGTTCCGGAGCTTAGTTTTCATAAATCCATAGATGATGTAAAGGCAACCCTTGAGGTATTTAAGTGGATAGCCCAGTCTGAATACCATATACCGATAATGAATAAAGATTTAGATATTCCAACTGTAGATTATAATTTAGATTAAAAAAGGAGTGGGTAAATGAGTAGCAGTTTAAGAGATACAGTAGAAGAATTAAATTATATCGGGAAACATATTCATGAATTTTTATACGAAAATGGAAAACCGAGGTTAAGACATGGTAAGCCGGGAGTAATTATTGAACATACAGAACAGGAATACATTGATTTCTTAAATGAAATAGCCCAGAACTCTTTACAAAGTTATCGTGATTTTGCAATTGAATACGGATGGATAGATGCCCCTGTTTCTAAATCAAAATCAAATGATGATTATGATGATTACGGGAGGTAATGTTATTATGAACAATTACGATTTAGCAGTACAGATTGCCAAGAAAGTAAATAAAATAGGGGGAACTGCTTATTTTGTAGGTGGGTATGTAAGAGATAAACTACTAGGCATTCCCAATAAAGATATTGATATTGAAATACATAATATAGCTCCTTATATATTAGAAGATGTATTAAGCGAATTTGGAAATATAGAAGCAAGAACAGTAGGAAATAACTTCGGGATATATAATATAAAAGGTTATGATTTGGATATATCCTTACCTAGAAAAGAGAAAGCTACCGGAAAAGGTCATAAGGATTTTGAAATAGTAGTAGACCCTTTTCTTTCCTTAGAAGAATCAGCAAAAAGAAGAGACTTTACTATAAATGCTTTAATGGAAGATATACTTACTGGAGAAATTAAGGACTATTTTAACGGACTTCATGATTTACATAGTGGTATTATAAGACATATAGATGATAAGACATTTATAGAAGACCCATTAAGAGTATTAAGAGCCTGTCAGTTTGCAGCAAGATTTAATTTTAAAATTGCTTCTGAAACAATAAATCTTTGTAAGACTATGGATTTAAGTACACTACCTAAAGAACGGATTGCCGGGGAACTTACTAAGGTACTTTTAAAAGCCGAGAAACCTTCAGTATTCTTTGATAATCTTTATGAATGTAAACAGACAGAATGGTTTAAGGAAGTCTATGCTCTTAAAGGTATCAAGCAGGATAGTGAGTATCATCCTGAAGGAGATGTATATATGCATACCATGTCTGTATTAGACCAAGCTGGAGAGCTTTTTCCTACAGGTATAGATAATCCGGACAGATACTTGCCGTTTATGTTATCAGCCCTATGTCACGATTTTGGTAAGGTAAATACAACTGAAATGAACAGTAAAGGAAGATTATGTGCATTAAATCATGAAATAACAGGTATTCTAATTGCAAATGACTTTCTTAACCGGATTTATAATAATAAGGGCTTTATTAAGTATGTTGATAATATGATTGAATATCATATGAAAGCACATAGTTGTTTTAATAATCACTCAAGAGCAAAAACCACAAATCTAATGTTTGATAAGCTGTTATATCCAAAAGATTTTATTTTGCTAGTGTATGCAGATAGCACAGGACACGATTTAGACAATCTTGATAACAAACAGTTTGATATGTTTTTGGGAAAAGCAATGATGGAAAGTGGGTTCTTAACAGACCGATATTTTGATTATGGAAAAAGAATATCAGAGCCACATATTATGGCTGATGATTTAATTGAACTTGGACTTAAACCATCCCCAATATTTAGAGAAATACTTGATAAGTCTTGGAATATGCATCTTAAAGGAGTGGAAAAAGATTATGTTTTAAAACAAGTCGCCAATACTTTGAAAGAAAAAGATAAAGAAATATTATTAACAGCTCTAAAAAATAAAGAAAAAAATAGAAATATTGAAGATGATTATGATTTTCTTTTATAAAAAGAGATAAATTTAATTTATGTGAATAAATAAAAGACACTATTTTAGTGAGAAAAAATACTAAGATAGTGTTTTTTTAAATGTAGTTCAGATAGGAGATTAAAAAATATGAATCATAATCCTAATTTAATGTTTATTACGACAACAGGTTCAAAATATTATGTAGATGAAATAAATCATACAATATCAGGAGGAAGATATAATAATTCTATAAGTTATGATGAGAAAAATTTTTGTTTTATAGGGGCCCCTGCAAGTTTTAAGTTATCTGATGGAAGTTATCTTGAGACATCAGTAATAACTCATATGTATTCATTAAAAAGAAATTTGGAAAGACCTCAAGAACCTCAACAAAAATCTAATATAATGGTTTGTACGACAAGAAGTGGTTCTAATTATATTATAGATATAGATAATTCTACTGTAAAAGGAGGAATATTTGGAAATACTCCTCATGTTATAACAGCTCCATTAGCAGTTGAAATAGGTAAAACTATGAGTATATGGACAAATAATGGATGTATAGTTACTTCAAATGTAGATAATATTCAGACATTAGAACATTTCCAATTAACTCATAATATGAATTTAGAAAATGAAAATGATTTACAATATTAGTGAAGGGGGAAAAATGAGTATAAGCATTCAAAATCAAACAAAATTAAGATTAATAAAACAATTAGAAGATAAAATAAAAATAAATAAAAATGTCTGTGCATATCTTTCCGAAATATTAAAACAAAAAGGTGTAGATATTACTAGTTTAGCTAATATGGGATTATCACAGGAAGAAATGCAACTTATAAGTAATTATTTTACATATAAAAATGATGAAGTATCTTGCACAAATAAATTATATGAATTGCAACATGAAGAACAAAATATTGAATCAAAAAATAACCAAGATAATCATATGGAAAATGGAAGAAAATTTGATGAAATAAGACAAACTGAAGAAAGATATAAAGAAGAATATAGTAAACAGGAAAAAAATAATCAAAATAAGGTATATGAAGAAAGCTATCTGATTTTTGAAAGGTAAAAGGAGATGATTCTATGGATTTAAAAAATAATACTTTATCAAATAAAATCTATAATTCAATAATTGCAGATTTAAAAAAAGAAAATGCAATTTATGATAAAGAAAATGAAACTTTTGAATATTTAAAAAAATCGACATACATAGATGAGTTTGGAAAAATAGAAAAAAATACAGGAATGTATAAGATAAAAAAATCGTCACTGTCTCAAATTATAAATGAAGCAGAAGATTTATATTCAAATATTTATATATTAAGTAAAAATGGAATTTTTTTAGACAGTACATATGATTTTACTGAAAAAGCAAAAGAGTTAGATTGTTTTGATACATATAAAAACTATTATAAAATTTATCCGAAAGAATTAAAAAAAGATAACAGTTATAATCCAACAATATCAATATGGAATAGCTTAGTAATAAATGATTTAATTCAAAATAATGATATATTAAGATTTGAAGATTATACAAGACTATATACAAGAGTATATAGATTAATAACATTAACAGAATTACAATCACCTGAAGTTGTTATTGAACATGAATTAAAATTAGTTGCAAAAGGATTATTAAATATTGAAAGTTTTCAAAATATTTATGATAAAGAAAATATTAAAGATTTTTCAAAAGAAGATGAAGATTTTGAAAGATAAATAATAAGATATATTAAAAAGAAGGGATATTAAATATGCTTAATATTAATGAAAAATTATCAGGAAAAATACATGATGATGTTTTATCATCATTAAGAAAAGATGGAGCTGTTTATGACAGTGTAGAAGATACTTTTGAATATACTAAAATGACTCATTTTGTAAATTTAAGTGGAATTTTGGTTGAAAAAAATTCAAAATATAAATGTAGTGTAGAAGAGATTAGAAATGAAATTGATAATGTTGAAGATTTTTACAAAAAAGTAAATATTTTATATCAAAATGGGGTTACTTTAGATAATGCTAAAAATATGCTTGAAGAAGTAAATAAACATCCAGAATGTTTAGATATATATAATTCAATTTATAGTACATATCCTGATACAAAGACAGGAAAACTTCCAACTAATACTGAGATATGGAATAATCTTGTAACAAATGGATATGTTGACAATACTTTAAATTATGAAGATACAACAAAATTTTATAAAAGTATGTATAGACTAATAAAATTAGTAGAAATAAATGCTCCTGATATTATGATAAAAAGTGAAATGAAAACATTAACTATAAATTCATTAAATCTTTCTTGCTATAGAGGATTAGATAAAACAAATGAGTATAATAAACAAAATGAGGATTTAGAACGATAATTATTATAATAAAACATTAATCATAAATATTGATTAGTGTTTTATTTTTTTTAGATATTTCTATATTTATGTGATTGGTTTTTCCACTATTTAAATAGATAAATGTTTATTAAATAGGAGTGAAAAATTAAAAATATGGGTATAAAAGCTAAATATTTACAAACAAAAGATATTTTAAAACTTCAAAAAGAAAGCGAAATAAATATTTATAAAATAGAAAAAACAGGAACATATACTTTTAATGATTTACTTGAGGCATATGAGATTGAAAAAGAGAATAATGCTAATTTAGTTATAACTGGAGAAATTGCTATAAAATTATTAATGCCATATATATATAGGACATTAAGTAAAGATATTTTAAATAAAAATAAAGAGGAGATTATTACAGAATGTTATCTTGCTTTAGTAGGAAGTGCTTTTAATAATTTGGATATGAACAAAATAAGTCAAGCAAAATATCCTGAAAATATGTTTTGTGGATATTGTAAATTATATTTAAAAGAAGTTTTGACTGATTATGTAAGAGAAGGGGTATCTCATTATCATTATGAAAAAGGAATACGCCAAGCTGTACCTATGTCAATGTATGAAAATGAAAATAAAAAGTTAAATGATAAATCGTCTACATCTCAACTTTATGATAATCCTTTTTTCGGATTAATAGATGAGGGGTTTGAAATAAAAAATAATGATAATGAACGATTAAATTTTTGCTGTATTTTTGCATATGTCTAT
>ENA-OOZQ01001525-OOZQ01001525.1-human-gut-metagenome-genome-assembly--contig:-NODE-1525-length-13855-cov-1.868551_pt1 | contig 13855 bp, 7 predicted proteins | sample MGYA00241188_ERZ501399 | MGnify/ENA primary metagenome ERZ501399 (study PRJEB25962, sample SAMEA2042658) | human gut metagenome | biome: human gut; feature: human-associated habitat; material: faeces... | reverse complement strand
CCAAGTTCGTTTAGAACTTATACCAAACATCAAATTTTAAACCTAAATTAATAAAGAAAAGAATGAGAGAGAAACCGTAAATGACGTTAACCTGGTGCAGCGATGCTTTAGAAGTATCCTGTGCTCACTTTATCAATCAAAATTACAATCTAATAATTAATCGTATTTATGAGAAAATGCAACATGCGGTGGTTTAGTCCGCAAAGAATGAAAAAGCATCTGGCTTTTGCTTTGGCAGTTAGCCTGATAGCTATGGTACCTGTGAGTGCCTTCGCTCAAGTACTAAAGATTTCAATGACGAAGACAAACGTATCCATCGAGAGTGTACTGCGTGAACTTGAAAAACAAAGCGAGTATACTTTCTTCTACAATGACAATCAGGTAAAGCTGAACAAGAAAGTATCCATCAATGTGTCGGATGCCCCGATCGAAACTGTACTGAACGAAGTATTCAAGAATTCGGGATACACTTATAAGATCGTGGATAATCAGATCGTAGTATCTGCGACGAAAGAAGCGACAAAAGACGTACAGACAACTCAGCAACAAAAGCAGAGAAAAGTTTCGGGAGTTGTAAAAGATGCAATGGGTGAAGCCATCATTGGAGCATCAGTAGTAGAAAAAGGAGCTCCTTCTAATGGTACTATAACAGATATTAACGGACAATTCAGTCTGACAGTAGGCGGCAACGAATTACAAATTACCTATATCGGTTATATGCCTGAAACAGTATCGTTGAAACCAGGTGTTACTTCTTACAATGTTACCATGAAAGAAGATACAAAGACCCTTGACGAGGTAGTTGTAGTAGGTTACGGCGTACAGAAAAAAGCAAATTTAACAGGTGCAGTATCATCCATTAATGCTGAAGCACTGGAATCTCGTTCTGTATCAAGTGTTTCTGCAGCAATGGCTGGAACAATGCCGGGTGTAACAGCTATCCAATCTTCCGGTGCTCCGGGATTACAAACCGGAACAATTACTGTACGTGGTAAAAACTCGGTGAATGCGGCCAATCCGTTAGTCATCGTAGACGGTGTACCGGGTAGTATGAATACCATTGACCCACAGGATATCGAAAGTTTGACAGTATTGAAAGATGCTGCTTCTGCCGCAATCTACGGTGTACAGGCTGCCAACGGTGTAATCTTGATTACAACTAAAAAAGGTAAGAAAGGACAAGATGCCAAAGTATCCTATTCGGGTAGTGTAGCATGGGCGACTCCTACAACAAAACTAAACTTCCTTGGTTCGGCAGACTATGCTATGCTGTACAATGAAGCTGTAAAAAATGAAAATCCCAATGCCGCCCTTCCGTATAGCGATGAAGATATCGAGCTTTTCCGGAATGGAACTGATCCAATCGGACACCCCAATACAGACTGGTATAAAGAGACATTTAAAAATTTTGCATTTGAACAACAACACAATTTCTCAATCAATGGTGGCTCTGAAAAAACAAATTACAGTGCATCGGTTGGTTATCTCTATCAAGGTGGTTTAACAAACGAAAATGATTATAATCGTTTCACCGGTCGTATCAACGTTGAATCAGAAATCAGCAAATGGTTTTCTGCCGGACTGAATGTATCCGGATATAGAGGAACACGTGAGGATGGAGCTGTCGGATTTGCTACACTGATGAGTGAAGTGCCCCGTAACAGCCCGACACTACCGGTTTACAATGAAGATGGTACATTTAATTATAGCGGAAAAGCCAATCCGGTAGCAGAATTAGGAAGAACCGGTTTTTATCGTCAGATGGACCAGCAGTTGAATGCTATCCTACATGCAACCGTACACATCTTACCGGAATTGAGCGTTAAGGGATTATTCTCTGTACGTAATGATATTCGTAACATCGATTACTTCAAGAAACATTATTCATATGGTACCGGATCAAATATTTCTGATTCTGGTTTGAGAGAAGGATACGATAAATATTATATCTGGAACGAATATACATCTCAGTTGTTGGTGAACTATAACAAAACGTTCAAGCAACATACTATCGGTGCATTGTTTGGCTTTGAGCAGTGGGAGCAACTTTATAAATATACAGAAGCCACACGTAAGGGTGGTGGTAGCGATGAACTAACAGAGTCATTGAATACACTGGATAAATCATCTCAAACCAATTCTGACGGTGGCACGGAGTTAGCCCGTCGTTCATACTTTGGCCGTATCCAATACGATTACGCTGACAAATATTTATTTGAAGCGAATCTGCGTGCAGATGCTTCTTCACGTTTCCCGAAAGATAATCGTTGGGGTGTATTCCCTGCATTCTCTGCCGGATGGAGAATCTCAGAGGAAAACTTTATTAAAGACAATCTGAACTGGATGAGTAACTTGAAGTTACGTTTAGGTTGGGGTCGTACCGGTAACGAAGAATTGAGCGATATCTACCCTGCAGTAGCGACTTATGCTTATGGTTCTTATATGTTTGGTAATACATTGAACACAACCGCCTATGAAGCGAGATATGTAAACAGTGCACTTCAGTGGGCCACAGTTACTAATTACGAAGTTGGATTAGACGCAGGATTCTTAGATAATAAACTTGGATTTGAACTGTCTGTATACAAGAAAAAAACAGATGACATGCTATTGAAACTTCCGGTACAGGGTATTTTAGGTATGTCAGCACCGGTTCAGAATGCAGGTAGTGTAGAAAATACAGGTTTCGATTTGAACATTTTCCACAATAACCGTATCAATAAAGATTTCAGCTATGCTGTAAATTTAAATCTGGCTTATGTAAAAAACCGTATCACAAACCTTGAGGGTACTGAAGGAGAAGATCCTGACAACAATAAATTATGGCGTTTAGAAGGTTATCCCATCGGTTCATTCTATGGTTACAAAGCAATCGGTTATTTCAATACTGAAGAGGAACTGGCCAACGAACCGAAACGTACAGGAACAGAAAAATTGGGTGATATCAAATATGCTGATTTGAATGGTGATGGTAAAATTGATGCTGCGAATGACCGTACAGTGATCGGTCAAAACTTCCCGAGCTGGACAGGTGGTTTAAGCATTAACCTGTATTGGAAAGACTTCGACTTCTCTGCTCTGTTCCAAGGTGCATTCGATGTCGATAAATACTGTGAAGCCGAATCTTCATACGCATTCTATAATGGTGGTAAAGTGCTGAAAAAACACTTAGATCGATGGACTCCGGAAAATCATAATGCCAGCTATCCTCGTATCACAAAAGATTCACAAACTAACTTCGTAACTTCTTCTTTCTGGTTGGAAGACGCGTCTTATGTACGTTTGAAGAATGTGTCATTAGGCTACAATCTGCCTAAGAGTTGGCTGAACAGAATTGGCGTTAGCAGAATCAAAGTCTATGTAGCTGGTGAAAACTTACTGACATTCTGTGGTCTTGAAGACATTGACCCGGAAGAATCAAGTACACGCGGATGGTCATATACCAACGTGAAGAAAGTTTCATTAGGCCTAAAAGTTTCATTCTAAATCCCTCAATACTATAAAAATATGAAAAAGAATTACTTATATATATTTGCAACAGCCCTTATAGTAGGGTTCAGCTCTTGTAGCGACTTTCTGGATCGCTATCCTCAGGAAGAGCTTTCTGATGGTAGCTTCTGGAAAACGCCGGATGACGCAAACAAAGTAGTCTCAGACCTCTATGGCTATCTGTCTACATGGGATCAAGACAACGACATTAATTCAGACAATGCCACAATGGGTATCAAATGGGCTGCAGGTAATATTTCCAAAGGAATTTATGACCCGGCAGACCAAGGTTGGAGCGGTGATTATGCAAATGTCCGTCAGTGTAACTTGATTCTTTCAAAAATAGACGAGATTCCTGATTATCCTGAAGCAGATAAAACCAAAGCACTCGGACAGGTATATTTCTTCAGAGCGTATATTTACTTTAATCTGATCCGTTCATTCGGAGACGTTCCATACATTGATAAACCTCTGGACTTAAAAGACATGGAAGGAATCACACGTATGCCAAGAGCAGAAGTATATGAGAAAGTCATGGCTGATTTTGACAGAGCAATTGCTGCCCTTCCAACAGAATGGCCTGCTTCTGACTATGGACGAATTACTAAAGGAGCCGCTATGGCAATGAAAGCAAGAGCTGCTTTATACTACGGAAATTGGGATGTAGCTGCCAAAGAAGCCAAAAATGTAATGGATTTAGGCTTGTATGAACTTTATGATAAAGACAATACAGGCAAATATGCTGAACTTTTCTGGGAAAAAGCCGATGGTTGTGACGAATTCATACTTGTTACCCAATTTAACTACCCGGACAAAACTCACTACCTGATGGGGTGGGAATGTTACAAAAGGTTGGGGTGGCATGAACCCCACTCAAAGTCTGGTGGACGCATTCGAAGATAGTGAAGGCGCTCCGATCAGTAAATCTAAAATATACGATTCAACAGATCCATTCAAAAACCGTGACCCACGTTTGGAGGTAGACATTTTGCACGATGGTGAGGAAATGTATGGCGTAACAATAAAAGTCGCTCCTTTGGCTTCAAGCGGTAGCACAGGCATCAACCAACATAATGATGCTACAGAAACCGGATATTATGGCCAGAAATGGCTGGACCCAAGTTTAGATCCTCAGTCTGATGGCTGGAACATGGGTAAGGACTGGGTACATATCCGTTATGCTGAAGTACTCTTAACTTATGCTGAAGCCATGAATGAACTTAAGGGATTGGATCCGGCTGCATTTGATGCCGTCAATCAGGTAAGACGTCGTGTAGGTATGCCTGAACTTCAGAATACGGATGCCAGCAAGCCTACTTATTGTGCTACTCAGGATGATCTCCGTCAACGTATCCGTAACGAATGGCGTGTAGAATTTTGTCTGGAAGGCGGAAAACGTATGTGGGATATCCGTCGTTGGGGAATTGCCAAAGACGTATTGAATGCACCATTCGAAGGATTGAAATATAAGATTGTAGACAACCCGAATGATCCCGACAAAAAAGTAGATGGTGGAAAAATGTGTATCCTTTATCAGGGAGAACCGATTAAGTTGGTAGGAAGCAGATACTCGGACAATAACTATTTGTTCCCTGTACCGCAAAGCGAAATTGACTTGAATCCTGCTCTGACACAGAATCCGGGTTATTAATAATAGTGTTTAGACAATGGGGGCATTCCAATCAGGGAGTGCCCTCATTTCTCTTATTATCTTGCATCTATACTTATGAAGCGGTTACCATACCTACTTTTTTTACTACTTTTCATTACCTATTTCCTTTGTTACCAAGGGGTACTTTCACATGTGATTTATTATCACGAACAACACCATTTGTTCCTGTTCTCTAAAGAATACTTCTTCAAACAAATTCATACGGAAGGGTTGATCGCATATCTGAATGATTTCGTCGTTCAATTCTTTTATATACCCATATTGGGAAGTGCAATATTATCCGGGATATTGGCGGGAATATATCTGTTGACGCACTATTCTTTCAAAAAAATAACAGGACAAACAGACCTGTTACAATTATCCTTGTTTCCCTCTATATGTCTTTTCATTTATACAATGCCTGTAGATCATTCATTAACACCTGTCATGGGAGTTTTCTTGGGGCTTTTGTTACTTGCCGGAATTAATCTCTTCATAACCAAACAATGGAAATGTTTCATCCGCATTCCATGGATTAATGTTCATGGAAATAAAAAGAATATGGCAATTTCCACAATTTTTATAATCATATATGCCATTGCCGCATGTTATATATTCGTACAATCATATAATATGCCGGAACGCATCATGTTGATGGCTGAGAAAAGCGTAAAAGAGAGAAATTGGGAAAACACATTGACACAAACAGAAAAATATATAAATTCAGGGAGAACCAATCAACTGATCTCCTATTTTCACAACCTGGCTTTATATCACACAGGAAAGCTACCTTACCACCTATTTGATTATCCACAAAAATTAGGAGTCAAAAGTCTGTACTTCCCATGGAATAGTGACAGCCGTGAAAGCGAATATGGACATTTCATTTATGAAGACCTGGGATATATCAACGAGGCACAACGGTGGGAGTTCGAATCGATGGTTGTCTGGGGAGAGACCGCTCCGCACCTGATTAACCTGGCACGGTATAACATAGCCAATAAACGTCCCAAAGTGGCACAGAGGTTTATCAACCTGCTTAAACAATCTCTTTTCTACAAGAAAGAGGCCGAAGCATTGGAGAAATGGCTACCGACAGGAAATGTTCCCGGGTTGAAAGTATCACCCGGCAAGACCTCCAACACACCTGTACGATTCGCGAATGTTATAAATATAGGACCGGAACTGCAATATCTGTGCGAACAAGACTCAACAAACCGGATGGCTTTCGAATATCTGATGGGTAACTTACTGTTGAGCAACAATGTCATACGTTTTGTGAATAACCTGAAGTTCATACATAATTTCGATTACCCTCAAATGCCACCCGCTTACGAAGAGGCACTCTATATCTATAAATTAGGAGTAGGCGAAGAAACTTTTTCAAAATCAGGTTTCACTGTAAGCGAACAAACCGAAAAACGATTCCAACAATATTATGGTTTATATAAAAACAGAGAAATGCAGAGACTGAAATCGGAGTTTGGAAACACCTATTGGTACTATCTGAACTTCATCAGTCCCTATGGAGATAAAATCATTAAGAATTAATCTGCACTGATATGAAAACTACCTATATTCTTTTTATGATGGCTCTTGCCTGGATACTACAAGCCTGCACAGAGCAATGTCAAAGGCCGGACTTATATACAGATAGTATTCCCTGTATATACCCGGATTATACAGGAGTCACCTTCCCGGTTAATATTGCTCCGCCAAATTTCATTATCAAGGAAGAAGCTGATGTTTTTCAAACAGAAATTGGTGTAGAAAAAGTGACAGATATTCTATATACCAGCAAGCAACCGGAAGTGATTATCCCATCCAAAGCCTGGAAAAAACTTCTCCAAAAGGCAGCCGGAAAGGAAATCTTTATTCGAATCACCCTCCTGAAAGATGGAAAATGGACACGCTTCGCAGATATTACAGATACCGTTTCTAATGAAATGATAGATCCATACCTCGCCTACCGGCTACTCTACCCGGGATATGAACTCTGGAACGAGATGGGAATCTATCAACGAAACCTGACTAATTATGAGGAAACTCCCATAGCGGAGAATAAAGCATTTGAAAAACAATGCATAAATTGCCATACGTTCAACCGGAACTCGCCCGAAACCATGATGATACATGTACGTGGAAAATCGGGAGGAACACTGATATCAAAGAATGGAAAAGTAGAAAAAGTCAATACAAAACCGGAAGGAGCCAAGAATGGAGGAACCTATGCAGCATGGCATCCTACAGGGCGATATATTGCTTTCTCTATGAATGAGATACAACAGTTCTTCCATTCATCGGGACAAAACCCCATCGAGGTGTCAGACCTGGCCGCCGACTTGATGGTATATGACACGCAAAAGAAAACGTTCCTCACGGACTCCCTGATTTATGGGGATAAATACATGGAGACATTTCCGAACTGGACACCGGACGGGAAGATGCTGTACTTCTGCCGTGGAAACGCTTACAAAGAAAAGATGCCGCTGGACAGTATTCATTATGACCTATGCCGGATTGGATTCGACCCCGAATCAGGTAAGTTCGGGAGCTTGGAATGTGTATATAAAGCTTCGGAACAGGGGAAGAGCGTGTCTTTTCCAAGAGTTTCTCCGGATGGCAGATACCTGATGTTCACTCTATCTGATTATGGTAACTTTTCTATCTGGCATCCGGAAAGCGAGCTTTGCCTTTTAACGATAGATACCGGAGAGATACGGCTTTTAAACGAAGTAAACAGTGATGACGTGGAAAGTTTCCATACCTGGTCGTCATCCGGAAAGTGGTTCGTATTCAGCAGCAAACGACTGGACGGACTTTGGGCACGACCATTCTTCGCCAGTTTCAATCCGGAAACAGGAAAAGCGGGAAAACCGTTTTTATTGCCGCAGAAAGATCCGCGTTTCTATGATACGTTTACTAAAACATATAATTTACCGGAGCTGATTAAAGAACCGGTGCGTAACGGAAATGAACTGATAAAAGCTATACATTAATTTAACACACTTTACCCCGAAAGAGAGGGCTTTCCATTTTGCAGTAAGCCCTCTTTTTTAGAACTTTGCGACATCACTCAATAAACATTTAATTCAAAGAAAACACATGAAAAACATTTTCCTTACCTTAAGTTTGGCTATCGGATTGCTTTTACCTTGCAATCTGTATGCTCAAAGCCAGTATCCGTTCCAAAACACGACATTATCTACCGAAGAAAGAGTAAATGACCTTATCGGACGTATGACCCTTGAAGAGAAAATAGATTTGCTTGCCGGATACAACGATTTCTATCTGCACCCGTGCGAACGATTGGGAATACCGGCATTCAAACTGGCTGACGGTCCGCTGGGCGTTGCCTCCTGGGGATTGTTCGGACGTGCTACCGCATTTCCATCGGCACTTTCTCTGGCTGCCTCATGGAACAAAAATCTGGCAGAAAAGACAGGAGCCATGTATGCCCAGGAATGGCGTGCGAGAGGTATTCATTTTCTTTTAGCTCCGGGAGTAAACAACTACAGGGCTTCCAAAGGAGCCCGTAATTTCGAGTATTTCGGCGAAGATCCCTATCTGACATCCGAAATGGTAGTCCCTTTTATTAAAGCGGTACAAGACGGAGGAGTAATCGCCACCATAAAACACTTCGCAGCCAACGATCAGGAGTTTGACCGCTATACAGTCAGTACGGAAGTATCCGAACGCGCGCTGCAGGAAATTTACCTTCCACCTTTTAAAGCTGCCGTACAAAAAGCAGGTGTCAAAGCCGTCATGACAGGTTACAACTTAGTGAACGGAATACATTGTACTGAAAACAAACATCTGATCGATATTTTAAAGAAGGACTGGGGTTTCAAAGGCATGTTGATGTCAGACTGGGCATGTACCTATTCCGCTGACAATGCCGCAAACTACGGTTTGGATCTTGAAATGGGCAGCAACGACTGGTTCACCCGCAAAGAACTTCTCCCACTCATTAAAGAAGGAAAGGTTACAGAGGAAGTGATCAACGATAAAGTACGCCGTATTTACGGAGCCTGCATCTCAATGGGATTTTTTGATCGGCCTCAGCAAGACACCCATATCCCGACTTTCAACCCACAAGCCAATCAAATGGCATTGAATGCCGCCTGTGAAGGTATCATCCTGTTAAAGAACGAACAAAACACATTACCCATCCGCCAACCTAAAGTAATTGCCGTGATCGGTCCTACAGCCAATCCAGCGATTGTTTCAGACAGAATATACAATGTCAACAGCATTGTGTATGGCGGAGGTGGAAGTTCTAAAGTTCACCCCTGGTATGTCGTTTCAGCATTAGAGGGTATCTGCCAGGAATTCCCGGAAGCAACAGTATATTACACCGAAGGAATATCCAACCAGTTCAAACCCCGGTTGTTCCGTAACAGTAAGTTCCGTACCAAAGATGGCAAACCCGGACTGGAAGCCAGTTATTATGCATTGTCATCTGACAGTTCTGCTATGCTCTCCGACAAAATGATTCAGCAACAGGCAGTAGCTGCCGGAAGAACAGTAAACAGCAATCAACCGGGCAACACAGCATCCGGAAACGGTAAAGATGAAAACGGACTGATCATTCGCCGTATCGACCGCACAGTAAATTACGAATGGTGGGGATACCCTTTCAACGAGAGCAAATTGGGAAGTGACTACCGGATATGTTGGGAAGGATACGTGGATGCCGAAAAGACAGACAGCCTCCGGTTCTTTGTCGATGCACAGGGAGCGTATCGCCTGTGGATAGACGGAACATTGGCATTGGACGCTTCCCGGTCTCAATCGTTCGACGTACGCAATATTGCCGTTTCAGTACGGAAAGGAGATACCAAACACGTTCAACTGGAATTCTGTAACCAACGCAGCACCCCGGCAGAGATCCGGATGGGATATGCTTATCAAAGCGACATTGACTTTTCTGAAGCAAAGCGACTGGCCGAGAAAGCCGATCTCGTGGTGTTCTGTGCCGGATTGGACGGAAGCATCGAACTGGAGGGGCGCGACCGACCGTTCGATTTGCCTTATGGACAAGACCTGCTAATCGAGGAATTGATTAAAGTAAACCCCAAACTGATAGTAGCCATTCATGCCGGAGGCGGAGTGAACATGACCCGGTGGATCAATCAGGTACCTGCTGTAGTACATGCCCTCTATCCCGGGCAGGAGGGTGGACACGCATTAGCCCACATTCTTTCGGGCAAAGTAAATCCATCAGCCAAACTCCCGTTCACAATCGAAAAAAAATGGGAAGATTCGCCGGCATACGGCCACTATGATGAAACCCGAAAAGAAAAGAAAGTATATTATACAGAAGGAATCTTCACCGGTTACCGGGGATACGACGAAAAAGGTATCGAACCTCTTTTCCCATTTGGATTCGGACTCTCGTATACCACTTTTGATTATACGGACCTCAATATCCGTATTACAGATAAAAAACAGAAGAAAGTCACAGTTTCGTTTACCATAACCAATACCGGGCAGCAAGACGGATACGAAATTGCCCAACTTTATGTACATGATATACAGTCTAAAGAGCCCCGTCCACAGAAAGAATTAAAAGGCTTTGACAAGATATATCTGAAGGCAGGAGAAAGCAAACAGGTAGAGATCGAACTGGATGAAGACGCATTCCGGTATTTCAATGCCCGACAAAACCGTTGGGTATTTGAGAAAGGAGAGTTTGAAATCCTGGTAGGTGCCTCTTCCAGAGACATCAAACTGACAGGAAAGATCAAAATATAATCTTTATCAGTTGACGGGGAAAAGCGATAACCGGCTTTCCCCGTCAGCCTGATCTCTTCTATCCTTTTTTCACCTTCTTATATTCTCTGGGAGACATACCCATTATCTGGCTAAACAGCCGTGAAAAATAATAAGCATCTTCAATACCTACCCGATAGCATACCTGATTCACTTTCATATCCGTAAAATCGAGAAACTGACAGGCTTTCTGAATCTTGATCTGATTGAAATAACTCAATGGTGCATAGCCCGTACGTTTCAAAAATAAATTAGAGAAGTACGAAGGCGAATATCCTGTATAATCTGCCAACTCGGCTAAAGTCAGCTTCTTACCCAAATTTTCCTTCATATAATGAATGGCTGCACTAACGGGATCTTCCTCACCCATCAGGCGGTGTTCTGAAAAAGCCTCCCGATACTCCCTGAGATAACGTAAGGAACCCAGATAATGATGAAATACAGAACTGGCATACGAAAGATTCTCCAGACTGTACCCCATTTTCAGTACCCGAAATATTTCCTCAAACAATTCTGTCCGGTAACTGATTCGCGAATGCATTCCCGGCTTTATTTCCGTGAGCCGGCAAGTTCGGTGCGTACAATAGAGTGAAGCCAGTGTTCCCCCGAAGTGAATCCAATAAATTGTCCATGGTTCTTTTTCATCGGCGCCATAGGCATGAGGGAGTCCTGCCGGAAGTATGAAGTATTGATTGGGAGCTACCGGGTGCTTCTGCCCATCCAGGCTGAACCACCCCCTACCCTCCGTACAATAGATAAATACATATTGGTCAATCGGAACATCCCGTTCCCGAAAATGATTATAAGCCTTTGGATAATAGCCTATATCGGTAATATATAGTACAGAGGTCGCAGGCTCTGTCTTCATGCGTTGTACAATGGCCGGAGGCAATACCAATGCCTGTTCGCCCAGAAAACCGTCTTTTTGTTTTGCCATACTAACAGATTCATAGATTCACGTCACAAATATACATATAAAAAAGAAAGATAGTCCATCTTTTTAGCTGGTTTCTCTATTTATTTTCACCTCCAAACCCGCTTACTTTGCATTAATCATTTAAACCATTTAATAACATGAAACAGACACAAGGCTATTTACTACTAATCTGCATCGTCTCAGCTATGGGCGGGCTGTTGTTCGGCTATGATTGGGTTGTCATCGGTGGAGCTAAAATCTTCTACGAACCTTTCTTCGGAATTGAAAATTCAGCAGTTCTACGTGGCTGGGCCATGAGCAGCGCATTGATAGGCTGCCTGGTAGGGGCTTTGCTATCGGGTGTCTGGAGTGACAAGTACGGACGTAAAAAGATGCTCATCATAGCCTCCTTCCTGTTTGCGCTTTCAGCTTTAGGTACGGGAATAGTCGATAGTTTTTCCTATTTTATCTTCTATCGCATTGTAGGAGGACTGGGTATCGGCATCGCATCCAACGTTTCCCCCGTCTATATCGCAGAAGTTTCCCCTGCCCATGTACGCGGTAAGTTCGTATCACTCAACCAGCTTACCATCGTATTAGGCATTTTACTCGCGCAACTGGCAAACTGGCAGATAGGAGAATACTATACACACGGTTCCGACGTACTGAGTGACACCAGTATAGAGTGGGCCTGGCGATGGATGTTCTGGGCAGAACTGATTCCGGCAGGAATCTTCTTTCTATTATCATTCGTCATCCCTGAAAGTCCCCGCTGGCTGGCTACTGTCCATCAACAGGAGAAAGCACGGAAAACACTGATGCGCATCGGAGGAGAAACCTATGCCCGGCAGACCCTGGAAGAACTGACACAAGTAACCCGGGGGCAAGACGGAAAACAAGATTACGAATGGAAAGCTGTCTTTCGCCCGGAAATGCGCAAAGTGCTGATCATCGGCATTGTCCTGGCTATATTCCAACAATGGTGTGGCATCAATGTAATCTTCAATTATGCACATGAAATCTTTTCATCGGCCGGTTATGCCGTTTCCGATGTGTTGATGAACATTGTAGTGACCGGAATCACCAATGTGATATTTACCTTCGTAGCCATCTATACAGTGGATAAATGGGGACGTCGCACCCTGATGCTTATCGGTTCTGCCGGATTGGCACTGATTTACCTGACACTGGGAACTTGCTACTTTCTGGATGTAAGCGGTCTGCCCATGCTCCTGCTGGTAGTGCTTGCCATTGCCTGCTATGCCATGTCACTCGCTCCGGTAGTCTGGGTGGTTTTATCCGAAATTTTCCCCGTGAAAATACGAGGTATGGCCATGGCCCTCTCCACCTTCTTCCTTTGGGTAGCTTGCTTTGTACTGACCTATACCTTCCCCGTTTTGAATGAAAGTATAGGTGCCGAAGGTACTTTCTGGCTGTATGGTGGCATCTGTCTGGCCGGATTCCTGTTCATACGCCGGAAGCTGCCAGAAACCAAAGGGAAAACACTGGAAGAAATAGAAAAAGAATTAATCAAATAATCCATAAAATAAGATGAAAGAGAATGTAAAAGTATGGGAGGAGGACATCCTGCTCCCTACCTATGGCATCGGACGTCCCGAAAAGAACCCGATGTTTCTGGAAAAGCGTGTCTATCAAGGCAGCAGCGGAGTAGTATACCCGTATCCGGTCATCGAGAAGATTGAAGACACTTGTGAAGAGAAAAGCTATCATGCCGTATGGTTGGAAAATGAATACCTCAAAGTCATGATTCTGCCCGAATTAGGAGGACGCATCCAGATGGCTTTCGATAAAATAAAGCAACGGCATTTTATTTATTACAACCACGTGATAAAACCGGCTTTGGTAGGATTGACCGGTCCCTGGATTTCAGGGGGCATTGAGTTCAACTGGCCTCAACACCACCGCCCCAGCACATTCCTGCCGGTAGATTACAGCATTGAACAATGCAAAGACGGAAGTGTCATTGTATGGGTAAGCGAACGGGAACGGATGTTCGGCCAGAA
>ENA-OOZQ01001520-OOZQ01001520.1-human-gut-metagenome-genome-assembly--contig:-NODE-1520-length-13869-cov-3.041045_pt1 | contig 13869 bp, 8 predicted proteins | sample MGYA00241188_ERZ501399 | MGnify/ENA primary metagenome ERZ501399 (study PRJEB25962, sample SAMEA2042658) | human gut metagenome | biome: human gut; feature: human-associated habitat; material: faeces... | reverse complement strand
AACAGGATTCAAGTATAAAACTCGAATCCTCTAGTTTTCTATTTACACAAAATCGTGGACAGTGCCTATATTCCCCTGATTCGCATTATTTATAAAGTTTCACTTATTTTTGAGTAATTCTATTTTTTCTCTCTCGCTTTGCAACAAGCGTTCATACAATTCGATTATTTTATCAACTGGATTAATTTGTTGAGAGGCAACATAAACTGCCGCTATTGCTCCCGGAGAAATAGTAGCATCTTTATAGCTATTGATATTGTATATAGCTCTTTCAACATCAAAGTCCTTAATTACTTCAGCAGAAATACCTAACACAGAAGCAATCTTATTCAAAAGTCCTTCCTCTATCTCCGATTCCTTCTCTATCTTTGAAATGACATTTTGACTTACTCCAAGATCAGCCGCCAAAGCTTCTTGCTTCATACCCAAATATACACGAATCTTTTGTATATTGCGTCCGATATGTCTCCGGTTCACTATGTCTTTTACATCATTATCCATATCATTATTTCTTTAAGTGATTACATTGCGACAAAGATAATGAAAATCAATTCAGAACAAATTATAGCTATCTCTATTTTTCACAACTATAAATTGCAACTTGATATTTATTACAGAAAAAGTAGTAACCTTGGTTATTTATCATTTTTACTGTTCTCTTTATTGTATTTCTCTCTTTCTATTTTTAACAATTCCTCAAATAGTTTGACGGCTTGCTCCATTGAAAAGTGATTAATATTCTCAAGATTCGAGATTGTGCCAATATTGGTAGCAGTTGCATTTGAATTCTCATAAAAGTTATTTGTGTAGTACAGCACAGTTTCTTCAGTAAACTTTTTTAAGCCTTCTTCTGTAACACCCAAAGCATCCGCAACCCGTTTAATTCTTTCATCCTCAATCTTTTCAGACTGTTCCATTTTGGACACGGCTTGTTTTGTAATTCCCAATAAATCTCCTAGATCAGTTTGAGTCATCCCACGAAGACGGCGAATCCTCTCTATTTTTCGACCTATGTGTGTAGCATTCGTATTAATTTCATTTTCCATAATGATGAATTTATTTCTAAGTCTGATAAACAGAACAATTAATAATCACTTATTTTTAAGCAACTCTATTTTTTCTCTTTCACTTTGCAACAAACGTTCATACAATTCGATTATTTTATCAACTGGATTAAACTGCTGCGCAATTGATGTAGAGCCTTGTTCAAAAGTATTATCTCTAATATTATTGATGTTATAAATAGCCTTTTCCACATCGAAATCTTTAATCACCTCTGCCGAAATTCCCAGTGCAGAAGCAAGCTGATTCAAAAGTCCCTCTTCTATCTCCGGCTCCTTCTCAATCTTCGAAATGATATTTTGGCTAACGCCAAGATCAGCCGCCAAAGCTTCCTGCTTCATGCCCAAATATACACGAATCCTTTGTATATTGCGTCCGATATGTCTCCGATTCGTTATGTTTTTTACTTCATTATCCATATCATTACTTATTAGTGAATACGTCGAGACAAAGATAATGAAAATCAACTCAGAACAAATAAAAGTCAACTCTATTTTTTTCAATCCCCAGTTCTATATGCATAATTTTGCCCTGTCAGTTTTTTTACAGACATGAATCGTGGCGCCACATTTAAAACAGTGCAGAAGGATGCGCAATTGACATTGACATTCTGAACAATCATCATTTAACCAATAAAATCTAATAGCCTATGGGGTAAGTAAAGTCGTTACAATCGAAACATAGCTTTAAATCATCTGGAAATTTAGCTATCCAAAAACAAATTAGTAAACATACAATTAAACAAAAAGCATGAAATCATTTTCTGATAAAACAAACATAGGGGAGAATAATCCCCTAAAGACTGCTTATAGAATGAATTTTTACCTATTATTCCTATTAATAGGTTCCTTATCGATACTTGGATCAACACGGGCTTATTGCCAACAGAGCAGAACGATCTCAGGTATAGTGAAAAACTCTCAAGGAGAGACGATTATCGGAGCGAATATCGTTGAAAAAGGTACCAGCAACGGGACGATTACGAATGTAGACGGACTGTTCACACTGCACGTATCGCCCAATGCAGTATTAAAGGTATCTTATATGGGATACACGGAGCAGGAAGTCAATACACGCAACAAGAACAAGCTGGAAATCATACTGACGGAAAATGCCAGACTGATTGATGAAGTAGTGGTGGTAGGATATGGATCGGTCAAAAAACGGGATTTGACGGGGGCAGTCACCTCCGTCAAAAGTGCGGAAGTACTGGCCGCCCCTACCAATAATGTAATGGAAGCCCTTCAAGGCAAGATACCCGGAATGGATATCACCAAAACTTCGGGACAGGTAGGAGGTGATGTCACTATTCTGTTACGTGGTTCACGATCTATTTATGGCAGCAACGAACCGTTGTTCATTATCGATGGAATCCCCGGCAGTTATAGCCAGGTCAGCCCGTCAGACATCGAGAGTGTAGATGTGTTGAAAGATGCTTCTTCCACCGCCATTTATGGTTCCGCAGGAGCAAACGGCGTTGTAATCATCACTACCAAAAGAGGAAAAGAGGGAAAAGCGACCGTAAATTTCGATGCTTATTACGGATTCAGCGGTTCACCCAACTACAGACATGGGATGACGCGGGATGAATGGGTCACCTACCAGCAAGAAGCCTATAAATATAAAAACGGTGACTATCCTACCGATATGTCCGCCCTACTGGGGAAACAGGATTTTATAGATGCATACAATGACGGCAAATGGATAGACTGGATAGATGAAGTGTCGGGCAACACAGCTACCACACAGAAATACAGTCTTTCGGTCAGCAGTGGCACTGAAAAGACAAAATTATTTGCTTCGACTTCCTACAACCGGGAGGAAGGTTTACTTAATAACGAAAATCTGAACAGATATTCGTTACGCCTCAATCTGGATCAGCAGATATTTTCATGGGCAAAGGTGGGCTTTACCTCCAATTTAGTCTACCGGGACTTGAACTCCGGTGTGAAAAACACATTCACCAAATCTCTCTCCTCCATCCCGCTGGGTGATGCTTATACCGAAGAAGGAGAGATCAATCACGAATACATCACGGGACAATATTCCCCAATGAGTGATTTCATAGAGAATCAGTATGTAGACAACACCCGTTCCACCTACCTGAACATGAGTGGCTATGTCGAACTAACTCCCGTCAAAGACCTGACTTTTACCAGTCGTGTCAATGGTACGTTGAATCACTCACGCCGCGGGCAATACTGGGGAGAGAAGTGCAATGCCAACCGTCCGTCTTATGCAGGTTCACCGCATGCTTCCATCACCAACAACAATGCCTGGAATTACACTTGGGAGAATATTCTCGCTTACAACACAACCATCGCCAAAGACCATAATCTGGGAGGTTCACTGATTACTTCCTGGAATAAGAACCAGTCGGAAAGTAGCATGGCTGCCGCCAGCGGTCAGATGGTAGATCAATGGTCTTTCTGGCGACTGACATCGGGTACTTCCCAACATGTGGAATCCGACTTCGCACAGACACAGAAAATGTCTTTTGCCTTCCGTCTGAACTATTCGTACAAGGGCAAATACCTGTTTAATTTCTCTACCCGTTGGGACGGTGTTTCACAATTTTCTACCGGACATAAATGGGATGCCTTCCCCGCAGGCGCACTGGCGTGGAGAATATCAGACGAGGCATTTATGGAAAAGACACGTAGTTGGCTGGACAACCTGAAGTTGAGAGTGAGCTACGGCATCACGGGTAACTCGGGAGGAACCACCGCATACAGCACCACAACACAAGCATACGTATATACCGCTTCGGGAATTTCCATTAATGGGAAGATTGTTCCTTTCACGCAATACTCCGGTACCTACGGTAGTTCCGATCTCGGCTGGGAGAAGTCATACAACTGGAATGTGGGGTTGGATTTCGGTATCCTGAACGGTCGCATCGACGGCTCGGTAGAATGGTTCAAAACGACAACCAAAGGATTATTATTCAAACGTACATTGCCCATCACCAGCGGTCTGACCGGATGGGGATCGCCTCTGGCCATCTGGCAGAACATCGCCCAGACCAGTAACCAAGGTATGGAAGCAACGATCACTTCGCACAACATACGGCATAAAGATTTCACCTGGAACACCACTTTATCCGTCACCTGGAACAAGGAACAAATAGACGATCTGCCTGACGGTGATCTGATCGCCGAAAACCTGTTTGTCGGTGAACCGATTAAAGCTATTTACGGATATAAATATGCCGGAATCTGGGGAACCGATACTCCGCAGGAGACATTGGATGCCTACGGCGTAAAACCCGGATTCATCAAGATAGAAACCTTAGACCAGAAAGGCGATGGAGGTGTGCATAAATACAGTACGGAAGACCGGCAAATTCTAGGACATTCCAATCCGGATTGGATCATCGGATTCAGTAATTCCTTCACCTACAAGAATTTTGATTTATCCATCTTTGCCATGGCGCGTTACGGACAAACAATCAACAGTGACCTGCTCGGCTATTATACCGCCGAACAGAGTGTAACCAAGAATCAGCTGGCAGGCGTAGACTACTGGACAGAGGACAATCAGGGCGCCTATTTCCCCCGTCCCGGAACGGCAGATGAACAAAAAACCGTATATCCTTCATTAAGAGTACGCGACGGTTCCTTTATCAAGATTAAGAATATCACACTGGGATATACGCTGCCTGTAAATATTTCACGCAAGGTTTTGATGGAGAAATGCCGCATCTATGCCACAGCCTACAATCCGTTCATCTTCGTAAAAGACAAGCAGTTGAAAGATACTGATCCCGAAACCAACGGTTCGGATGCATTCCCTACCTACCGGCAATTTGTTTTTGGCGTTAATTTGACATTCTAACTAAAGATTATAATCATGAAAAGTATATATATAAAATTCATATTTTGCAGCGTGCTGCTCTCGGTCCTGTCTCTACACTCCTGCACTTTGGACGAATACAACCCGGGTGCATTTACCAAAGAAGCTTTGGCTACTTCCATCGATGGATATGAAACCCTGATTAACCAGTGTTATTTTGCCATGGAAAGGTTTTATTACGGTGCTGCCGACTGGATGTCACTGACTGAAGGTGACACCGATCTTTGGACATATAAAGCCAACGAATCAACCAGTTACACACAGTGGTTCTGGTTTTTCGCAGGAACATCGCCCAATACGACTTACACCAATAATTGGTGGAACGGGACGTACGACGGTGTGGGAGCCTGTAACGAAGCTATCGCATTAGGAGACAAACCTCCTTACACCACGGAAGAGGAACGGAATGCCAAGATTGCGGAAGCCCGTTTTCTTAGAGCTGTGTATTATTTCAACGCGGTGGAACAATTCGGAGCAGTGACGATGCTCACAGAACCCGTAGTGACGGAAACACTGACCTACTCCCCCACCCGCACCGATCCGATGACTATCTATCAGGAGGTTATTCTGCCCGATTTAAGATTTGCATCCGAATGGTTACCAACAGGCACGCATGCAACAACTACCACCCCGACAAAGAAAGCCGCTCTCGGTTTTCTGGCTAAAGCCTGCTTGCAGACGTACGAATATGGAAGCACCGAATATTTGCAAGAAGCTCTGGATGCAGCCAAGAAATTGATTACCGATTGCGAAACTGGCGGTGGGAAATACAACACATATATGTATCCATCGTATAGCGAAGTGTTTAAAGAGAGCAATAACTGGGAAAACAAGGAAGCTCTCTGGAAACATCGCTGGTATGCAGGAGCAGACGGTCACGGATCAAGCAATGGAAACTACAAGTTGAACCGCAACGATGAATACTTCTTATGCAATATCAATAAATTCGGAGCACGTGAAGACAATCAGGAGACACGGCTTACTTGGGAAGGCTCAATTACCGGTATCTTTATGCCCACGCAGCATTTATTGAGTTTGTATGTACAGAAAGACGGAACATTAGACCCCAGATTTCATGAATCGTTCACTACAGAGTGGAACGCGAACAAGAATTACACGTGGGATGAAAGTGCCGTACACATGTATGATAAGGAAGAAGCCGTCATCGGCAAAGCTCTGAATAAAGGAGACTTAGCCATTAAATTCATCATGCCGCAAGACATGGATTATGCTACAGAGAAGCAAAAAGAACATATTTCTGATTATTTGCTGATTGATTATCATCATGTATATAGTGACGACAATAATAATGTGAACATGAATTATGCCTATACAAACGTCACAGGCAATTACAAGAATGACGGCACGAACGAGAATCAGTTCCGCTACTATTATCCGTCACTGAATAAACATAACAGCAGTAATTATTATGTAGCCAATGCTTCCAAACAGAGAAACGGTAATCTGAATGCAACGTTTATCATGCGCATGGCAGAAGTTTATTTGATTGCGGCAGAAGCTGATATTTACCTGAATGGTGGTGCGAATGCAGCCGGTTATATCAACAAGGTTCGTGAACGTGCCGGAGCAAATCCGCTTACAGGAAGTATTACGGTCCGGGATATCTTAGACGAAAGAGGCCGTGAACTTTGCGGGGAATATTGCCGCTTCTACGACTTAAAACGGACAGGAATGTTTAAGAACTCGGAGTATCTGGAGAATACTCATCCGGACCTGGCCCGGTTCTTCCATCCGAATTATGCGTTACGTCCCATTTCAACCACATTTACCGCAACAATCACTAATGGCAGTGAATATCAGAATCCGGGATACTAAATAGATATTTCAATATGTACAGGTGCTATGGAGTCAATCCTGGCACCTGTACATTTCGACTACAGATTCGCATTGAGAATGAATATCCGCTACTTGGCAAAAGGTCATAGGCAGGCGATAACTCCCAAGCTCTATTTATCTGTGTTCTTTGACGTGTTTTTAAAAATCGAAGTGCAAAATCTAACTTTTTTACAAGATTGCTATAATAAATCAAAGTTTTTCCCTATGTTTGTATTAAAGGGCAACAAGATTTAAAATCTCGGAATTAGATGATAATACAAAAAAGTATGATGTATCAGCCTATACAATAAATGAGATTTTTTATAAGTTCCAGATTCCATCCGACAATTTGTAGAAATCAGATTAATACATATACCACCATGAAAAACAATTTTCAAAAATCAAGGAACATCAGGATATTTATTTCATCCACCTTTCAAGATATGCAGAGCGAAAGAGATATGCTGGTTAACAAAGTTTTTCCAAGACTGCGGCAGATTGCCTACGAACGCAATGTCACACTGACTGAAGTCGATCTGCGATGGGGAATCACCGAAGAAGAAGCAAAGTCAAGCAAAGTGGTGGAAATATGCTTGGACGAGATACGGAATTCACACCCGTTTTTCATCGGATTATTAGGAGAAAGATACGGTTGGTGTCCATCGAAAGAAACACTCATTGAACACCAGGCCATGCCTGACAGATATGAATGGCTTGCCGCTGACCTCGATCATGGAATGAGTATTACGGAAATTGAAATTCAATATGGCGTACTCCGGTCGCTCGAACCGGTCTATGCTTCGTTCTATATACGAAAAACGGATGAAAAGACAATAGAAACCGATCCAAGACAGGCGCAGTTAAAAGAAACAGTAAGAAATAACAAAAGATATAACACCTATGATTACTGTTCCCCCGAACAATTGGGTGAACAAGTGGAATCGGAATTCAAAACATTACTCGACCACCTTTTCCCCAAAAATAAAGTCGAGGATCCTGCCGTACACGAAAGACAGAAACTACAAGCTTTTCTGGATGACAAATCGGATAATTATATACCCAATAAAGCTTATATCTCCTATCTGGACAAGTTTCTAAACGATACAACCAACCAGCATCTGGTGATTACCGGAGAAAGCGGTATGGGTAAGAGTGCCCTTTTGGCTTATTGGCTTAAAAATATCATGGAAGATGGTCGGTGGAATGTGGTAGCACACTTTAGCGCCAACTCATCGCAGAGTTTGGACACAACGGATATTGCGAAGCATATAACCACCCAGATAGACTCACTATACGGACTTGAGCAGATGGAGGAAAACGACCGACAAATCGAACACAATGCTACCAATACAGATAATATAGATTACCAGAAACTAGCCTTGAGGGCCCAACTAATTGCCGGACAAAAACCTTTACTGATCGTTTTGGACGGCGCCAATCAACTTTCGGACCGGAATCATAGAACAAAACTATTAAACTGGTTGCCTGACTTCCCGGACAATGTAAAAATAATCTTTTCAACTATCGAGGAAGATAAAACCATGCAGGTATTCAAAAAACGGAAATACCCTGTAATAACAGTCTACCCCTTACTGCTCGACCAACGCAAGAAACTGATTGTAGACTTTTTCGATCGTTATCGTAAGCGGCTGTCCGAACAACAACTGACCATGATACTCAAAGGCAGTGACATAACAGACAACACCATGGTACTGATGTCATTACTTGAGGAAATCAGATGTTTCGGAAATTTCGATAGCCTGACCAGCTTCATCAACCAAATGACTAACCTGCCAGACATCAACTCATTTTTTGACAGACTATTACAGCGCAAAGAGCAAATATACAACACCCCACTTTACCCCTCACTAACATCAGACTTGCTATCACTGATAGCATTATCCAAAGATGGATTATCTGAAACAGAACTGATTGCAATTAGCAACATCCCGTCGCTCTACTGGTCTCAATTCTATTGTGCAAACACGGCCCACCTAATGATTAGGGACGGACGAGTGGTTTTTGCACACGACATGATACGACAGGCTATTGAACAGAAATACCTTAACAGCGAAAGAAAAGTACAATTAAGACAGAACATAATAGACTATTTCAATCGCGAAGAAAACAACAACTTCCGCAAGATGGAGGAACTCCCCTATCAACTTTATCACGCCGAAAAATGGGACGAGCTCCACGAATGTATTTCAACACTCGGTTATATGAGCCGACAGTTTAGCACCAACAACATTCATGAATTCATACTTTACTGGCGTACACTAAAACAAGCCGATGCTTCAAAATATAAAATTTCACAAGCCTATATTGAACAGATTATGGGAAGTATGGCTGAAAAAGCAGAAATGGCAGTTATGCTACAATGGGCTTATTGGCAGATGTTCCGCAATGACATTATCCGGCTGACCAACATTTGTATTTCTTATCTGGATGATTTGGATGCAGCCTACGAACTGGTAGAATTCCTAATCCGTATGTGCGACCAGATGGCCGACGGCGATACCAGTGAAGAACGCTGCTCGTTCCACAATCTGGCCGGTATGATCTGTATTCGCAAAAAAGAATACATCCAGGCGTTAAAGGAATATAGGGAAGGATTATCACTTGCAGTCCATGCTTACGGAGAAGACGACCTGAAAATAACATCTTACCTGTGTAACATCGCTGATGTATATCACAGTATCGGCGAATCACAAAATCCGGTTGATAAGGACGCATTGGAAAAAGCGAAGCTGATCCTCGAAAAGGTCCTTAAGATGCGCAAATCCATCCTGCCGGACATGCATGATGATATTGCCGTAGCATACGATAATCTCGCCGGTATATACAGGTTGCTTGGTGAAGAAGAACTTGCTAAGGAATATCGTCTGAAAAGTCAGGACATATATGTCAGTCTCAAAGGTGAGAATGACATTGATGTAGCCATCGCATATCATAATTATGCACTCGAATGCCGCATGGAACAAGATTTTGACCAAGCCAGAGAGTATGCCGAAAAAGCCCTTACGATATATCAGCACATATTAGGAGATGAAAATGCGCATACCCAAGAAGAATATCACTCGCTTGCAGAAATTGAGATGTATAGTGGAAACTATCCCAAAGCGACCGAATATATGAGACATGCGATAGATATTTACCAAAAGATTGGAGACCGTGACATGACGCTGGCCGAGCTACTGAACAGCCAGGCCTCCATCTATCTTCGGGCCAACCAACCTGACCAGTCTCTCAACACAGCATTGGAGTGCATCAGTCTACTCGAAACATTAAAACAAACAGACTCAAAACTGGCTGCTACCATGTATGACAATCTGGGTAAAGTCTATCTCGTCCTAAATGATGAAAAGCTTTCGGAACATTATTATCTAAAAGGAGCCGAAACCTGGCATAATATGGATAACCTGGAAAAAGAGGCTGCCTCATACTCCTATCTGGCCGCAGCATACAACACTTTCAATCGTTTCAAAGACGCCGCAGTTGCACTCGAAAAATCACTTGCTTTGTTGGAAGAATGCGATAAAAGTCAGGATGAAGCAGCTGCCTATGCGAACAATAATTACGGTGCAATATGTTTCAGACTAGGACACATAGACAAGGCAATCGAACACATTGAAAAAGCCTGGGAGATACGCTCCGCCCTGTTCGGTCCCGACGATCAGATGGCCAGGCAGTACAAGGACACAGTTGAACAACTGAAACAGGCAAATGAAAATACAGAAGATTCGGCCAATGACCAACCCAATGAAAAGCAAACAGCCAATGCAAATGCCGAAATCGAAGAATTTGCAACCTACATCGGTATAGATGATCCGGCATTGACCGAAACCTTCCGACAAGGGAGAGACGCCTTTCAGACGGGTTATTTTGAAAGAGCCGTCGACATGTTCAATCGTGCCCTTCATCATTGCAACCAAAAGGGGATTGAAAAAATGTCAGTAGCCCGAAGCCTGATTTATCGCTATCTGGCTTATTCAATGGAAATGAAAAAGGAAGAAGACCAAGCAGAAGAATACTATCGTATGGCAGCCGACATCGCTATCCAAAATGATAATAATGCTGTGGCCGAACGGGTATTCAAAGACATGGCCGAATTCAATTGGAATCGAGGTAATTTCGAGCAGGCAGAAATGAGCTACTGGCATGAAATACGATGCTTGCTAAGTTTGTATGGCTTCTACAACAAGAAAACGATAGCATGCCTGAACAACATAGCGCAGGCCATAACCAAACAAGATGCTGTATATTGGCAAGTCATCCTCCGATGCTTCGAATTTGTTTATGTCCTCTCCAGCGATAACGAAGAATACAAGCAATCACACCAAAGTGCAAGCAATGGAATCGGTACGTCGATTGAACATCTAAAACAAGAAGACGAATCGTTTGATGACCAAAACTACCGGATCGATCTCGAAAGTGCAGTAATTGTTCTGATGGATTATACAATCAGCTTAGGCATGTATAATACAACACATCAACTGTACATCTCTTTTCTTGAAGAAATAGCCGCAAACAGTGGAATAACCGTAGACGGATATTATCAGATTAGTTTACGAAGAATAACAATGGACGCCGTTTTGGATAATCCGCACAGGGTAATCACAGCAGGGCTCAACTTGTTACAGAAGGCTGAATCACAACCTCCTTCCGACGAAATAAAGAGCCAAATAGAGATAACGATAGCAAATGCCTACTGCGACACCACGCAATATCATAAAGCCCTACCGCTCTATGAAACTAACCTGACTTACGAACCCAATCTCATCGTACCACTGGCCAAGTGTTACAATGCATTAAGCCACCCGCAAGAGGCTCTTCAGATGCTGGGAAATGCCATAGAGCAAGATCCGTCAATTTCTACATTGCCCGAATTTGACAAAGTTCTCGGTAAGATACTTCTTGACACAGGGCATATCAAGGAAGCTCTGGACGCCTTCAATCGTTACGAAGCTGACAAAACCGATACAGGAATCTCCCCTATGACTATCCACAAAGCTCTCGCACTCTATTTGTCCGGTAGCGAAATGGATGCCACACAGTTGGTACATTCTGCTATGAAACTACTGAAAGATGAGAGCAACGACCTTTTATACAGGATATCCATCGGCATTGAATTGATTGATTATATGTTTCAAACAGGCAACATCGAACAGGCAGAAAAATTGATCGACCAACTTCACGAATTGTTGGAGGAATTGCCCGATAGTATGCAAGAGCCCTATAATGCCCGCATTGTCGCAATAAGACAAGCCCAAAACTAAGAAAGAATAATAAACAGGTATAAAAATAATAATGTAATATGAATATTCAGGAAATTTTAAATATGGTTGACGAAGACATAGCTCGTGCCGAAGAGCAACAACCAGATAACAAGGAGGAGAATATCGATTTTCTGTTGTCCGAATTGGAAGCATCCCGTGAATTGGACGAGGACCGGCTTGCGGAAAAATACCTGGCCATGCACACTATGTATCAATTCCTTACCCGACCGGGTAATCTTATCAAAATACTTGACTGTAAAGATCAGCTTACGCTAGGTGAATGCCTGCCTATGCTCACTTATCTTCCGTGGGTAAAAGACACCGAATTTGAACGGCTCTGTCTGGAAGCATCATTTTGTTCCCTGTATAACCATTTTCAATATGGAAATGAACTGGAAAAAGGTTTTGCAGCCATTGCAACCATAAAATTACTGCTTCATCACTCAGAGCAGCTTTTACCTTGTTTCGAAGAATTCCAACAAATAACCTACGAAAACGAGCACTTGCATAAACAGATGGACGAAGTGGATTTCCAATATGAACCCCAAATACTACTTTATCAGGTGCAGGCTTCGATGGTACCTTTCGTCCGGCGAGTTTACGAAATGTATCCGATGCTGGAAGAAGAAAGAATAAATGAATTCTGCAATAGAATCGAAGCAACGCTTGCTGATTTAGAATTGTCGCAGGAAAGAATGATGTTTAAAACCCGACTGATTTATAATTTCATGATTGAAGCGGATATCAGGTGCTATGAAGGAATAAATGAAGAAGAGGAATGATAGTCATTCGACTACAAATAAATCCCGGCCTTGCGGTTTCATCCTTGAGCCGGGATTTATAAATGAAAGAAGAACCCGAAATCCCGTTTCCGGCTTTTCTTACCGCCAGTACTTATTATTTATTCAAATATCCATTTTTCGCAGCCTCCCAACCAATAATTGCAGTCTTTCGAATCTCTCCCCAGTGGTAATTACCCAACTCACCGGAAGAACGAATGACACGATGACATGGAATAAGGAAAGCTACGGGATTCTCACCGACAGCCGTTCCTACAGCCCGGTAAGCCTTCGGGTTATTAATACCTGCGGCTATATCTCCATAAGTAGTCAATCCGGCGACAGGGATTTTCAGTAAAGTCTCCCAGACCTTTAGTTGAAAGTCAGTACCTTTCAAATGCAGCTTTATATCTTTGAGCTTCCTCCAATCCTGCGTGAAGATGGATAAAGCATTTTGCTGCATCTCATCCACAGCCGGAGTAAACGTTGCATTAGGAAACTTCTTCAACAAGGAATGAAATGCCGCATCGTGATCGTCTGCAAACTCCAGACAACAAATACCTTTATTGGTAGATGCAATAAATAGTTCACCAAAAGGACTTTTGGCAAAACTGTAATTGATAGAAAGATTTTCACCACCGTTTTTATACTCGCCCGGTGTCATGCCTTCTATATTTACAAACAAATCATACAATCTGCCCGTACCGGAAAGTCCCGTTTCCTGTGCCGTATCAAACAAAGACGCATGAGTCTCATCCAAAATTTTCTTGGCATATTCAATACTGGTATATTGCAAGAACTTCTTAGGACTAACCCCTGCCCACTCCGTAAACATACGTTGGAAATGTGCCGTACTCAACGCCACCTCCCGGGCAATCTCATCCAATCCTGGCTGCCTTTTGAAATTCTCCCTTATATACCCGATTGCCTGTGCAATACGTGCATAATCAAGCGTTTCTTGCTCATTCATAACAGAGGTTTGCCGTTTATTTCCAAATCCAGTAACCGTTTTTTAGCAGGAAGACCACCGCCATACCCCACAAGCGTGTGGTTACTGC
>ENA-OOZQ01001509-OOZQ01001509.1-human-gut-metagenome-genome-assembly--contig:-NODE-1509-length-13942-cov-2.689494_pt1 | contig 13942 bp, 10 predicted proteins | sample MGYA00241188_ERZ501399 | MGnify/ENA primary metagenome ERZ501399 (study PRJEB25962, sample SAMEA2042658) | human gut metagenome | biome: human gut; feature: human-associated habitat; material: faeces... | reverse complement strand
AGGAATAACCTTGATGCCTGCCTCAAGCCACTTTGCCATGTACTTGCCGGGGTTGCCTGCACCTGTTGTGATGACCTTGATGCCCTCTTCAACTACAACATCGCTTACTTCCTCTGCAAACGGACTCATAAGCATGATGTTTACGCCGAAAATTTTATCGGTCATTGTTTTGCACTTTCTGATTTCCTCACGGAGCTGTTCGCCGTTGGAATTCATAGCTGCAATAATGCCGAGACCGCCTGCGTTTGAAACACCTGCGGCAAGCGATGCATCAGCCACCCAAGCCATGCCTCCCTGAAAAATAGGGAACTCAAGACCGAGCGACTGGTCAATGACAGTAGAAATCATATGTAATATCTCCTTTTCTGCATTTTTACTTGATTTTCAGAAACAGAAAATTTGCAAGATTTCATTATTTTGAAAAATTTACGGCAAATTCTGCACCTGATACCATACTTTATGGCATATCAGTCTGATTTTACTCCAAAAGCACAGAAAAGTCAATATAAAAGCACAGAAAAGTCAATATATATGAAGAATTATCTTACCATTAAGCCTTTAACTGCAATAGTCCTCAAGAGCCCTCATAAGGTTTTCTTTTCCCTTTATTTCAATTCCTTTTTCAAGGTAAAGTGCGTCGCCTTTCGGAAGATTTGATACTCTGCAGTCGGTTGTCAGATACGCTTTGTCCTCGCCTTTTTTGTACACTACAATGTACCCTTTTTCAGCTTTTATGATGTAGTCGCCTTCCGTTGTACCGTTATTCTGCGACGACGAATAATTACCTGTTGCAGAGGTGTTTTCCGCAGAATTTACGGGAGCAAAAAGCGAGCTTATCATCATACACGCAATCAGAATCACACCTGTTAATCCAACTATTTTTTTCATAATACAGCACTCTTTCCGTCAGTTTTTACTTTTATTTTTTCCCAAACCAACGGTTATATTCATCATTTTTATAAAATTCCAACCAAAAGGCCGCCTTAATTCTGCATATTTTTTAAGAGAAATTTGCATTAATATATTTATTTTTTTCTTTTCAGGTGATATAATAATCAAATGAGTATTTCTGCTTGTAATTTTGAACATATATGTTATTATATAATTTATGTATTACAGCCGGCGCACTGCGTTTGTGCAAATCACTCAGACAAATTACAAACCGACGGTTGTTCGTTTAACCGTAAATTGTGAATTGATAAAGGAGATAATATGCGAAACAAGCGTGAAACTGACATCAGTCAGTATAAGAAGGATATTCAGCAAAATGAATTATCCGAAAAAGCTGACGGAGGTGCAAAAAGATTTTTCAGGGGTTTTGGCAAGTTCCTGATTACCGTTTGTTCGGTATGCCTGGTTGCTCTGCTTATTACGGGCATTTCACTTGCTGTCTACATTTTCACCATTGCGTCCGAGCCTACGGGCATCGACCTCAAGGCAAAGTCTATGAACCAGACAAGCCGAATATATATTCAGAATGAGGATACAAAGGAATTTAAGGAGTATCAGAAACTATACGATACCGAGAACAGAATCTGGGTTGACAATCAGGATATTCCTCAGGCAATGAAAGATGCGGTAGTCGCAATTGAGGACAAGCGTTTCTTTGACCACAACGGTGTTGACTGGGGCAGAACACTTTCCGCCGTTGCAAATCTTGCAACCGGTTCGGACTCATACGGCGGTTCAACAATCACCCAACAGCTCATTAAGAACATTACAGATGACAACGAGGTTTCAATTACAAGAAAGCTTCGTGAAATCACAAAGGCACTAAAGCTTGAGCAGGAATACACAAAGGATCAGATTCTTGAAGCCTATCTCAATGTTGTAAACTTCGGCAATAACTGTCAGGGTGTTGAATCTGCGGCTCAGCTTTACTTCGGCAAGAGCATAAAGGACTGTTCAATTGCAGAATGTGCGGCAATTGCGGGAATTACACAAAACCCGTCAAGATGGAATCCGCTTGTTTTCCCCGAAAACAACAAGGAGCGCCGTGAAATCGTTCTCAATGAAATGTATGATCAGGAAAAAATTTCTAAAGACGAATTTGATGCGGCTATGAAAGAAAGTGCCACAATGAAATTTGTCGGCTGGCAGGCGTCCGATGACGATGACAATGATGACGAGGCTGATGTTCAGAACTGGTATATTGATCAGGTCTTTCGTGATCTTCAAAAGGACATTGCAGAATATTACAACATAAGCGAATCTGCGGCATCTTCAAAGCTTTACACAGAGGGACTTAAAATCTACTGTGCAATGGATGAAAAGGCTCAGACCTACCTTGAAAATGCGGCACTCAATATTGATAAATCAAATGATTCCGACCTTCAGATTGCGTCAACAATTATGGGATATGACGGCAGAGTAATTGCAACAGTCGGTTCTTCAACAAAAAAAGAGGGCGCTCTCAGCTGGGACAGATCCTACAACTCCGTACTTCAGCCGGGTTCTTCAATCAAGCCTGTTGTTGTTTACCCTTATGCAATCGAATCAAAGAAGCTTTATTTCTCATCAATGGTTCTTGATGAACCGCTTGACAACTATCGTACAAATGAAAGCGGTCAGCTTGTTTCGGGTCCTAACAACGCATACGGCTACTACAACGGCAATATGAGTCTTCCCGATGCAATCGAGTGGTCATCAAACGCAACAGCCGCTCAGACCATGGAGCTTATCGGCGGTCCGAGCGTTGCATATCAGCAGGTTGTTACAAAAATGGGATTCCAGAATCTTACGGAACAGGATGCACAGAATACGGGTGCTCTTTCAATCGGCGGTATGAACGGCGGTGTTACAGTAAGAGAAATGGCGGCTGCTTACACATATCTCGGCAACGGCGGTCTTTACTACGAACCGTACACATACTACTATGTAACCGACTCAGAGGACAACATAATCATTGATAACCGTGACGCAGTTCCGAAACAGGCTTATTCAGCCGAAACAGCAGGAATCATGAACAGACTGCTTCACTACAATGTTACAAACAGCGCTCACACAAACGCACATTATGCTCAGATTTCAGGCTGGGACATTATCGGCAAAACAGGTACAACCGATGACGATAAGGATTCATGGTTCTGCGGATGGCTACATGGTGCGGTTTTGATAAGCCTGAAACCATTTCCTACAGCGGAAGAACAACAGCAACAAAATTCTTTGCAAATGTTATGGGCAAGTACCTTGAAGGCAAAGAAAACAAGGAATATAAAATATCCGATAACCTGATTGAGGCAACATATAATCCTACAACGGGACTTATTGTTTCAACAGATAATATTTCGGGACGGTATGTGGGCTACTACACCGAGGACAATATGCCGAGTTCGGGAGGTTCATATTACAGCGGTAACTATGAATACGGCTCAGATGTTTCAGACTCCTCAAGCTACTACGATCCCAATTACGGCGGTGACAACAGCGGTAACAATTACGGCGGCGACACAAGCAACAGCGGAGGAGATAATTCAGGCGGCGACACCTCCGGCGGAGGAGATAATTCAGGCGGAGAACCTTCAGGCGGAGGAGATAATTCAGGCGGAGAACCTTCCGGCGGAGGGGAATCCTCAGGCGGAGGCGAAAGCTCCGGAGGCGGTGAATCGTCAGGCGGCGGTGAGGAAGCTCCCCCTGCCGCAGAATAAAATAACAGGTTAAAACCAAAAACTCGAAAGGAAAGGTTTTTAGATATGGTTTCAATAGCAATTATGGGTCACGGTGTTGTAGGTTCGGGCGTTGCCGAAATCTTTACAACACACAAACAGAAGCTTTATGCAAGCATCGGTGAAGAGGTTTATGTCAAGAAGATTCTTGACCTTCGTGAATTTCCCGACAGCCCGCTTGCAGACAGATTCACAAAAAACTTTGAAGATATCATCAACGACCTCGAAATAAGAGTTGTTGTTGAAGTTATGGGCGGTCTTAATCCTGCTTATGACTTTGTAAAGAGATGTCTTAAAGCAGGTAAGAGTGTTGTTACTTCAAACAAGGAGCTTGTTGCCGCTCACGGTGCAGAACTCCTTGAAATTTCAAAGGAAACAAACACAAACTTCCTCTTTGAAGCATCGGTAGGCGGCGGTATTCCGATTATCCGCCCGATGAGCCAGTGTCTTGTTGCAAACAATGTTGACGAGATTGCCGGTATTCTTAACGGTACAACAAACTTTATCCTTACAAAGATGATTGAAGACGGTATGCAGTTTGACGATGCGCTCAAGCTTGCTCAGGAGCTTGGCTTTGCCGAGAGAAATCCTGCCGCTGATATCGAAGGTCACGATGCTTGCCGTAAGATTTGTATTCTTGCATCTCTTGCATACGGAAAGCATGTTTATCCCGACTCTGTACATACAGAGGGCATTACAAAAATTACACTTGAAGATGTAAGATACGCTGAGGCTTTCCATTGCGTAATTAAACTTATCGGCAGTGTTAAGCGTCTTGCGGACGGCAAGATTGACATTATCGTTGCTCCTATGCTCGTTCCGAACAAGAGCCAGCTTGCTAACATTGACTATGAGTTCAACGGCATTATGGTAAGAGGCGACTGCACAGGCGATGTAGTATTCTACGGCAAGGGTGCAGGCAAGCTTCCTACAGCAAGCGCAGTTGTAGCCGATGTAATCGACTGCTGTAAGCACCTCAAGACAAGAAAGTTCCTTTACTGGGCAGACGGCAACGGCAAAAACATTCTTCCTTGGGAGGAGTCAAGCCGTGCCATGTATGTTCGTGCAAACGGCAGTAATGTTGCAGAAAAGGCAGAAAAATTATTCGGTGAGGTAACAGTAATCAATAAGGCTGACGCACCTGCCGACGAAAAAGCATTTGTTGTCAAGGCTATGCCGTACAACGAATTTGCCGAGAAGATTGCTCAGCTTGAGGCTGACGGTGTTTCGGTACTTTCAAGTATCCGTGTGGCTGATTTATAATTTTACAGAGGGAGTATTAAGTACATGAGTTTGATAGTTCAGAAATTTGGCGGCAGCTCTGTTGCCAATGCCGAAAGAGTAATGAATGTTGCATCAATCGTAACAGACACTTACGCAAAGGGCAATGATGTTGTAGTTGTTGTATCCGCTCAGGGCGACACAACAGACGATCTCATTGAAAAGGCAAACGAAATCAATCCAAAGGCTTCAAAAAGAGAAAAGGATATGCTTCTTGCCGCAGGCGAGCAGATTTCTATTTCACTTCTTGCAATGGCAATCGAAAAGCTCGGTTACCACGCTGTTTCTCTTCTTGGCTGGCAGGCAGGTTTCAATACCACTTCTGCTCACACAAGCGCAAGAATCAGAAAAGTTGAGCCTGACAGAATTAAGAAAGAGCTTGACAAGAAGAACATTGTAATCGTTGCAGGCTTCCAGGGCATTTCAAAATACGGCGATATTACAACACTCGGCAGAGGCGGTTCAGACACAAGTGCCGTAGCTATTGCGGCTGCAATGCACGCTGATCTCTGTCAGATTTTCACCGATGTTGAGGGTGTTTACACAGCTGATCCGAGAAAGGTTAAGAACGCTAAGAAGCTTCAGGAAATCTCTTATGACGAAATGCTTGAGCTTGCTACACTCGGTGCTCAGGTTCTTAACAACCGTTCGGTTGAAATGGCTAAAAAATATAATATCGAGCTTGAAGTGCTTTCAAGTATGACAAAGGCTTCGGGTACAATTGTAAAGGAGAAAACTAAAATGGAAAAAATGTTAATCAGCGGTGTTGCTAAAGATACAGATGTTGCAAGAATTTCTGTTATGGGTGTTCCGAATATCCCAGGTCTTGCTTTTAAGATGTTCTCAAAGCTTTCTGCTAAAGATATCAATGTTGACATTATTCTTCAGTCAATCGGTCATGACGGCAAGAAGGACATCAGCTTTACAGTTGCCAAGAACAGAGGCGAAGAGGCTGTTGCTCTTATGAAGGAATACACAGAGAACCTCGGTGCAGAGGAAATTCTCTATGACGATAAGGTAGCTAAGATTTCAATCGTCGGCGCAGGTATGGAAAGCCACGCAGGCGTTGCTACAAAGATGTTTGAGGCTCTTTATGACGCTCAGGTCAACATCCAGATGATCAGCACAAGCGAAATCAAGGTTTCGGTTCTTATTGATTCAGCAGACGCTGACAAGGCTGTAAGCGCTATCCACAGCAAATTCTTTGACTAATAGAAGAGCCGAGGTTCGCAGCCCTAAAATAACGACCGACGAGGACTAAGCCGTGAAATTTACGCAAGTAATTGAAACGGATTAGACGAGTGGAAGTTATTTTAGGAATAGCGGAGAACAACGAGGCTTGACATTAGAAGAGCCGAGGTTCGCAGCCCTAAAACTTTTTTATAACGCAAATGAAAATCCCTGTCCGTTATGGACAGGGATTTTTTTGTATCTGCAAACTTTGTTTTTTACATTATAAAGCTGTCTGTACGAATTTGGTACAGCGATTCACCGTTAAATTTAATGATAGTAATATCCTGAACTGGAAAATTCGTTGAAGATACTGATACCGCAGACTGCAAGTATAATTGAAATAACTACCACAAGCACAACTCCGATAAGAGCCAGGATAAGAGCGGCTCTTGCATAGTTTTTGAGTGACTTCTTTGTTGATGAGCTGAATGCCCAGACAAAGAGCATAATGAGGTTTACAATCGGCAGACAGGTTAAAAGCATAACGCCGATCCAACCGCCTATGCTTACAGGCTGAGTATCCGGAGTACCGTATGGCGGTGCAACGGGCGGTACAGGCTGTGAGTTGTATGTCTGCTGATACTGCGTATTGTACTGCTGATTATAGCCGTTGTTGTAGCTCTGATATTGATTGCCGTACTTGCTTTGATTTGCGCCGTAATCATTGTTCGGTGAGTTTGTAAACTGCTGACCGTATGAAGTTTTGTTAGGCTGTGGTTGCTGATAATAAGTTTGATTTGGCTGACCGTACTGCTGAGAATACGGATTCTGCTGTGGCTGACTGTCGGTTATCAACCTCAGGCTGTGCAGTCTGCACATTCTCGTAAGGGTTCTGTGCAGCATCTTCGGTTGAAGCATTTTCAACAGGCTGTGTTTCAGGCTCCGGAGTCTGCTCAACAGGTGTTCCGCAGTAAGTACAGAACATTGCTCCGTTGTCAATTTCGTGATTGCAATTTTTACATACCATATATAATCGCTCCTTGCATAATATTCTATAAATAGTATGCTATCATTTTACACTATTTGCCTTACAAAATCAACAACATTCCACGCAATAATTCAATAATATTACAAAAAGCGACAGTTTTACGGCTGTCGCTTTTTATTACACTCCCCTTTTCATAAGCTTGTGGGGAATTATTTTATTTTCTTTGAGTGACGCTTTTACATCTATAATACGCTGATTTGACGAGCCTCTGAACGCAAGGCTTATATCGTGAAGAGCCTCAACAAATTCACCGTCAACAAGCACATCAATCATTGAAAGCATTTCATCCGTACATTCACACCTTGCTCTGCTGTCGGAAAGAAGCTCCTTGTCAAACAAATAGCCCGAATAACACCAAATTGTTTTGTCGGAATATTTTTCTCTGACACGCTTTAAAAACGGCACTAAGGCTCTTTGATTTGAAGGTTCAAAGGGTTCTCCGCCGAGCAATGACAAGCCGTCAATATATGACGGTTCAAGCTCTTTGAGAATTTTATCCTCAACCTCTTTTGTAAAAGGTTCGCCGTAATCAAAACTCCATGTCTGCGGATTAAAGCAGTTTTTGCAATGATGCGTACAGCCGGATACAAAGAGCGATACTCTTACTCCCTCACCGTTTGCAATATCGCAGAGTTTAATTTCTCCGTAATTCATCAAAGGTGAAGCACCCTTTCCTCAATTTCCTGAGTTCTGCCCTGATTCCAGAACTGAGTTCCGATATATCCACAGGTTCTTCTTGCAACATTCATCTTATCCTGATCACGGTTGCCGCAGTTAGGACACTCCCACACAAGCTTGCCGTCATCATGAACGATCTTGATTTCTCCGTCATAACCGCAAACCTGACAGTAGTCGCTCTTTGTGTTAAGCTCTGCATACATAATGTTATCGTAAATGAACTTGATAACCTGTAAAACAGCGGGAATGTTATCCTGCATATTCGGAACTTCAACATAGCTGATTGCACCGCCCGGTGACAAAGCCTGAAATTCGGATTCAAGCTTCAGCTTGCTGAATGCGTCAATATTCTCGGTAACATGAACATGATAGCTGTTAGTAATGTAATTTTTATCTGTTACGCCCTTGATAATGCCGAAACGCTTTTGAAGACACTTTGCAAACTTATATGTTGTGCTTTCAAGAGGAGTACCATAAAGGCTGTAGTCAATGTTTTCAGCCTTTTTCCACTTTGCACAATAGTCGTTTAGTTTCTGCATAATCTCAAGGCCGAGTTCTTTGCCCTCTTTTTCGGTGAGTTTTTTGCCGATAAGGCTGTAAACGCACTCCCAAAGACCTGCATAACCGAGTGAAAGCGTTGAATAACCGCCATGGAGAAGCTTGTCAATCTTCTCACCCTTTTTAAGTCTTGCCAAAGCACCGTACTGCCACAAAATAGGAGCGGCATCCGAAAGAGTGCCTGTAAGACGCTCGTGACGGCACTGCAATGCTCTGTGGCAAAGTTCCATTCTCTCGTCAAAAATCTTCCAGAATTTATCAAGATCCTTGCCTGCGCTGAGTCCGATATCAATAAGATTTACAGTCACAACACCCTGATTGAATCTGCCGTAATATTTCGGCTTGCCGTTTTCGTCAACATAAGGAGTAAGAAAGCTTCTGCAACCCATACAGGTAAAGCAATGACCCTCACCGTTTTTATCAATTTTGCTCTGGAGCATAACCTTCTCCGAGATATAGTCGGGAACCATTCTCTTTGCGGTACATTTTGCGGCAAGCTCCGTAAGATACCAATACTTGCTGTCCTCTGTTATGTTATCCTCCTCAAGCACATAAATAAGCTTTGGAAACGCAGGTGTAATCCACACACCCTTTTCATTTTTTACGCCCTTGTGACGCTGTTTGAGTGTTTCTTCGATAATCATGGCGAGGTCGTGCTTTTCTTGCTCGTTTTTAGCCTCGTTAAGATACATAAACACGGTTACAAACGGAGCCTGACCGTTTGTTGTGAGCAAAGTAACGACCTGATACTGAATGGTCTGAACACCACGGTTTACTTCTTTGCGAAGTCTTTGCTCAACGATATCGTTGATTTTCTCTTCTGTGGGATGAACACCGAGTTCTTCGATTTCCGCAAGAGTTTCTCTGCGGATTTTCTCACGGGAAACCTGAACAAACGGTGCAAGATGAGCAAGGCTTATGCTCTGACCGCCGTACTGGTTACTTGCAACCTGTGCAATAATCTGAGTTGCAATGTTACACGCCGTTGAAAAGCTGTGCGGTCTTTCAATAAGCGTATCGCTGATAACGGTACCGTTCTGCAACATATCCTCAAGGTTTACAAGATCGCAGTTGTGCATATGCTGTGCAAAATAGTCCGAATCGTGGAAGTGAATAATACCTTCCTTATCAGCCTCAACAATATCAGCCGGCAAAAGCATTCTTCTTGTAAGGTCACGACTAACCTCACCGGCCATATAGTCACGCTGAACGCTGTTGACGGTAGGGTTCTTATTTGAATTTTCCTGCTTTACTTCCTCGTTATTGCACTCGATAAGCGAAAGAATTCTGTTATCGGTAGTATTTGCCTTACGAACAAGCGAACGATTGTAGCGGTAACGCACATATCTTCTTGCGAGCTCAAACGCACCCTTTGCCATTAGCTGATCCTCAACCATATCCTGAATTTCTTCAACGGACACTGCTCTCCTGATTTTGTTGCACTTATATTCAACATAGTCGGCAACATCCTCAATCTGTTCGTCTGTAAGGAACTTGTGTTCCCCCGAACCGTTTGCTTTTTTAACGGCATTAATAATTTTTTCAATGTTAAAATCTTCTTCTGAGCCGTTACGCTTAATAATTCTCATAATCCTTCCCCTTTTTATTATTTTGCGGTACTTCCTTGGTAAAAATATCCTATATCTGTTAATCCGAATAAAAAAATAAATTTTTCAATAATGCTGTTTAAAAAATGCGTTATGCAATAAAATTGCAAGGAACCAAACTATCCTTGCGATGCAAGACCAATTATACAATAATTGCAATATAAATACTGTTGCACAGGCAACAATTATGTGATATACTATACTATATCTTGTGGTAAGATAAAAAACGCCACACATTATGGAGTGTTGCAAATGATAGAAGAAATAGGCGGTGCAAAGCTTAAAAAATCAGATTTCATCGGGATAAACGAGTGTTTTAAACCTATTGAAAGAGAGTATAAAAGGGGTGAAATCATAACTACATATTCACCCGAAAATGACACAATTTGCATCATAAAAGAAGGAACTGTTTATCTGACAACAGACAATGCCGAAAATCAGCGGAGAATTATTTCTTTTTATGAAAAGGGCGACATAATCGTCACCTGCATTGTACCCGAATCAGACAACAGAATTTTTTATCTGAGTGCCAAAACAAACTGCAAAATTGATTTCGTGAAATACTCAAAATTTACAGCCTGTTGTGAAAAGCATTGCAGTAAACACCAGCGAATTATAAGTGCATACATCAAAAAATCTCATAAAAAAAGTCTTGCTCACACAGACATTCTCTGTCAGCAGACGCTGAGGAGCAAGCTTTTGACTTTTTTTGAATACATTAAAACCGAAAAAGGAAAAAACACCTTTTATCTTCCTCTCCCTCTTTCCGACCTTGCAGATTACCTTTCTGTTGACCGAAGTGCAATGATGCGTGAAATAAAAAAGATGAATGAGGAAAATATTATAATCTCCGAAAAACGAAAAATCACAGTCATTGAAGATTTGTCAGAATGACATATAACATATATATGTATAAAAAAACATAAAAAACAAAAAATATAAATGCGTGATTCCGCCGTTTTGAGCCTGCAAAAAACTTGCAGGCTTTTTTTGTACACAACGATTAATATTGTAGTATAAAAACACCTTGCAGTCAACACGCTAAAAGAATTATAGTCAAAATAATTAATTTGACTGATTTTGAATGAAGAAAAACAAAAACACCAATTTTAATTGCAAAAACGGTAAAATTATACTGTTTTTAAATAATGCTCGACACTTTTTTGTTAGCTAATTTTGCTGTCTTTAAATTTTTTTGAATTTTTTTGACCGATTTTGCTTGACTTTTAAAAAATGGGTGTTATAATATAAGTCAAGAGGTGAGGATAATGCTTACACAGGACAGATATCGTGCAATACTTGATTTGCTCGAAGAAAAAAATTCGGTCACGGTGTCGGAATTAACAAAGTTGCTTGACTCATCCGAGTCAACAATAAGAAGAGATCTTTCCGCTCTTGATGAGATGGGAAAGCTCACAAAGGTTTTCGGCGGTGCAACTTCAATCACCAGAAACGAGGGTGTTTTTGAAGATGCGGTAAGCAATCGTGAAACCGTTATGAGCGATGAAAAAGATGCGGTTGCGGAATACTGTGCAAAGCTTATCAATGACTCTGACTTTGTTTATATTGACGCAGGAACAACAACATTAAAGCTTGTTGACCACATTACAAATACAAACGCAACATATGTTACAAACGGCATAACACACGCCAGAATGCTTATCCACAAGGGTATGCAGACATATATAGTAGGCGGAAAAATAAAACCGCTTACCGAGGCTGGTGTGGGGGCCGAAGCAATAAAAAGCATAAACTGCTTTAACTTTACAAAAGCTTTTATGGGAGCAAACGGAATTGACATCAGTTCGGGATTCACAACCCCCGACATTGAAGAAGGTCTTATAAAGGAAACGGCAATCAACAAATCTTATATGGCATTTGTTCTTGCAGACCATTCAAAATTTCGCAGGGTGTATTCCGTAACATTTGCCCCTCTGCGAAAATGTTGTATAATCACCGACAAACTGCCTACGCCGGACTTTTCGCAGGCAACGGTGATAAAGGAGGTAAAAAATGATTTACACCGTAACGCTTAATCCGTCAATTGACTACATTGTCAGACTTGATTCGCTTGTTCCGGGAATAACAAACCGAACAACCGCCGAAGAATATTACTACGGAGGTAAGGGAATCAATGTTTCATGCGTACTTGCAGAGCTTGACCTTGAAAGTACGGCATTCGGATTTGTTGCAGGCTTTACGGGTGACGCCATTGAAAAGGGTATTCGCAACGACAGGATTATCACCGACTTTATTAAGCTTGAAAGCGGAATTTCAAGAATCAACATAAAAATCAAAGCCGGCGTTGAAACAGAAATCAATTGTCAGGGACCTCATATAAGTGAAGGCGAACTTGAAAGGCTGTTTTCAAAAATCGACAGAATATCCGATGGCGACACAATCGTAATTGCAGGAAACATTCCGAATACGATGCCTGATGATGTTTACGAAAGAATCCTTGAAAGAATCAAGGGCAAGGATGTACGAATTGTAGTTGACGCAACAAAAAAACTTTTACTCAACGCACTCAAGTACAAGCCGTTCCTCATCAAGCCGAACAGACAGGAACTTTCCGAAATGTTCGGAGTTGAAATCAACACCGAGGATGATATTGAAAAGTATGCAAAAGAGTTGCAGAAACTCGGTGCAAAAAATGTTCTGATTTCACTCGGCGGTGACGGAGCAATGCTCATTGACGAATTTGGAAAAAGACACAAAGCAGGAGTCCTCAAAGAAAAGGTAATTAACACAGTCGGTTCGGGAGACTCAATGGTAGCAGGCTTTGTGGCAGGATATGAAAAAACAAAAAGCTACCCCTATGCGCTGAAATTGGGCAGTGTGTGCGGAAATGCAACGGCATTTCTTGACGGACTTGCCACAAAAGAAAAAATAAATGAATTGCTTGCAAAATTTTAATTAAAAAGGAGAGAAAAATATGCGTATCACAGATTTATTAAAAAAATCGGGTATTGCTCTCGGCGTTAAAGTTGCCGACAAGAGCGAAGCAATTGACAAACTTGTTTCATTACATGAAAAGTGCGGAAACCTCAAGGATGTTAAAGCCTACAAAGAGGGAATCCTCAACCGTGAAGAACTCGGCACAACAGCCGTAGGTATGGAGGTTGCAATTCCCCATGCCAAGAGCGAAGCTGTAAAAGCTCCCGCCCTCACGGCTATCACAGTTCCAGACGGTGTAGATTATGACTCGCCCGACGGTAAGCCCTGTAAGCTGCTCTTTATGATTGCCGCAACAACAGACGGTGATGTTCATCTTGAAGTACTTGCAAGACTTATGCAGCTTTTGATGCATGAAGATTTTACCGCAAAGCTTAAAGCCGCAAAAACTCCGGAAGAATTCATCTCGATTATTGACGCAAGAGAAACAGAAAAGTTCCCCGATGAACCAAAGGCAGAAGTTCCTGCAAAGAAGGGTTACAGAGTTCTTGCTATCACAGCCTGTCCAACAGGTATTGCTCATACTTATATGGCGGCTGAATCACTCCAGAAAGCCGGCGACAGCCTTAACATTCCGATTAAGGTTGAAACAAACGGTTCGGGCGGTGCAAAGAATGTGCTTACCGAAGAAGAAATTGCAAATTGTGACGGTATCATCGTTGCCGCTGACATCACAATAAATCTTGCCCGTTTTGACGGCAAGCCCGTTTTACAGTGTGCCGTTTCAGACGGTATTCATAAGCCGGAAGAGCTTATCAACAAGATTGTAAACAAAGAAGTTCCCGTATATCATCACAAAGGCGGTTCTGCAGATGCTCCAAGGAAGAGAGGCGGCACTTACGGTCACCTTATGAACGGTGTATCACATATGCTCCCGTTCGTTGTAGCAGGCGGTATCTTCATTGCAATCGCATTCCTCATTGATATTGCGTGCGGTGTAAACGCACAGGAGGTTGGCAGTGCATTCGGTACGGTAA
>ENA-OOZQ01001501-OOZQ01001501.1-human-gut-metagenome-genome-assembly--contig:-NODE-1501-length-14001-cov-2.904274_pt1 | contig 14001 bp, 9 predicted proteins | sample MGYA00241188_ERZ501399 | MGnify/ENA primary metagenome ERZ501399 (study PRJEB25962, sample SAMEA2042658) | human gut metagenome | biome: human gut; feature: human-associated habitat; material: faeces... | reverse complement strand
CGCTCTGTTGGGCAAAGGCAGGAATGATACCTCCTAAAAAGGCTGTACACAATATAAGGAGTACAGTCAGTTGGCGTAGATTTAAGATATTCCTGTTCATAATTAATGTGTTATTGATAATAGATTTATTGTATTATTATTGTTTGGGACGCTGGGTGAACATATCCGGCTATTCCAGCCACACGTCTCCAAGTTCAATCTCTACGGTTGGTTTGCCGGTTCCAGGCATTGACAGTTCCAGTTTCTCTATCTTCTCCGGTCGGAAAGGAATTACCGTCTCCGGGTGGAAATACTGTTTCAGGAATGTCGGATAAGCTATGGGTAACAATGTGGTATCCGTTAGACGCAGTTCTTTCAGAGGAATCCGTACAATGCCTTCTGCTGACGGAGCAGGGCAGAGACTTTTGTAGGTATATCCGTCCGAAGTGACAAAACCTGCGCTGAGTCCTTGCGGAAGAGGTTTGTTTCTATTTACACGAATACAGAGCGTAGTGCAACTTTTCACTTTATCTTTTCTTCCTTCGATTTCATCTTTTACGAATGCGCGGAGGAAGTGTTGCGGATTCTTTCCTTTCGGTGTGAAACAGAACCGGAGCAACGGCTTCTCAATCGGAGAAGAATCAAGTAAGGTACGTTGCAGGTCGTTCCATTCAGGAAGTGTATATGCTTCTATCCGGCTATCTGTATCCGTTACTTTCAGTAGTTGTATCGCACTACCAGAAGCGACAACACGTGTAGTCCAGTAGAAATCGGAAGTATAGTTCCAGTCCAATGGACTTCCTTGGATTCCCGAGGAACTTCCGGTGACGGAATTTCCGACGGGATAAGTATGGGTGCTGTCGCCCCGGCAGACGATGATGTTATACTTGAAACAATCTTCCTTTATATCTGCAGCGGGCAGGATAGCCTGATATGTATAGCCGCTTGTACGTTTCATCTTTATGTACGGGTTATGCTCGTTCCAAAAAGACACCTTATCCGTGTATATAATGACAGAATCCGGAAAAACGCTTCCTGCTACTTGCGCATTAATAATCAATGCTTTGCCTGCTTCGGCAATGCTTGCTGGAGTATGAGTGACCTTATAATCCATAGTACGGGGAGTGGGAGCTACAAACTCTCCGATACGAATCGAATTCCAACGTGAATCAGCTTTCCAGTTCTGTTGCGGGGTACAACCGTTTCGTTTCAACAGGTAAACCCCCGGACGAAGGTCGCAAATCACTCCATTCGTCACTGTTTCTTCTTTCCGGTCGTTCTTCTTGTCGAGAGCTGTGAGAGTAAACGCTTTGCCCAAATCCGGAATTCGTAATGCCATATCCCAAGTACCGTAGATAATGCTGACTACTTCTTTTTTGAGTGACGGCTTGGCAAAAGGGTCATTGACTACTACCGCATCCGGCATTACTTCGAGTCGCCATACTCCTGATTCAAGGCAATCAATGAAATAAGCTCCCGTACCTTCATAGTCCACTATCGGCGAGCTTCCGCATCCGGCGATTGAAACCAGCTTTGATGCATCTTTGGGTGGTGTATTTGTCTGATTGGAGTAATAAAACTTCTCTCCATTATTCAACTCGCTTAAATCTTCCGCATAGCTGACGCGAAAGCCATTACCGAATATGGTATCCTGAGGATAACTCCCATACGATTCTCCTCTTTTCAAACTCCGTGCAGCTTCGGCGGCAATTTTCATGCTGATAGCCTTATTCGGAGTATAGGCAAGATTCAGAAAATGAGTCTGATACTCCGTATTGGCGAACGCAAGGTCTATCGGGTCATAAGCAAACTGCGTAATCCACTGGAAACCGGCCGTGCGGAAAGTCCTTACCATGGCCGGATACATATAAGAGTACATAATATCCGCCGGATCGAATTCATAAATCATCCGTGCTTTCTTATTGAATTCTTTCACTTTTCCGGCGAAAGGAATGTCATAACGGTCTACGTAAGGAAGGAAATTCCCTTGTTGTGTTTGTCCGGATACGAGCCCGATAGGATACCATTGATAGGTAGTTCCCTGAACAGTCGTTTCATAATAGGCTTCTGCCACATATCCGTTGTGACTTACATTATAAAATACTGGTTTACGGTTTCCCGCCTTGCTCATTGATTTCAGCATACGGTTGATGTAGGCTTTTACTTCTTCTTTCGTACCGGAATGGCAGGGTTCGTTATTGATCTCAAAACCTACGATAGAAGGATCGTCTTTATAAGCCAGTCCTGTATAAGGATTAGTATGTTTCACCAAGTCGCGGAGATAAGTTTCCTGTGCGGCAATCGCTTCCGGATTAGAATGCATATCGCATTTATCATAGTTATAAGAGAAACCGCCGGTTTGTATATTCCGTTCGGGGTATCCGTTTCCGAAGTTAGTCTGTGCGGTGATGACAATATGGATATTGCGCTCCTTAAGTTTGGCAATTAGATAATCCATGAGGTCAATATGCTCGTTTTCAAGGAGATTACCTTGCCCGTCGGTCAGCTCCACGTCCCATAGATGAATACGGTAAGCATTCAGTCCCAAGCGGGAGAGATGATATACATCTTTATCTATGGCAGCTTTGCGGTCGAGTCCCAAATAGCCGAGTGCGCGGTAGGCATGGGCAAAAGGCAGGGTGTAGTTTACCCCGAAGAAAGAGGCCTCTTCGTGGGTGTCGCTCCAGCGCATCACTCCGTTTCCATCTATATATATTATAGGTGTAGTTACTTTCCCCTGCATACCGGTGAAGGTAAACAACAGACAAATAAAGGTAAGAATAAACTGTCTTTTCATGCTATCAAATTTGGCGGGTTATTTATACCGGCAAAGATAAGATAGGTGCTGATTTGATGAAAGCACAGATTGGACATATAAGGATAAAAATAGGACGAAAGGTGCTTTTCAGCCGCGATTAGGCCATAATTAGTTCCAATATGTGCTTTTATGAGGTTCGTCTATTTCACCTCTTGCACAGAATAACCGTAGGATATGAACAGGTTGCTACCGTTCTTCCATGCAATCTACTTATAGATAAATTTCTTTCCCTCCTTTGCAAATTTTCTTTCCGTCTGCTGTAAACTATAAACGCAAGCTTCATTTTTATAAATACAATTTGCATTTATAAAAATGAAGCTTGCGTTTATATAATTAGAACTTGCGTTTATAGTTTATATACTATCAAAAACAACTTAACCGTTAGACCGGAAAAAGTTAACTTCTAATGCAACAGGATTTATCTAACGATAGACCGGAAGAAAGATAATAGGTTGCAATGGACAAAGCGCTACATGATGAAAGGTAAAAACACAGCAATTAATGCCTCATCCTCACCCGCAAGTGCTTTATTTATTGTGATTTTCTTCGTCAACAGCAGGCTGCATATATTGCTTCGGCGTTTTTCCGAACTCAGCCTGAAAACATTTGGAAAAATAAGAATGGTTGGAGAAGCCCACCATATACATTACTTCGGCAACGGTGAACTTCTTTTGCTGCAATAACATGGCAGCCTTTTTCATCCGGATTGACTTGATGTATTCTACGGGAGACATTCCGGTCAATTGCTTAATTTTCCGGTAAATCTGTTTGTTACTGATACCGGATAATTCACAAAGAGCATTCACATTCAGTTCCGACTCCGAAAGATGGTCTTCAATCAGGCGAATTATATTCGACAGGAATTTCTCGTCCTGCGATTCCGCTTCAATCGGTTTGAGTACAGGCAACGATTCCAGTCGCTTCTTCTCCTGTGTCGCGGGGATTTCCTCTTCCTCCACTGCTATGACGGGAATATTCAATCCGACGGAAGTCCCTTTTCCTTCTTCGGAGGTGACGCCGGTGATGTGTCCGCCGTGCAGTTCTGTGTAAGTTTTTACCAGATAAAGCCCGATACCCGTACCTTCCTTATTGCCGGAGTGGGGGGATTGGAAAAAACGTTGGAAGATGTAAGGAATGTCCCGCGGCGGGATTCCCGATCCTGTGTCCGATACACAGATATCCACTAAGCCGGTTTCTTCGCGATAGAAAAGAGACAACCGGATACTGCCGCCGTCCGGAGTGAATTTCACTGCATTTGAAAGCAGACTGTCTAGTATCACTCCCAGTTTGATAGCGTCCATATCGGCATAAATCTTCGCTTTGTTTGTCTCGAAAAGGAAAGTCAGCCGCTTGTCTTCTTCGTAGACGGAGAACAGACTGTGGCTGAATGACACAAGTTCGATACGCGACAGTATTAGTAGTGAATCTTCGTTATCTTCTATACGGTTGAAGTTGAGCACCTGATGAATCAGCGAATTAATCTTCATCGCATTGCGTTGCACTTCTTCCAATGTCTGTTTCTCGTGCGCTTCCTCCGTCGCAGGGAGTAGCTGGCTCACGGGTGCAATAATCCGGCTAAGCGGTGTCTTTAGCTCATTGGACAGGTTGCTGAAGAAAGCCATTTTCTGGCGTGACTGTTCCAGAATCTTCTCTTTCTCCATACGTTCCATTTTCAACCGGTTCTTGACGCGGAAGAAATTGATTGTCCAGATGATGAGGCTGAGGAACAAAAGAACATAAATCACCTTTGCCCAAACCGTATAATACCACGGAGGCAGGATCTTGATATTCAAAATATAAGGATGTTCGGACGGGTGGCCACTCTTTTCCACCTTACTGATAATTAATTGATAATCTCCGTAGTTGAGATTGCTGTATGTAATGCGGTTTGTATTCGATTTCAGGAAATTCCATTCTTTGTCCATTCCCTCCAGCTGATAGACAAATTCATGCTTTTCCTCTAGCGAATAGGGGAGGTCGGAAAGCTCGAAAGCCAGATTATTCTGGTTATATGCCAGTTCGATAGAGTTCGTATAACGGATATTAGGTATGCTTTCTCCGGTGTGCGGAGACATCAACTGGTTGTTGATATATAAAGCAGTCAGCAGGATCGGGCGTTCCGGTTGATTCATAGCCTGTATGTCCGGCCGGGAAATACCGAATCCGTCCGCACCTCCCAAATAGATGTTTTCGTCTTTCGGGTCAAAGAAAAGACTTGTGAAACGCTTGTCTGTCATGTTCTGTTGGCGTGCATCCATTGTTTTCCGGTCGACAATCCAAAGCCCGTTGGTTGTAGAAATCCAGATATGCTCTTTTACGGAAGTCATAGACAGAATTTCATTGTTACTGAAGCTGCCGAAGGTAATACTTTGTTGACCGGAATCTTGGGGATTGATGCGCATGACCCCACCGTGAAATCCTACCCAGAGCATACCGTCCTCATCTCGTAGGAGATAATTCGGGCTCTTTTCACCGCTCAACTCTTCGGCAAACAATTTGGTTACTTGCTGCGTGCGCGGATTGATTTTGTCTATTCCTTTGCTGTTGTAGAGCAATACCCATACATTACCTTCCGCATCGGGAACAATTTGGTTGATGAACATTCCTGACAGGCCGTTGCGAGTGGAATAGTTCTGCTCGGCTATGTAGGTTCCGCCGGAAGATTGTACCAGTTTTTGTTTGTCTACTACAAAAATACCTCCGAGGCAGGTTGCTATCCAGAGTTTTCCGTCGGTGTCTTCAAACAGGTAATAAGCCCAGTTGGTGTTGTTTGTTCCTGTGCTGTCTACGATGTTGTAGTGTACAAATTGGTGAGTCTTGTAGTCGTAACGGTTAATACTGCCGTCCGTGGCTATCCAGAGTTGTTGTTCTCTGTCTTCGTAGATGTGTCGGATACGGTTGTGGGACAACGGATGGTGCTTATCTCCCATTCTGTACCAGACAGCGTCGTGCTTGTTACCGGTGGGGTTGGTAAAACGGATGACTCCGTTAGTTCCTCCGAACCAGTAGAACCCTTTGGAATCCCGGAACAGGGAATAAAACTGGTTCCCGTCTCCTGTACCCGTGATTTGCGAGATAGGAATGAATTGCAATGCACTGTTGTAGCGTGAAAGGGAGATGCCGTAATCCGTTCCCAGCCAGATGTTCTGTTCCTGATCGGCAAATATATTCCAGATAATATTGTTGGTTAGCGACTGGATATTGCGGGAGTCGTGTACGATGTGTTGCAGTGTCCCATTATCGTTCTGGTAAACATAAAGTCCGTTATCGGTACCCGCTAATAAATTTCCATCCCCGTCCAAAGCCAGTGATTTAATGGAATTGTTGTGGAAGGCATCTATCGGTTTCATTAGTCCCGTGGCCGGAGTATATTGGAAAAGAGATCCTTCCATTCCGATCCAGATACATTGGCGGGACGTATCTTCCAACAAAGAGTTGACAAAGAGATTGCTCACGCTCCGGTTGACGGGCAACGGGATATTTTCAAACTTTCCGCTTTCCTCTATATATCGGCATAAACCATTGTAGGTGCCTACATATATCTGATTGTCCGTTGTGCGGATGATAGAATAAATAGTGTGATGGGGAAGTCCGTTGCTCTTACTGTCGAGTGAAGCCAGTTTCTTTGTGTTGAGTTGATACGTATACAGACCGTTCAACGAACCTATCCATAAGGTGTCTCCTTGAAGCGCCATTGTCCGTACATCTGTCGGGAAATCCGTTTCCGGTTGTTCGTATTTGTCCGTCCGGTAGTTGTAGACGAGGATTCCGTTATCTGTCCCTAAATATAAATAAGTATTGTCTGCTATTATTCCGCAGTAAATGCGCGTGTTATTGCGTTCTCCATAAGTGAAGTGCTGCTGTGTGGAATATCCGTCGTAACTGAATAACCCTTTGTTGGAACCTATCCATATCAACCCTTCGCTGTCTTGCAGGAAGCAACTGATGACCGATGCTTCGGCACCGAGGTAGATATTCTCGAATTGTTGATAATTCACTTTCTGCCCGTATGCACTGCCGCCTATACAGAATGCACAGACAAGAAAAAGAATCGTTATCATTCGTTGGCACATATTGTCAGGTTTGCAGGTTTTTAAATCAGTAATTATTGCAAATAACTTTGTTCTTTATTGCAAATGTAGGAAAAATGCCGGTTACTCTTGTAAATCTCACCGTCTTTTTGTTCCTTTGTCGTCTATTTATAAACAGAAAACTTCAGGATGAAAAAGCTTATTTATCTGCTTTTGTTGCCGCTGGTTGTGGCTGTGACTGCTTGTGGCGGTAAAGTAAACTCGAAAAAGGAGTCGGTATTGGCAACGCAGGATAGCGTAGACGCTCGTGGAATACAACGGATGCAGACTTCTAAAAGTGAAATAGACATCAAATTCAAAGGGAAGGATTATCGTTCTTTCGTTTCCCGTACACCGGACGAGAGCCTGCCTCATGTTACCAATGAAATGGGGGATACGTATATGGATAATAAAATCGTGCTGCGTCTGACGCGCGGCGGTGAATCAGTGTTCAACAAGACCTTCACCAAGAATGATTTTGGATGCCGACTTCCTGGCAAAGTCCGTGCTCGAAGGAATCGTATATGATAAAACAACTCCGCAAGGCATTGTATATGCAGCGAGTGTTTGCTATCCGCAGACGGATTTGTATGTCCCGCTTTCCATAACGATAACCGCCGACGGAAAGATGAGTATTCAGAAAGTTGATATGCTGGAAGACGCGTATGAAGAAGAAACACCCGATTAAGCCTGTGAACAGGCTTTTTAGTAGAATAGTACAAATGTGAAAGCATTTGAGACAAACGAAAGGCAACCGAAAAAGGTTGCCTTTCATATTTTTGTACCGTTGATAAATTTGCTGTCCTGTTTTTATTTGTATACCGAGGACTGAAAGTTAAAGAACACAAAAAAAAGACTGTTCTTCGGTTATTCCCAAATCTTTCCTAAATCTGTATCGTTATTTGCTGTATAAAACTAAAGTATAGTATTAACGTTAAAAAAATAATGATTATGAAGAAAATTCTATCTTTACTCGTGTTGGCTATTGTTGCCGTACAGTTTTCATGGGCTGCTGATGTGATAACTAAAGACATGAATCAGTTACCGCTTCCGGCACGCAATTTTATTAACCGTCATTTTACTAAACCCGAAGTGTCTCATATCAAGATTGATAAGGAAATGCTGGAGGCTACCAAATATGAGGTGTTACTGACAGACGGTACGGAAATAGAATTCGACAGCAAGGGAAACTGGGAAGAAGTAAGTGCCCGGAAAGGACAGGTGATTCCTGCAAGTATTGTTCCGAACTTTGCCGTTGATTATCTGAAAGCACATAATTTTGCTGCTGAAGGAGTGACGAAAGTAGAGCGTGACCGTAAGGGATATGAAGTTGAATTGTCCACAGGCGTCTCTTTCAAGTTTGACAAGAAAGGGAAGTTTGTTAAAGCGGACGATTAAGTATAAGTGATAGTATAATAATAAACCTGAACCAAAAAAGTAACTATGTTGAGATTTAAGTTTGGCGCCTGGGCGGTGGTTCTGATGTTGGCTGCCCTTTCATTCGGCGCCTGTTCCGATGAAGATGATGATCCGGCTTTCAATCCGCCTTCCAATATTACGGAAGCCTTGAAACAATTATATCCGGCAGCTCAGAATATAGAATGGGAAATGAAAGATGTGTATTATGTGGCCGATTGCTGGGTGGCCGATGACGAACTGGAAGTCTGGTTTGACGGGAATGCGAATTGGCTGATGACAGAAAATGAACTGGAAAGTATAGATAGTTTAGTTCCGGCTGTATATACTGCTTTCAATAATACCAAATATAGTTCTTGGGTGGTGACCGATGTCTATGTACTCGTTTATCCGCAGAATCCTACGGAATCTGTCATTCAGGTGAAGCAGGGAAGCCGGCGCTATTCACTGGTTTTCTCGCAGGATGGTGGATTGCTGCACGAAAAGGATATCAGTAACGGGGATGATACGATTTGGCCTCCGGCAGAATAATTTCTTATCCATTTAACTGAAATGGAAAGAGTGACGGTATCTTGTCAGGATAGCGTCACTCTTTTGTTAGTATAGTGACGGTCTTCCGATAAGATAGCGTCACTATAATTGTAGGTTTACATTTGCTGGTAATCTTTGGCCAATCCTCCTTCACTCGTCTCTTTGTAGAGTGAGGGAAGGTCATGTCCGGTTTGTTTCATCACTTGCACTACCTTGTCGAAAGAGACACGATGCATACCGTCCGTAAAGGCGGAATAAAGATTTGCGTCAAGTGCGCGGGCGGCAGCGTAGGCATTCCGTTCGATGCAGGGAATCTGTACCAATCCGCATACAGGGTCGCAAGTCATACCCAAGTGATGTTCCAATCCCATTTCTGCTGCATATTCAATTTGTGCCGGACTACCTCCGAATAATTGGTTGGCTGCTGCCGATGCCATGGCACAGGCAACGCCTACTTCACCTTGGCAACCTACTTCCGCACCGGAGATAGACGCATTGAATTTGACGATGTTTCCGATCAGTCCGGCAGTAGCCAATGCACGCAAAATACGCATATCACTAAAATCACGGCTCTTTTGCAGGTGATAAAGTACGGCAGGCATGACACCGCAGGAACCACAGGTGGGGGCAGTTACTATCTTTCCCCCCGAAGCGTTCTCCTCGCTTACCGCCAGTGCATAAGAGAATACGAGTCCTCTCGATTGAAGGGACTGTTTGTATCCGGTAGCACGTATATAATAGGTAGAAGCTTTCCGTCGCAGGTTCAATGGGCCGGGGAGCACTCCTTCCGCTTCCAGTCCGCGGTGAATGGCTTCTTTCATTGTATCCCATACTTCAGCGAGGTAATCCCAGATATCTTCATTCTCGCACTCTTTCACATATTCCCAGTAACTCTTTCCGGTACGTTCGCACCATTCCAGAATTTCCGTCATACTGTTCATCCCATATACTTCAGGACTTTCAATTGTCGGATTGCTGTTGTTTTCAGCTAGTGCGCCTCCGCCGATACTATAAACTGTCCAATTCTCCTGAATCTTGTTGTTAGCGTCGAAAGCGGCAAATGTCATTCCGTTCGGGTGGAAAGGAAGAAAGACTTTCGGTTGCCAGATGATTTCTACCGGGGCGGTAGTTTTGAGTGTGTCTATAATGGCTACATCCGTCATGTGCCCTTTTCCGGTAGCGGCGAGACTTCCATAGAGTGTTACTTTGAAAGAGGCTGCATCCGGATGACGTTCTACGAACATTTCTGCAGCTTTGCGTGGACCCATTGTGTGACTGCTGGAAGGACCAGTACCGATTCGATATAGCTCTTTAATTGATTTCATGAGTTATGTGTGCTTAATTAATACCATTTCTTTTTTCTAAAATACAAATATACAACAATACCGATAACTCCCATTAAAATCCATGCAAATAAATATCCGTATCGCCAATCAAGCTCCGGCATCCATTTGTAATTCATTCCCCATACTCCGACTAAAAAGGTGAGAGGGATGAAGATAGTGGATACAATGGTCAGACGTTTCATGATGTCGTTCATGCGTAAGTCATTGTTCGATATATATAGATCGACTAATGAAGAAAGCGTTTCACGGCAGATTTCAATAGTCTGGAGAACGAATTGTAAATGGTCATTCACGTCATTGAAGAACGCACGGTTTACTTTATGGATAAGCAGGTTTTCCGCCCGTAACAGTTTTACGTATTGTTCCTTTAGGGGGAGAATGGATTTCTTCATCAGCATATATTGACGCCGGAGTGACTGGATCTGGATACCTATATCATTTTCGTCGGTGATAGTCAGCAACTCCTCTTCAAGATCTTCGAGGGCATCGTCGATAGAAGAAATTGTTGAGATGTAATTGGTCATTATACTGTTCAGCAGTACACTGAGCAAATAATCCGTCTGACGGCTACGTATTTTCAGTACATCATTGCGTAAGGCAGCGTTAATATCATCGAAGAAGTCGGTTTCCTGTTCGAGAAAGGTCAGCACATAGTTGCTTCCCAGAATGACACAGACTTGCTGTTGGAGCAGTTCGTCCAGTTCGTTTTCCTCCTTATGGGTGTTGGGATAGAATAATTTCAGGATGAGAACGATATATTTATCATGTTCTTCGATTTTAGTCGGGTGGTCTGCGTTCAGGATATCCTGCAAAACAAGGAAGTCTATTTCAAAATGAGCGCAAATCTCGCGGATTGTTTCCGTATCTTTTAAACCGTGCACTTGCAACCAGTTGATTCGCGCACTGTCTAATGTTGCTTTGACGGATTGGAAGGTGTCGCCGGAGCTTTCCTGCATCTCAGTGGCATTGTAGGTGCAGAGATGAATGTGGGTAGGAGTAAGGCTGTCCCCTGTGTAAATGAGCTTTTCGCTTAATAGGTTATTTTTCATGCTTTATTCTCGTTTTAGAAAACCACCGCAACAAAGGTAGTGGTTTTCTAAATGAGAACAAGTTCTTGCGACGTTTTGTTTACAATATGTCTTATATCCGGGTCAATCAAAATCTACTACTGTGATTCCGGCACCTCCGAACTGCACATGCTCGTCGGCATAATGGCGGATACTCGGTACGGTGGACAGATATTGGCGGATGAGTGTACGAAGGATTCCTGTTCCTGTTCCGTGAAGAATACGTACACGGTCCATGCCGACCAATATAGCATCGTCAATAAAATAAGTGACTGCTTGCAATGCTTCGTCTCCGCGCATCCCACGCACATCGATATCTTGTTTGAAACTAAGTTTCTTTTCGTACATCTGGTCATGTGTCTGGCTGCTGACAAAGGTACTTTTGGCCATGCTTTCCGTCTTGGGGGCCGCGTTGGAGCGTTCGAGACGGTCCAACTTGACGGTTGTCTTGATACTTCCGAAGGCGACGATTGCATTCTTGCCACTGATTTCCATTACCTGCCCGACGCTGGTCTGACCTTTAATTTTTACATTTTCGCCAACGGAGATAGGAGCCACTTTAGGAGTAGCGGTTGTTGAGGAACTTGCCGCTTTCTGCTCGTTCTTTTTATTCTTCTTCCGTTCCTGTTTCTCTTTCAGTTTCTCCATTTTCCGAGCCATTTTTTCTTCTTGTTCCTTGGAAGCCAATGCATCCAAAGAAGTACGAAAGTCAGTCAGCTCCTGACGGGCCATGCGGGTCTTTTCTTTTTCTGCCTGTGCCTCTTTAATGGTACGGATCGTATTTTCAATACGGGCATTCGATTCCTGTAACATTCGTTCCGCTTCCTCTTTAGCCTGCCGGATAATCTCTTTCCGTGATTTTTGCAGTTCTTCCATTTCAGTCTGATAGCGGGCGATCGTTTCTTCCATGTGCTTCTCCCGTTGGCGGATCGTTTGGCGTTTCCCTTCCCAGTAACGTTTGTCGCGTACGATATCCTGAAGATATTTGTCGGCATTGATGTACTCGCTCCCTACAATTTCCGAGGCGTCAGCGATTACATCTTCCGGCAATCCGATTTTCCGTGCGATCTCTACAGCAAAGGAGCTTCCCGGGTTACCGATCTGCAATTGGAAGAGTGCCTGCATTAAATGGCGGTCGTAAAGCATGGCGCCGTTGACTACGCCTTCATGGTCTTCTGCAAAATGCTTCAGATTCTGGTAGTGGGTGGTAATCACTCCGAAAGTCCTTTTCTGGTTGAAACGTTTCAGTACAGCTTCGGCAATGGCACCTCCAATCTGCGGCTCCGTACCTCCTCCGAACTCATCAATCAGGATGAGGCTACGTTCATTGCAACTTTTCATCATTATCTTCATATTGGTGAGGTGAGAGGAGTAGGTACTCAAATCGTCTTCGATAGACTGTTCATCACCGATATCTATGAAAATGCTGCTGAATATACCTGCATGACTGCGTTCGTGCATCGGAATCAACATGCCGCATTGTAACATATATTGCAATAAGCCTACCGTTTTCAGACAGACTGATTTACCTCCGGCATTCGGACCGGAGATAATGAGAATACGCTGTTTCTTGTTTAATTCTATGTCCAAAGGTACGACCTTTTTCCCATGCTTGGCTAGCGACAGTTGTAACAAGGGATGTACGGCCATAGTCCAGTCCAGTAACTGTTCATTTTCTATGGCGGGTTTCAGACTGTTGGTCTGTATGGCGAAATAACTTTTCGCACGGATAAAATCAATTTCTGCCAAAAATTCATACGACTGGAGTATCTCCGGAATAGACGGGCGCAACACATTGGAGAATTCCGTCAGGATACGGATAATTTCCCGTCTTTCGTCTCCTTCGAGTTCGCGGACGCGGTTGTTTGCTTCTACAACCTCCGCCGGTTCGATAAATACGGTTTTTCCGCTTGCCGATTCATCGTGGACGATTCCTTTAATCTTACGTTTGAGGCCCGGAGCGACAGGGATAACCAGGCGACCGTCGCGCATGGTAGGGGCTACGTCCTTATCTACATATCCTTCGGATTGCGCACTGCGCAGAATGCTGTTCAACGAGCGGGAAATACTTCCCATTGTATTGGCTAATTCCCTGCGGATACGAGCCAGTTCTGTAGAAGCATTATCTTTTATCTTTCCATATTTATTGAGGATACCGTCTATTTTTCCAATCAATTGGGGGAATACGGCAATGTCTCCCGCCAGTCGTTTCAGACTGGGGTAGGGGCTATCACTTTCTTCTTCGTCTTCATTGTTCCGATGCAGGAAACGGACGATATCACGAATGGTCTCTAGTGAACGGCGCAAGTCGAATAATTCCTGTTCGTCCAGATACATTCCTTCTATCCGTATCCGTTTCAGTGAAGGGCGGACATCGAAAAAAAATTGGTCGGGAAATCCGTCCTCTTCTTGAATGATGCGAACAAACTCGGTTACCTGGTTTAAATTCTCTTCTACTACTTCATATTGTTCGGAAAAGCCCATGTCTGAAACTTTTTCTTCGCCTAAAGTGCTAAGACACTTGTCTTTCAGTAACTGCCTTATCTGGTCGAATCCTATCTTTTGCTCAAAATTTTGAGGGTATATCATATCTTTATTCCTTATAACTGGGCACAAAAATACGATTAATTCACGAAAAAAGTGTCAGATTGTTTGCAGATTTAAAAATGATTCGTACCTTTGCACCGCTTTCAACGGAAAGCACTTCTGATAAAGGAGTTTTGGAGAGGTGGCAGAGTGGTCGATTGCGGCGGTCTTGAAAACCGTTGTACTGC
>ENA-OOZQ01001483-OOZQ01001483.1-human-gut-metagenome-genome-assembly--contig:-NODE-1483-length-14120-cov-4.244508_pt1 | contig 14120 bp, 8 predicted proteins | sample MGYA00241188_ERZ501399 | MGnify/ENA primary metagenome ERZ501399 (study PRJEB25962, sample SAMEA2042658) | human gut metagenome | biome: human gut; feature: human-associated habitat; material: faeces... | reverse complement strand
AACGACAAGTCCACGTCCATATCGACCCAACTCGACAGCCTGATACCCGCCAGCAAAATATCAACGCTCACACAGGGTATGTTCGTGAGGGCCGTTGCCGACAACTTCGATGAGCGCATCGAGCAGAAGATTTTTCATGCTGAAATTGTCGTGGATAACGAGCGGGTGAAGCGGGAAACCGCTAACTACAAAAAAAATACCCGTCATTACCAATTTTGTGGACGAGGATGGCGTGGACAGGATGCAGGAAATGATACAGGAGAATTACGACCGCATCAAAGCCGAAACCCGCCAGATTGTCGAGGACGAACTGGAACGGATTAAGAATGACCCGATACTCTGCCATTTGTTACCGGAACAGGGATAATTATAATTTTCTAAGATATTAAAGTTGTGATATTTGCCATTCTAAAGATCTATGTGTAACTTTGACAAAAAAATGAAAATCATGCACATATCCAAGATTAAGATACATGGGTTTAGATGCTTCAATTCAGAGGGTGCATCTATTGAAATTGATAGAAGATTAAATGCTTTTATTGGTTTAAATAGTAGTGGTAAAACAGCCGCATTGGAGGCTCTAAGAAAACTATTTGGAATTACAAATGCGGAAAGAAATATAAGCAAACAGGATTTTCATGTTGCTTGTGAAGAAGGTGATGAGGTTCGAGAACGTTCTTTATCAATAGAGGCCAGATTAGACTTTGACGAATCTGAAACGGACGCTATTCCTCATTTCTTTTCATCTATGGTTGTCGATGCGGAAGGAGAAAATCCCTACATAAGAGTATTATTGGAAAGTATATGGACAAAAAACGATCTTGCAGAAGAAGGAGATATCGACACCAAACTGTATTTTATCAATGTGCCTGAATCTGAAGATAGTACTGATGAATCTAAACACGCTTTTCCCAAACATCTAAGAGGACTAATTCAGGCATTTTATGTTCCGGCTATACGAAGACCATCGGAACAAATGCGTTATATTTCCGGCTCTATCTTATATCGTGTTTTAAGTTCCATGAAATTCAGCGATGAGTTCAAAGAGAATTACTTGACAAAAATAACAGAACTCAATAGTTTATTTCAAAGTATTGATGAATTCTCTACGATTGAATCTACTTTATCAGACATTTGGTCTGAATTTCATAAAGATGAACGCTATAAGGATGTTTCTTTATCTTTTGGAACCAGTGAAATTGAATCAATATTACAAAAATTAGAAATATCATTTAGTCCAACAGAAATAGATAGACCATATCAAATAGACGAATTAGGAGAAGGTTATAGGTCTTTATTTTATTTTACCCTTGTCTGTACTCTTTTAAAGATAGAGGAAGAGATTGATGATGAAGAACGGGTTAAGCCATTACTTACAATTCTTGCAATAGAAGAACCTGAAAACCATATTGCCCCTCAATTACTTGGGCGTGTAATTAAAGTCTTAACTTCTATATCCAAACAAGATAAAGCGCAAGTATTCTTATCTTCACACACTCCCGCAATAATCAAAAGGCTTGATCCAGAGTCTATTTTTCATTTTCGGATAAATGAGGATTATGCAACTGAAATAAATAAAATCTATCTCCCGAAGGGGGATGAAGATGCATATAAATATGTAAAAGAAGCAGTAAAGAACTATCCTGAGATTTATTTCGCCAGATTAGTAGTGATTGGAGAGGGAGACAGTGAGCATCTTATATTTAATCGGCTAATGGAGGTGTATGATAAAGATTTTGATGACAATATAATATCTTTTGCTCCATTAGGTCACAGGTTTGTCAATCATATTTGGAAATTGCTATCGTCTATACATGTTCCTTATATTACTTTGCTTGATTTAGATGTAGGAAGAGAAGGTGGCGGTTGGGGACGTGTTAAATATGCATTACAACAACTTATCAATATCGGAAAAAGTAAAAAGAAACTATTAGAAGTTGATGGAGGAGAGGTCTTATCTGATGAGGCATTTGAAAAAATGCATACTTGGGGGCATACTGATAACAAACTTGACAGTTTAATGGGATGGGTGACTTTTTTGAAAAAATATAACATTTTTTATTCTTCCCCATTAGACCTTGATTTTTTGATGCTTGAACATTATCCGGAAATTTATAAAAAGGCAATCCCGAAAAACGGAGGCCCAAGAATACCTGAAAAAGATAAAGAACCGGACAAATTTGCAGCAAAAGTAACGAACGCAGTGGCAGCCACCTTGAAATCGGAAGATGCAAAAGGAGAAACCTATACTGAAGAACAAAAAGAACTGATGATTTGGTATAATTATCATTTTCTTGGTAGAGGCAAGCCGGTAACCCACATGAATGCATTGTCATTAATGGATGATGAAAAGATAAAAGAAAAGACACCTCCTGTTTTAATGGAAATTTTTGACAAGATAGATAAAATACTTTTCAAAAAATGAAATATAAAGCAGTTGACGAATGGATTCCCGCAGACGGTTTTGTCTTAGAACCCAATGCACTTGATACGGTAAAGTCCGAACAAAACACGTTGGTTATTGCCGGGCCGGGAGCAGGTAAAACCGAACTCTTAGCTCAGAGAGCTTGTTTTCTGTTAGAAACAAACCAATGTCCTTATCCTAAAAAGATATTAGCAATTAGTTTTAAACGAGATGCCGCATATAATTTGAAAGAGCGTGTTCTTAAACGATGTGGAAGTGATTTAGCAGTACGATTTGAATCCATGACATTTGATGCTTTTGCAAAAAATATAGTGGATAGATTTCGTAAAGGATTACCCGAAAGTTATGCGGTCAATAGTGAATATGAGATAATATTTGGAGAAAGAGATATACTTGATGTTTTCGAAGGAATTGACCGGAATTATCGGTCAACGCATAGTGATAAACAAATTTTAGATGATTATTACAGCAAATTGCCTCTATCTCCAGACAGCATTCATTATAAAGCATGGACACATCAATTAAGCGGCGCGAAATCATTTCTCACATTCAAAATGATGATGCGTTTAGCCGAACTTATCATGGATGCTAACCCAAAACTTAGAGAATACCTAAAAGCAACATATAGCCATATTTTTCTTGATGAATTTCAAGATACGACTACGTTGCAATACGAATTTCTGACTACATGTTTTGGGGATAGTGGTTCTGTATTAACTGCTGTTGGAGATGACAAGCAGCGGATTATGCTTTGGGCAGGCGCATTACCAGAGATATTCAGTAAATTCATAGAAGATTATGATGCAAGCCAACTTTCTCTTCAAATGAACTTTAGATCAGCTCCCAATTTGGTCGAACTTCAAAACTATTTGATTACAAATTTACTGCGAAAAGAGGATACTGTAATATGTAACCCGAATTGGAATAAAGGGGACGGAGAAGCATATCTTTGGATTTTCAAGAACCCACAGCAAGAGATAGAATATCTACATTCTAATGTTGAGCGATGGGTAAATAAAGATAATATTAATCCCAGAGATATTTGTATTTTGGTCAAACAGCAATTACAAAAATATGCAGGAGAGCTAATTGATTATTTCAATGAGCATGGAATCGCAGCACGAGATGAAAGTAAGTATCAGGACTTACTAACTGAAGAGGTAATTCTATTTATAGTAAATTTTCTATATCTTATAAATAGTAACAAGGCTATTGATTCAAAAAGTTCTGTTTTAAATTTTTTAAGTAACATCAATTCCTCTTATTCCGACAAAGAGGTCTTTGCCGAAGAAATCAAACTACATAAGTTTATAAAAACAATTCGGTCTGTCTTTCAAAAAGATTTTACGAAATGTATTGAGGGTATAGTTAATGATATAATTTCTTTTGCAGGAGCGGATAAAATAAAGTCTTCATATCCAGCATACAAAAACAAGAAATATTTCTCCGAAACAATTGGTTCTTTCTCTCAACTATTAAAAGAAGAAGCCAAAGGTGCTACAAATTTAAAGACAATTTTAGATACGATAACAGGGGTCGGGGTAATTCCGATAATGACGATACATAAAAGTAAAGGATTAGAATACCATACAGTTATATTTATGGGATTAGAAGATGGTGCATTTTGGAGTTATGATAAACAACCAGATGAAGATAAATGTGCTTTCTTTGTTGCCCTTTCAAGAGCGAAAGAGCGAGTGGCCTTTACATTTAGTCGCAATAGAAATGGGAGGGCACAGAGCTTAACAAAAATAGAAGAATTATTTAAAAGTCTGGAAGATTCTAAGAAAGTAGCATTTCAAGAGATAAAATAGCTATAAATAATCACCTAATTTGTTTTTTGTAGAGCAACCAATCGCGCTATATTCCTGACAGTCCTTACCGGCAGCATAACCAATCCAACAACAACCGATAGGGCGAATTTTACTATAAAATACAGTACCCATCCTATAATCGGCAGGAACAGAAAAACGCTCGGCATTATTCTTGTCAGTGTTTTCCAGCCGGGTATAATCCCAGAAAACACATAACTAACGTGAGTTCGATATAAGTATTTACATACTTATATCGAACTCACGTTAAAATAAGACTTGTTTCTATGAGAAAAATTAATCAGATTGTCGTCCACTGTTCCGCCACCCGCTGCGACCGCCCTTATACGGAAGCTGACTTAACCGCCGATCATCTGCAACGTGGCTTCAGTGAGGCCGGAATCATTATTATGTATGTCTGAACGGAGACATCAAAAGCCTTCGTCCTGTGATGAAACCGGGAGCGCATGTGAAAGGCTGTGCGGCAAGTATCGGCATTTGCTATGAAGGTGGAATGGACGAAAGAATGCCCGTGCTTTGAGGTGAAGAGGGAACGGTAGTAATAAAGAAAAAGGAAATTAAAAAAACCGCCTCACGAGAATAAGACGGTTTCTATATTTATTACATTTCTTTCTTTTCACCAGATCCAGTCTTCGGCATTGTAAACAGCTTCAACTTTTTTCTCTATTTCATTAGGCAAGTTACAGAAAAAGTCAATACCTGTCTCATACTCCAAGCTTTCAATGGAAACAGCATAAACCATAAACTCATTTTTTCCGGGATTATCAGGCAATAATTCTGAATGAGGAACAAAGAAAGCAATAGCATGATAAACTCCCGCCTTCTCGCTCAACAGAGCCATGTAGTAATAGCTGGGACAAATCAGACCACCAGGAGTCAGCCCCTCAGCATTTGTAGTAGGATAAAGTCCGTCATTGGCTTTCTTCACACCAGTGAAATTAGTAAGTAAACGGTCGGTAGTACCGCCTTTCACCACATAAAGCTTATCATACACGCCATTGCCGGTAGAACGCCCCCAAGTCTGCACCTGCTTCTCCAAGGCTGCCCAATACTTCTGATTAAAACTTCCTATCTGTGGTGAGATATTACTATAATAGAACGTCTGTTTATTAGCGCTCGTACTGTAAACACGGTCTTCGCTGGCACAGATGTGTCCTTTGTCATAGCCGTCACTCTTGTGCATGGATTCGGTCACCTCCACGCTGTTATCTATATTAGGATCGTCTTGTTCCCACTCATTTGTACGTTTAACATTGTCTTGCGAAGTAATGGGATCAAATTCGAATGCCACCCAAGCCGAATGCTTCTTAGAAGCAATATACTCTAAAGAGAAGTTAAGCACCTGCTCGGCCCCCTCTTCATCGGATACACTAGCATAATATTCGATATACTGATTGGCAGTATTGAGAGCGGGAACTTCGAGATTGTCAGCCTTATTACCGTTAACAACATTAGCATTGTTCACGTCCACATCATCAGCAGCCACATACTCTATACCCACTTCGTTGCCGTTAATATAGGCCACGCGAAGCTTTCCCATTTGATAATAGTTGTAACGATTAAAACGTACCCAATAGCAAGTGGCAGGTTTCACTTCGGCATTTTCGCTGAAAGCATTGGCAGCTGGAACGGTGGTAAGCCCTTCGAGCGATTCACCACTGACAGGAGCAAACGCATAATTACGACCGGTAAAAGCCTTGGACTTAATATAGAAAGGAGTACCAATAGCCTCAGGTTTATAAACGTTGAAGCCATTGCCTGCCGACTCGTAACCTTTCATCACGTAAGTGTCAGAACCTTGCTCAGTAGGCATTATCTCAGGAATGAGCGAAGCATCTGAAGAATCATCACAACCTGCCAGCCAAAGGCCAGCTAGCAAAAAAAGTAGGTAAGATAGTTGTTTCATCTTTGTTTCTCTTTTTGATTTAATAGTATTAAGAAAGCAAATGTGGTAATGATCATCTAAGTTCATTACCACATTGCCTATAGTATTCTCTCAGGAATTATTCCTTCACTACAAAGTTACTCATGTAGAACGTAGGCGCAAATCCAGGCTCGTTAGTGCTTACATAGCGGAATGCCACATATACCTTCTTACCCACATAGTCAGCCATAGAAGAATGCATTTCAATTTCTTTAGAGCTTGTAGGCCACTCGAAAGACAGTGGTTCACTCCATGTTGCAGCCTGCAATGCCGCAACGATTTCATCCATCTTTTCAGAATCAGCAGGAATATAATTCTCGGACACGTGTACAGACACCGCATTCTCAATCTTTCCTCCATACAGATAATCAGCTGAAGCCATAAACACCACCTGTGGAGCAATAGCCTCGGTAAGGTCTATCTCACCGGTAACAAGCCAAGCCTCCGTATCACGGTTGCGCTGGAAGTATCCACTTGCCTTAATGCGAGTATAACCTGCACCATCACTCCATACATAATCCATACCATCGAGTTTCACATTCACCTTATGGGCACCGTTGTGAACCACACCGGCAAAGTCATTGCTATAGTACTCCTTGGCTTCTGCCCAACTACCAGAGGTCTTCAAGAACGCCATTTCAGCAATTTCTGTTTCAGTGTTCTTCTTCACCCATGCAGTACCATCGAAGCCATATTCATCAGCCATCACATCATAGTCCTTATTACCGAAATAAACCACTGCCTTGGTATCACCATTCTGTGCATAAGGGAACGCATTCTTCAAATAAATAGGCAATACGGCATCAGCATTGCTCAAATAATCCGAACCGGTAGCAACATAATCAGAAGGTTGCATCACGCTAATGCCGATACTTGCACTTTCTTCGTATGCCGTCCAAGCCGAACCGTCGTACCGATAGAGAGCGGCAGCATTGGGCTTCACGTCCGAAGCACGGGTAACAACACGAGAAATAGCCTTGGTAACAGTGGCCTCAGTCACTTTGACTGCCATAGTATTAATATACTTACCGCCACTTACCCCCAATGTGTAGCCTTCCACCGTCACCTGCTTACCATTAAGCGACTCATCAACAACCCCATCAATAGGATATTGAATACTTCCCTGGCACTTATCGGTACCCGAAATGATTACATTATAATAAGTACCCGAAACAGTCAGCTTACCGGTATATTCCACATAGGCGATATAAGGTGCAGTAAGATATTCTTCCATTGCTGTAACATCCAGATTCAAGGCTGTTGGAGCTTTAGCACTACCATCCGACAATTTTTCGCATACAGGTGTTGTTCCAAACTGATTAAATCCAGCATAATTAGTAACTTGTCCAGATACCTTTACAATGTCACCAGGTACAAAATCAAATCCGTTTTTGTCAAATACCAAAATTGTTCCAGAACCGTCACTCAACAAGAATCCACGCTGGTACTTGGCTATCACTTGTCCTTTTACAGCATACTCGCCAGGTTTGGCAAGTGCGACCTCACCTATCGAAGAGAAAGTGTTCGTAGCACCTACCGGTTCAATCGATGTTGCCATAACATTATAACGGCTAGTTGCACCAATCAAGTAACCAATTACTTCCACTTGCTTTCCATTTAAAGATTTGTCAACCACACCATCAAACGGATATGAAATAGATCCTTGCTTGGTGGCTCCAGCTACATTCAAGTTTATATAACTACCATCAATAACCAACTCGCCTACTATTTTCGCATAATGGAATCCATCAACATTGCCTACATAAGCATCCAGTTGTGCCCCTGTATACTCTTTAGGTTCCGGATAACTGAATGAATCAGCACGGCCCAATCTTGTCACAACGGAAGTGTTGCCAAACTGCATCACATTAGCATACTTGCTAGTAGTTCCTTCTACGGTCACGATATCGCCCACCGTATAATTCGGCTTCACATTAAGATAAACCAATATTTGTCCACTATCATCACTCAACAAAAATCCGCGTGTATAGGTTGCTATTACACTCCCCTGTACCTTATAATCCCCGGCTTCGGCCAAAGCATCCGATATTTTATCAATTGTTTCAGGTAATTCTCCACCACCTGTACTGGGTTCGGTTTCCGACCAAGCATAATTAACTTGACGTACATCACCCTCCTTGGGGCTCTTGACACCTTCTTTCAGCAAAGCGGGAATTTTCTTCAGTGTAGAAGGAGTGAGATATTTTACTACCATGCTCTCGCCCCATACTGTGGCGTAATTATCGGAAGTAAGGTCAAAATTCTCAGCCTCGTTGATCTTGGAGAGATATTCAGGTTGCTCCTTACCAACGTTATACTGCACCAAAACCTTGGAGCCGTCCGACAGATAAGCATAGAGCGAATCTACAAATGCAGGCAAATAATCCTCAGGAGCTACCATATCGGTAAACATCTTAGTCTTGCCCAACTGGTTCAATGCCGTGAGATAGGTTTGATTTTCGGGGTCTTTGGAAAGAGCTAGCCCCTGGTTCGTCGACATAGAAGCTATTTTTCCATAATGACCATCAGCTAGCAAGAGAGTATCCGTACGAACCTCTGTGATGGTTTCTTTCTCGTCAAATCCGGGAAAATTATCCTCGTTGTAGTCGCAGGCTCCGAGCGTAAACAGTGAAGCCAATGCGATTCCTAATAATATATGTTTCTTCATAAATATGTTCACTTAGAAATTAAACTTCAGTCTTACACTATAAGTACGCCCCCAACCATAAATCACGCGTGTGGCAGTCTCCCAATCGTGATTGCTTCCATCGCGGGCATCGGCTATATATTCCTGATTGAATAGGTTGTTTACATTGCCGCTCAATGTAGCACGTATCTTACCCAAATCAAAAGTATACCCTGCACTAACATCAAATGTACTCCACGAAGGAATCTCCCAAGGTTTTTCCACCACATAAGCATCTTTCTGGGTAGCCTGACTCGCATCAATATCATAGTCAGCATAGTTGCGCGCAAAGAAGTTCCAATCAGCATTGAGGCGTAAGCCTTTCAACGGGCGGAATGTCAATCCTAAAGCGGCTGTGGTTTGAGCAGAGCCACCTACCTGCACATTGTCCATTTTGATAGTATACTTGTACTGATCCACATTATTCATGTCTGTAGCAATCTCACCACGGCTGTTCGCCATAATCTGTCCTTCAGTATTCATCATGAAGCCCTTTGCTGTACCATTCCAGCGCCAGTCTCCCCAAGAGAACATACCGTTAACTTCCATCCAACGGAAAGGTTTAGCTATGAAGTCAAGCTCTATACCCATATGGTTTGCCTGCGCACCGCTCATGTTCATAGTCCAGCGCTGAGAAGCTCCATTCGCATCTTCATAAGATCCGGTATCATATAAAGCTTTGTCTTTCCACATAGTATAGTAAGCATTCACATTAGCTGTAAAATAATGGCTACGGTATCCATAACCTAATTCAAAAGAATAAACCTTCTCGTTCTTGGCATCGGGATTGCGTTCGTGCGAACTCTGAGAATTGATAAAAGTATTATCAAAAATAGGCGCACGACTGATGAATCCGGTATTGAAGAATACATTATTATACTCATCGAGATTATAATTCAAACCCGCTTTCAGGTTTCCGCCCAAATAATGTTTCTTTGAAGATACCTGCTTGTCGCCACTATAATAGAAACGGTCTTTACGCCAATAACTGGTGTTAGTAAGACCACCCGACACAAAAGCACTCACTTTATCTTTATTATATTCCAGCTGAGCAAAGCCACCTTCGTACATCACAAAACCATCATAATCGCGGCGAATCACATCACCAACGCCTAACTTCTGATTTACCCAAGAAGCAACACCACCGTTTTGGCTATTCTCAGCTAATACAGTTTTACGGTTATAAGAGTCCACATAATACTGTCCTCCGAAAAGGTCAGTAATCACATTCTTGTGCAATCCTTTATAGTAACGGAAGTCAATACCACCATAGAAATCAAAGTAATCACCAAGCTTGGTAGTATAGGTAGAAATCAAACCTGTCCAAAAGTGGTCGTTCGAAGCTTTGTTCATAATCATCAACGAACCATTATAGTTAGGCATACCGCTTACGTTCACCGGATTAGTATAGTTATCAGCATTGAGTTTATCTACGGCATCGTAATCGAAAGTACCGTCAGGACAACGGAACTGAGTATTCACTGTACCATCATTGGCCGTACCATACCAAGAGCTGCTGTAGCCTGTCACACCTGTACCACTATAACCTGCACCCGTACCGATAGACATATAAGCAGCCGTACTGAGACTTGACTTATGGTCAATCTGCCACAAGTGGTTAAGCGACATCTGAGGTTTGTGATACTCATTGCGTGAAGAATTCATCACTTGACCATTGCGATAACCAAAAGTAGAGTTATAACGATACGGGCTCTCTTCACCCATCCATTGTTTCACACGCTGATATTCTTTAATATTCAACCCGTTCGGCATACTACGCTGATTATGCCACTGAGGTGCACCAAAAGCGGTAAATGAAAGCTGATGATTATCGTTGAAACGCTTTGCCACACTCATAAACCAAGTATAGGCTTCAGATTCTGTGCCTTGAATATAACCATCTCGCGAATCTCTAGCACCTAACAAAGTAAAGGCCCAACCATCTTTTGTAAGGCCAGAAGATACGCTGAACATCACCTTATTGTAACCGTCGTTACCCATACCATAAGAGATAAATCCACCCATCTTGGCATCAGTGGTCTTGGTGATAATATTTTGCGAACCACCCACCGAAGGAGTAGAAACCTTGCTGGCACCAAGTCCGCGCTGCACTTGAATACTGCTAGCTACATCAATCAGACCACCCCAGTTACTCATATACACTTTCTGGTTCTCCATACCGTTCATAGGCACACCATTAATCATCATAGCCACATATTCCGACTTAAAGCCACGAATCTTTATGTTAGAATCACCATAGCCACCACCTTCATTAGAGGCATAAACACCCGGCGTCGACTTCAAAATCTGTGGCAACTCCTGCGAACCAATTTTATCCTCAATAGATATGGGATTCACAGTAGATACAGCCACTGGGGTCTTACGGGCTACTGCCACAGACGAAGTAATCACCACGTCCTTCAACACCACCGCATCCGGCTCCATTTGAATAGCACCCAAATCAACAGAAGCACCCTTCTGTGTTATTTTCTTCTTGAGGTCTTTAAAACCTACATACTTGAACACCAATGTTCCACCTTGAGCAACACCTTGCTTAAAATAACCATCAATGTCAGTCACAGTTCCTTGTGAAGTGCCTTCTACCATAACAGCAGCGCCCACTAACGGTTCTCCTGTTTCTGAGTCAACAAGCTGACCTTTCACTGTAGTCTGGGCAAATGCCGCAGCACTGCATACAGACAGCACAGCCACCAACAGGAAATGAATTAGATGTTTTTTCATACTTCTGTTTTTTGTTAATTAAATGTGTTAATTACGAATGTTAATTAAGTATTAAATACTGTTTTAAGACGCAAATATAATTAATAAGATTTAGATTTGTATTACATTTCTGCTACAAAATTTTAGGGTATATAGGAGTTATTGAAACTTTTTATAACAAAAAAGCCCTACAAGTTTTTTGCAGGGCTTTCTATTTGTCATAAAAATATTAGTTATGCTATCAGATTCTTACTGTTATCAGTCATTCATCAGCTTTCTATAACGTACACGGGTAGGTTCTTCTTTCCCTAAACGTTTCTGTTTATTTTCCTCATATTCTGAATAAGAGCCTTCGAAATAGAAGACATTGGAGTCACCTTCGAACGCAAGTATATGAGTGCAAATACGGTCGAGGAACCAACGGTCGTGACTGATAATTACAGCACATCCGGCGAAATCTTCAAGACCTTCTTCAAGAGCGCGAAGTGTGTTCACGTCAATGTCATTAGTAGGTTCGTCCAGTAACAACACGTTACCCTCTTCCTTCAGAGCCATAGCAAGATGCAGACGGTTACGTTCACCCCCCGAAAGTACACCGCAAAGCTTCTCCTGATCTCCACCGGAGAAGTTGAAACGTGACAGGTAGGCACGTGCATTGATATCACGTCCACCCATACGAATCAGTTCCGTGCCACCGGAAATAACCTGGTACACGCTCTTGTTCGGGTCGATATCGCTGTGTTGCTGGTCGACATAAGCTACCTTTACGGTCTCTCCTACTTCAAACTCACCTTTATCTACCGTTTCCAGCCCCATAATCAACCTGAACAGTGTTGTTTTACCCGCACCATTAGGACCGATTACACCCACAATGCCGTTGGGTGGAAGCATGAAGTTAAGATCATCGAACAGAAGTTTGTCGCCATAGGCTTTTGCCACGTGTTTCGCTTCGATAACCTTATTTCCAAGACGCGGACCATTAGGGATAAAGATTTCAAGTTTTTCTTCTTTCTCCTTGATATCTTCATTCATCAGTTTATCGTAAGAATTCAAACGTGCCTTACCTTTCGCCTGACGTGCTTTAGGAGCCATACGCACCCAGTCCAACTCGCGTTCCAATGTCTTGCGACGCTTGCTGGCGGTTTTCTCTTCCATTTCCATGCGCTTGGTCTTTTGTTCCAACCAGCTGGAATAGTTACCTTTCCAGGGGATACCTTCGCCACGGTCGAGCTCAAGAATCCAACCTGCCACATGGTCGAGGAAGTAACGGTCGTGGGTTACGGCAATCACCGTACCTTCATATTGCTGCAAATGTTGTTCCAGCCAATCGATGGATTCAGCGTCAAGGTGGTTGGTAGGTTCGTCCAGCAACAGTATATCGGGCTTCTGCAACAGTAAGCGGCAAAGTGCCACACGGCGACGCTCACCTCCCGAAAGATGGTCTACAGTTGCGTCTTCGGGCGGACAACGGAGGGCATCCATAGCGCGTTCCAGTTTACTGTCGAGATTCCAAGCATCAGTTGCATCGATGATATCCTGAAGTTCTCCCTGACGGGCAAAAAGCTTATCCATCTTGTCGGCATCCTCGTAATACTCCGGCAGACCGAATTTCTGGTTAATCTCTTCGTACTCAGCGAGTGCATCCACAATGGGTTGTACGCCTTCCATAACAATTTCTTTTACGGTTTTCGTAGGATCCAGGTAAGGTTCCTGAGCCAGATAGCCCACTGAGTAACCCGGTGAAAACACCACTTCGCCCTGATAAGACTTGTCCAACCCGGCGATAATCTTCAGCAAGGTAGATTTACCGGAGCCATTCAGACCGATGATGCCAATCTTTGCACCATAAAAGAACGAAAGGTAGATGTTCTTCAGCACCTGCTTGTTGTTCTGTTGAATGGTCTTGTTCAGCCCTACCATAGAAAAGATAATCTTTTTATCGTCAACTGTTGCCATAAAGTTTTTAAGTGTATTATATTAATAATGTATATGCTATTCTCATTCGATGAATATCGGGCAAAGATAGCAAAAAAAGAGATATTCTTTTGCATTTTCAAAAAATGTCTCTATCTTTGCGCCCGCTTAACAGCAATAAAGGATTGATTCAGTAGCTCAGCAGGTAGAGCACAACACTTTTAATGTTGGGGTCCTGGGTTCGAGCCCCAGCTGGATCACAGAAATCAAAAAAGCCTCTGCAAGTCAGAGGCTTTTTTCTTTTTGACAACAATTTCAATCTCCACGAAAATAACAGATGCCTTTAATTTCATCCATATCCAACCAAGGAAATCATTTCGACTGGTAAAACTCTAATTTTACCATCCTTACCAAGCCTATTGCACCTTCGAAATAAAATCAGTCGTGTTGTCGGCAAAAAGTTAAATAAAGACAATCACTTACCTTTTCCAAAAGATTTCGTACATTTGCAGCGTCTGACATTAATGTCAGACTGATATATCTGATTTTATTATTTATATACCAAATCAGCAGAATTCTATTATGGATATTTACAAAGTCGGCCTGGATATCGGCTCT